>JABNAD010000953.1_pt1 | contig 12727 bp, 11 predicted proteins | sample 7240381 | NCBI WGS metagenome assembly JABNAD01 (sample SAMN11332834, study PRJNA596920) | anaerobic digester metagenome | biome: digested sludge; isolation source: digested sewage sludge-derived enrichment culture grown on H2/CO2 | place: Germany: Goettingen | reverse complement strand
AGGCTGTACTCTCTCCACGAGGTTCTATGTGCGGGATAATCGGTGTGATTGACCGGGGCAGAGAGGTGATGGATGGCACTGCCATCCGGCGCGCGCTCTCGATGATGAACGAGCGCGGCAGCGGCGAGGGCGCGGGGTATGTCGCCTATGGGTGCTATCCCGAGTTCAAGGACTACTTCGCTCTCCATATCTTCTTCGACAACATCCACGAGACCAAGCCCCGGGTCGACGAACTCCTCCACCAGTGGGGCCGGGTCGTCCATGACGAGGAGATCCCGACCTGGGACCTGCCACGCCTCCGGAAGGTTCACACCCCGTGGCGCTACTTCTTCAAGCCGGACACGCGCCTGATGCCCCGTTCGACCACGCCCGCGGAAGAGATCGTGACCGAGCTGGTGATGCGGATCAATACCTCGATCGAGGGAGCCCTGGTCTTCAGCTCTGGCCGGAACCTGGGGGTCTTCAAGGCGGCCGGCTGGCCCGAAGAGGTCGCCGACTTCTACCGGATCGAGGAGTACGAGGGGCACTGCTGGCTCGCGCACAACCGTTACCCGACCAACACGCCAGGCTGGTGGGGCGGCGCCCACCCCTTCAACCTCCTCGACTGGTCCGTGGTCCACAACGGCGAGATCACCAGCTACGGCACCAACCGCCGCTACATAGAGTCGTTCGGGTACCGGTGCACGATGTTCACGGACACCGAAGTGGTCGCCTACCTCGTCGACCTGCTTGTGAGGCGCCACGCCCTCCCTGAAGAGTTCGCCGTCACAGCGCTTGCCCCGCCGTTCTGGGATGAGATCGACGCGATGGAGGACGATCGCCAGCGCCTCTACAAGGCCCTCCGCCTCACCTACGGGTCGGCGATGATGAATGGGCCGTTTGCGATCGTGGTCGCGAACCAGGACAGCATGGTCGCGTTCACGGACCGCTCCAAGCTCCGCCCGCTCGTGGGGGCTGAGCACGGAAACCGGCTCTACGTCTCCTCCGAGGAGGCGGCGATCCGGGCGATGGACCCCGAGATCACGCACGTCTTCATGCCGCGCGCCGGCGAGCCGATCATCGGGAGGGTCGTCGCATGACCCCGTCCATCGGGTCGCTCCCCCCGAAGTACCGGGTCACAGTCGACCACGATCGATGCATGCTCTGCGGCCGATGCGTTGAGAACTGCGCCTACGGCGCCTTCCGCCTGGAGGGCGACCGGATTCTGACCAACTCGCGGGTATGCACCGCCTGCCACCGGTGCGTCGCCTTCTGCCCCCGGGACGCGATCGACGTCTCCGAGCGGCCCCTCGACTACCGGTCGCACCCGGTCTGGACTCGCGGGGTGCGCGAGGCGATCTACAACCAGGCCAGGACCGGGAAGATCGTCCTGTCAGGTATGGGCAACGCGCTCGACTACCCGATGATCTTCGACCGTCTCGTCCTGGACGCCTGCCAGGTGACGAACCCCTCGATCGACCCCCTCCGCGAGCCGATGGAACTCCGGACGTACCTGGGCAAGAAGCCCCAGCGGCTCGAGCTGAAACGGCGGGAGGACGGTGAGGTCGAGCTCCTGACCGAGCTCGGCCCGAACCTCTGCCTGGAGACCCCGATCATGATCGGGCACATGTCCTACGGCGCGATCTCGCTCAATGCGCAGCTGGCGATGGCGAAGGGTGTCACAACGGCAGGCACGTTCATGGGTACCGGTGAGGGAGGTCTCCCCGAGCCGCTCCGCCCGTACCAGGGGCACATGATCGTCCAGGTGGCGTCAGGCCGCTTCGGGGTCGACATCGACTACCTGGAGCGCGGGGCCGCGATCGAGATCAAGATCGGCCAGGGGGCGAAGCCCGGCATCGGCGGACACCTGCCCGGCGAGAAGGTGAGTGGGGCCATCTCGAAGACGCGGATGATCCCGATCGGCTCGGACGCGATCAGCCCGGCGCCGCACCACGACATCTACTCGATCGAGGACCTGGCCCAGCTCGTCCGGAGCCTCAAGGAGGCGACCGAGTGGAAGAAGCCGGTCTTCGTCAAGATCGCCGCCGTCCACAACGTGGCCGCAATCGCCGCCGGTATCGCCCGGTCGTCGGCCGACGCGGTCGTGATCGACGGTTTCCGGGGCGGGACGGGCGCTGCCCCCCGGGTCTTCCGCGACCATGTCGGCATCCCGGTCGAGGCTGCCGTGGCGGCGGTCGACGCGAAACTCCGGAACCAGGGGATCCGGAACGAGGTCTCGGTGATCGCCTCCGGCGGGATCCGGGAGTCGACCGATGTCGCGAAGATCATCGCGCTCGGGGCGGACGCGGTCTACATCGGGACGGCGGCCCTCGTCGCGCTCGGCTGCCGGGTCTGCGGCAACTGCTACCGCGGGCTCTGCCCGTGGGGGATCGCGACCCAGCGCCAGGACCTCGTCGACCGTATCAATCCCGACGTCGGCGGTGTCCAGGTGGCGAACCTGATCCACGGCTGGACCCTCGAACTGATGGACCTGATGGGTGCGGCCGGAATCAACTCGATCGAGTCGCTGCGGGGCAACCGCGACCGGCTGAGGAGTTACATGATCGACCAGGCGCTGATGGACGTGCTGGATGTCAAGTCAATAGGGGCGTGAGAGATGGACGAACTCGTGATCGACGCGGCAGGGATGCACTATACGCCGCTCAACCGGGAGATCAGGGCTGCGGTGGCAGCCGGCGTGAAGCGAATCCGGCTCGACAACATCCTCGGTCAGCGGTTCATCGCGAACGGGGTCCGCGGGGACATCGATATCGCGGTCCACGGGGTCCCTGGGGGCGACCTCGGGATGTTCATGTCGGGACCGCGGATCGAGGTCTTCGGCAACGCCGAGCATGCGCCGGGCAACACGATGGACGCGGGCGAGATTGTGGTCCACGGCTCCGCGGGGGACGCAGTCGGCCATTCCATGCGCGGTGGCCGAATCTTCGTCGAGGGCGCGATCGGCTACCGCGGCGGAATACATATGAAGCAGTACGAGGAGAAGCGCCCTGTCCTGGTGATCGGGGAGTATGCCCGCGCCTTCCTCGGGGAGTACATGGCCGGCGGGACCGTCCTGGTCCTGGCGCGCCACGGCGGCCCGGCGGTCGCCGAAAGGGGACTCGGTTCGGGGATCCACGGCGGGGAGATCGTCCTGCGGGGCGGCGTCGATCCCGTGTACCTCGGGGCCGGGGCCCGCGAGGTCCCTCTTTCAGATGATGACTGGGCACGGATCCTTCCCCTGGTCCGGGAGTACGCACGGCGCTTCGGGGTCGACCCGGGACCGCTCGAGCGACGGGAGGAGTATACACGGGTCGTGCCGGCCTCTGCCCGGCCTTTCGCCGGCAAGTACGCATGGGAGTGAGCATGAAAGGGAAGTGTTACAGTGACCTGAAGGCCGCCGTCTGGGACCGGGGTATCTGCTCGGGCTGCGGTGCCTGCGCCGCGGTCTGCCCGGCGGACGCGATTCTGATCGAGCAGGGGGCCGATGCCCCGGTGAATATCGGGTACTGCAAGGCGGAGACCGACCAGGTTCCTTGCGGTGCCTGCTACGACGTCTGCCCGCGGGTCGACCCGGCCCGCCCCCCCGGCCGGGAGACCTGCACGGCCCGGTTCTCGGCAAAGGCCGCCTTCGAGGTCCCGGGCCGCCAGAGCGGCGGGGCTGTCACCGCGATCCTCGAGCACGCGCTCGCCGCGGGGCTGGTGGACGCGGTCGTCACCGTGACCGAGGACCGATGGACGCGCCGGCCCGCCTCGGTCCTGATCACGCAGTCCGAGGCCCTCCTGAGTTCGGCCGGCTCGCGGTACAACTGGTGGGTCCCGCTCCTCTCCGCCCTGAAGACCGCCGTCGTCGACCGGAAGCTGCGGCGGATCGCGGTCGTCGGTGTGCCGTGCGTGGTCGAGGCGATCGCGCGGATGCGGGCCTCGGAGAACGATCTTCTCCGGCCGTACGGGAGTGCGGTCAGGCTCGTGATTGGGCTCTTCTGCACCGAGTCGTTCGACTACGAGCGGCTCGTCGAGGGGAAGCTGAAGAAGGAGCACGGGATCGAGCCCTGGCAGATCCGCCGGCTCGATGTGAAGGGGCGGCTCGAGGTGCAGCTTGAGGGCGGCAATGCCCTCGAACTTCCCCTCCGGGAGCTCGAGGACTGCATCCGGCCGGGCTGCGCCTCCTGCACCGACCTCACCGCGACGGACGCCGACCTCTCGGCCGGCGCGATCGGGTCGGCCTCGGGCTGCACGACCATCCTCGTCCGCACCTCAACGGGACAGGGCTTCGTCGACGCAGCTGTCCGGGCCGGCCGGCTCGAACTCTGCGGGGACGTTGACATGATCGCGGTCGAACGGCTGGCGGATCGGAAGGCCTCCCGAACCTGATCGGATCCCTCCTCTTCTTTAACCCCAGGGTCGATCATCCTCCTGTGGAAGTCTTATCCGCTTCGGTGCCATATCATGCCAGTACAGGGTTCATGACACCGGATGCCGACTTAGACCTGGTCCTCCTGGACGACTCCCCGTCCGGAACAGCTGCGGGCGATCACGGGGAGGTCCGCCCGGTCCGGGTTGTCGTCTCAGACGCTGCCGTATCGACCGCGTTCGTCCGCCTCGAGAGCGACTCGCCCGAGGACGAACGCCGTGCCGCCGTCGCCCGCGCCCGCCTCTTGACCGCGGCACCTGACTCGCGAGGGGCTGCCGCCCTCGACGCGACCGTGCGCTCGATTCTCGAGATGGATTCCCGGGCCCGGCACGACATCGCCAACCAGCTGATGGTCCTCTCGGGCTACCTGGAGCTCCTCGAGGAGATGGTCCCGGAGGGCGAGGCGCGCGAGTTCCTGGATGGCTCGCTCCGGGCCGCTGAACTGGTGAACCGCCACCTCGCGTTCACCCGGTCATACCGCGGGTTCGGAACGCTCTCTCCCGCGTGGCAGGACCTTGCCGCCCTTCTCCCGGCGAGCGTGGAACTGCCGGCAGAGGCAGCAGGGGTGCGGGTATGGGCCGACCCCCTCGCCCCGGCAGCGCTCGCCGGCCTGCTCGCGGCACGGGGAGAACCGGGGGTGCGGTGCCGCGCCTCCGTCGAGCCCGGTCCCGTAGGCGCCCTCCTTATCGCCCTGGACGACGACGGTCCCGCCCTCGCCGATCGGGACCTGCGCCTGTTCTTCGACTACCGGCAGGGGGAGGGTCAGTCGGGGGAGCCCTTCCTCGCCCGGCACGTCCTCGGAGCGACCGGGATCGGCCTCGAGGCCACCCCCTCTTCCGACGGCGGCCTTCGGCTCCGCATGGCGGTCCCCGACGGGTGCGCCCTCGGCGGACCGATCAGGTAAACGGGCATGTCCTGGCTCCAACTGGCGATTGCCGGCCTCTTCGAGGTGATCTGGGCGGTCCTGCTCAAATCTACAGAGGGTTTCTCCCGCCCCCTCGAGTCGGTCGTTACCATCGGGGCGATGGCCGCCTCGTTCTACTTCCTCTCGCTCGCGCTCAGGGACCTTCCGATCGGTACGGCCTACGCGGTCTGGACCGGGATCGGCGTGGTCGGGACAGTGCTGGTCGGTATCCTTCTTCTCGGCGAGCCACGCGACCTTCCGCGGATCCTCTGCCTGGTTATGATCGTGGGTGGGATCCTGGGCCTGAAGGCGACCTCGGGGAGCTGAGCCGTTCTCTAATCCTTCACCCGCGCTCGGACTGCCGTAACCCGGATGGAAACGCTCTCCTCCTCTCTCTGCCAGGCGAACTCACGCACCTCCCCGTGCTCCTTCGCGAACTCGACGAGGGCGAGCATGTGGGAGAGCCCGTCGAGCGCCTCGGGGTCCTCGAGGACGCCTGGCGGAGCCTTCAGGAGCGGGCGCGAGAGGCAGACCACGCACTTGGACCGTCCCCGCGTCACCGCGACGTTGAGGCGGTTGCGCGAGTAGATGAACGAGGCCTCTGCGAGCGCCGTCTCGACGTCGCTCACCCCGTACGAGACCAGGACGACCTCGCTCTGCTGTCCCTGCATCTTGTCCACGGTGTCGACGAACGGAACCCAGGGCCGGTCATGGAGTTCGCCGAGAAGGCGGCGGACCGCGTGGATCTGCGCGTGGTGCGGGCAGACGACCCCAACCCCCTTCCGCCAGAACGCCCGGTCGCCCGCCGCGTCCGGGGAGTAGTGATCCCCCGTCTCCGGGTTGACCATCCGGTCGCGGAGCATGCGGGCGAGGAGGGCGATTAGCTCTGCCTCGGGCTGGTTCTCAACCGTCGCGCGGACGTCCTCGAAGATTGCTACCGCGAGCGGGTACTCCGGTGCGAGGAGAAACGAGACGAGGTCGAAGCGGGAGCCGCATGGCCCGGTGCCGGGTGGCGGATCGAGCCGGAGCGCCCTCTCTGCGACCGCTTCGTTCGCGGGGGCGTAGCTCGGGGGGTAGATCGTCCGTGCCGGGAAGCGGCAGAGGGTCTCGTTCATCCGCCAGTTCTCGACGAGGGCCCGAGTAAAGGTCTGGTCGCCCTCCCCATCGCGCGCGTGGAGGTACCTGAAGATCGAGGCCTCGAGCCCGGGGAGCCGGTCTTCGGGCGCTGGGTAGTCGCCCTTGGTGATCGGCGGGAGCTGGAGGTGGTCGCCCACCAGGACGAGCCGGCCATCCGGCGCGAGGAGGGTCAGGGCAAGAGCGAGCTCGGTCGCCCGGAGCTGCGAGGCCTCGTCGATCACAACCAGGTCAAAGAGGGGGCCGGTGCCGCCCGTCCCGGCCCCCTGGAGGGCGAGCCGGTCGAGCCGGTACCCGGTCCCGCCGACCACGGCGATCGCTCGCTCGGCGAGGCGAGCGGCGGTGGCCTGCTGGGCCTTGAGCAGACGGACCGTGGTGGGTCGGGGGACCTGGCCCCGCCACTCGCCCAGCTTCGCGAGGAGGAGGTCGTCGGCCGGCGGCAGGTCGGCGTGCTCTCGTGACACTGCGTCGAGCACGTTCTCGATCGCCGCGTTGGTCAGGGCGGAGACGGCGACCCGCGTCGCCTTCCCCGCCGCCGCCCGCGCACGGCCGAGCGCCAGCAGGGCTTTCGCGACGAACGCTGTCTTACCGGTGCCCGGCGGCCCCCAGATGAGGGAGAGACGCGAGCCCAGGACCTGCTCGAAGGCTGCCAGCTGGCTTGCTGTCATCCCGCACGCCGTTGCACGCTGCCGCGCCACATCCGCGACCTCGCGGGGTTCCACGACGGGTTCGCAGAACCCGACCGGATCTCGGAGGAGGCGAAGGAGAGGCGGTTCGTCCTCGGCGTCGATCGCCGCCAGCCGCTCGATCACCTGATCCGATGTGTAGTCCTTCGCCACCGGGTGGATCACGCCTCGGAATCCCGGCATGAGCGCTTCCGGCGCTGGCCGGGGTGTGAGGCGGAGCTCGAGGGCGGTGATGTGGCCGTCCTCACCGGACCCATCCACCGCCCGGACACGGGCATACCACGATCCCTTGGGTGGGTGCGCCTTCGGGCTCCGGAGCCGGAGGTCGTCGTGGGCCTGCTGGGTCCGCTCGCCCTCCTCGCCAGCAGGGACCAGGATTGAGAGCGAGGAGTCGTGGTCGAGACGGTGCTCGCGCACGACCCGGAACCGGTCGATCGGCACCTCGACCTCCCACCGGGTTCCTCCCCGGTAGACGACCGGGACCGAGACCCCATCGGCGACCCGCCCCTCGAAGGAGCCGGCCCGGCGTTCGCGGAGCTCGATGGCGGCGAGGTAGGCCTCGTACCGGACGATAAAAGCGAGGCGGGAGAGCTCGGAGGCCCGGAGCGCGAACGCATCCGGGAATTGAAACCGGGCCGGCCAGGCGAAGAGGCCACGGTTTGCGAGCAGGCTCCGGCACCCGACCACCACCGCCGAGGCGGCCCGGACGCGCCGCTCAACCTCCATCTCCACCCCGTCGGCGAGCGCGGGCCGCCCCTCGTGCCAGGCCTCCAGGATCCGGTCGCTCTTCATCCGGTTGGAGAGGTCGAACCAGTAGACCGGGTCGCGCCGGCAGACATAGGTGCAGTCGAGGGCGACGCCCACCTCGGGGAGGCCGTATGCGATCGGCACCGGCAGGGCGATCATCCGCTGGAGGACCCCGGTCAGGACGATGACCGGGAAGAGGACCTCGGCGCCGGGATGCCGGCCGACCTCGACGAGGGCAGGGTCCTGGTAATGGAAGAGCAGGGCGAGGGCCATCCGGGCGAGGGCGGGGTCGCCGACGGCCTCGTGGAGAAGGCGCCCGAGGAGTTCGAGCTCGTACCGGTCGAAGACGTAGGTCTGGACCGTCACCTGTTCGCCCCACGCGTGGGACCTGTTGTGGTCGTGGATCACCTGGAGGAGTTCGTAGAGCCCACCGAGGAACTCGGCCACGACCCGGGGGCAGTCCTCCTCCTGCCGCGCGACGAAGGGGTGGGTCTCGGAGCGCGAGCCGAAGACCGCCTCCCCGCCGAACCGGTCCCATCCGGCGGCGTAGATCGCCCCTGAGACCGGGTCTTCCTGGAGGGTCAGGACGAGCCGGACATGCTCTCCCCGTGGGAAGGCGATCGAGACCGCGTCGTGGGAGACCGGCTGCTCTGAGGAGAGCGCTGCGAGCGCCCGGCCGAAGGGAGCCTCCTGGTGGCGGAGTGAGCCGGCGAGGCCGAAGATGCCGGCGATGTCAGGCCGGTCGAGGAGCCGGCCCAGGTCGCCCAGGGTCTCGACCGGGGTACCGCCGGGCCAGGGTGCCTCCCGCAGGTACCTCCGGGCGTGGACCGTGAGGTACGGCAGGAGCGACACTGAGCGAGTTGCGTCGGCCTCCTCCCGGCAGTCGTGGTAGAAGGGGCACCATTCGCAGCGGTAGTGGAGGTGCCAGTCCAGGTCGGCGGGGTCGTCGGCGAGGAGCGGCCCCAGGTCGTCCGCAAAGAAGTCGCGGAGGACGCGAAGCCCGGGCTCGAGGTCGAACCACTCCGGCTCGTCCCTTCCGTGAAGCCAGATCCCGCCACGAGAGAGGTCGGCCCGCCGGCCGATGGCGAGGTCGCGGCAGGCCCGGTCCAGGACCATCGCGTAGAGCGCGACCTGGACCCGGTGGCTCCCGCGGAGCATCTCGCTCGCCTTGACGTCGACGACCCGGATCCGGCCGTCGTCCTCCACCTGCAGGAGGTCCGGGATGCAGTCCCTGAACCGGTAGAGACGGGGGTCGATCCCCCAGGGGTCGAGCAGGCCGTGCGAGGGGGCGAGCGTCGCCTGATAGAGCAACTCCCCCGGTTCGGCGGTCCCGAGCAGGGTCGCGGTCTCCATCGGCGAGAACCGCTGGCGGCCCGGGTGAGGGAGACCCGGCGGGGCCTTCATTCGTACCCGGTCGGGGACCCGCCTCAGGACGACCTCCTCTTCCCAGCGCTCCCCCTGTTCGGTCAGGAACCGGGCGGCGACGCTCGGCCGCTGCTGCCCGGTCGGGAGGCGCCTGACCTGCCGGGTCCCGAGCGGGAGGGACGAGAGGCCCAGGTAGCGTGGGCATTCGAAGAAGAAGTACCGGGCGACAAGGGTCGGGTTGAGGTTGTGGACGACCATGGGCGGGTGGATACGTGAGGTGGATCGGGAACCCGGATGAGTCTATCCCCCGGCAGGGGACGCTGATACGCCGTTCGCGGACCTCCACGGACCGGGCCGATCCGGGCCGAGACCGCCCATGTTAATCCATCGGGAAACGATTCTTAGGACATGCCGCAGATCGAGGTGAGCGACCTCGCCAAGGCCTTCGAACGACGCCAGGTCCTGGACGGGATCTCGTTTGGGGTCGAGGGGGGCGAGGTCTTCGGCCTGCTCGGCCCGAACGGGGCGGGAAAGACGACGACCATGCGCCTCCTCCTCGGCCTCCTCCGGCCCACGGGGGGCGAGGCTCGCGTCCTCGGCGTCCCGCTCGCCGACCACCCCGACGTGCGCCGGCGCGTCGGGGTCCTGCTCGAGCAGTCGGGGATGGCCGACCGCCTCAGCGCCCGGGAGAACCTTCAATTCTACGCGGCCCTCCACGGCGTGAACCGCGAAACGGTCGACGATCGGCTCGGGCGTGCCGGGCTCACCGACCGCGCTGACGACCTGGTGGGGACCTTCTCCACCGGTATGAAGCGCCGTCTGGGCCTGGTCCGGGCGACCCTTCACGACCCCGAGGCGCTCCTCCTCGACGAGCCGACTTCGGGGCTCGACCCGGCCGCTCAGGCCGGGATCCGCGACCTGATCTCGGGCCTCGCCCGGGAGTCGGGGGCCGCGGTCCTGGTCAACTCCCACCACCTCGACGAGGTGGAGCGGATCTGTCAGAGGGTCGCGATCCTGGACCGGGGGCACCTGGCCGCGATCGGGACGGTGGCAGGCCTCCGGCAGGGGACCGGGCCCCGGCGGTACGGGATCGTCCTCGCCGACGGGGAAGACCCTCAGCGGGCGCGGACAGTGCTCGCCGGCTTCGGTCCCGTCGAGCCCGGGCTGGACCCGGGCGAACTGGTGGTGTCGATCCCACCTGGCACGGCGCCGGCGACCCTGCTTCGGGCCCTGGTCGAGGCCGGCATCGGTGTCGAGGAGGCCCGGTACCGCGCCCGGTCCCTCGAGCAGGTCTACCTCGCGGCGATGGAACGGGGTGAGGCGTGAACCCGGTCCTCCTCGTCGCCCAGCGCGAGGTCCGCGTGTTGCTCCGGGCCCGCTCGGTGATCGGGGCCGGTGCGCTCGTGGGCCTCTTCATCGGCGCAACCCCGATCTTCACGGCACTGGTGACTGGCCAGGACCTCTCCAGCCTCTACCTCCAGGCCCCCGTCCTCGGGATCTTCCTCGGCTACCTCTTTTCCCAGCAGGCGTTTCTCCGGGAGAAGCAGGATGGAACGATCGAGACCGTGCTCTCGTCCCCGCTCACCCTCCGTGCGATCTGGGCGGGCAAGGTGCTGGGTGCAGGCGGGATGGCCGCCTCAGTCGCTATTCTCTGTATCGGTGGTGCGCTCCTCGCAGCCGTACTCGCGGCACCGGTCGCCCTCCCGCTCACCCCGATCCTCGTCGTCCACCTCGTCGCCGTCGTCCCGCTCGCGACGGCCGTTGCGGTCGGCCTCCTCGGGCTGGTCCAGCTGCTGCTCGGTCTCCGCGAGAACCAGGTCCTGAACCTCGTTCTCGTGATCGCCTTGATCGTCCTCCTCTCGGTCGGCCAGGTGGTATCGGGGGCGTCTCCCACCCCCGAAGCCGAGGCAGCGACCGTCGTGGTCCTTGCAGCGTTCCTCGCCCTGCTCGCGCGACTCGTGGGCCTGGTCGACCGGGAGCGGATCGTACGGACGATCGCCTGAAAAAAAGAGGGGCGTCTATCGAGGCAGAAACCGGCGGCCGGACGAGAACCCGGTCCCGACCCCGTCCCCGACCCCGAAGTAGCCGAACCCGAAGGCGTCGTAGAGGAAGGGCCGCAGCCGGTCGAGCATGGGCTTGCCGTTCTCGCCCAGGCAGTCCTCGTCGACCATGACGTCGACGATCTCCCCGACGAACTGGGTGTGGGCCCCGAGCTCGACCGTCTCGATTAGGCGGCACTCCAGAACGAGAGGGAACTCGCCGATGTAGCAGGCGTCGACCTTCTCGGACCGGACCGGGGTGAGGCCCGTCGCGGCGAACTTGTCAAGGTCGCGCCCGGAGGCGATCCCGAAGAGGTCGGCCTCGGCCGCGTATCGCTCGGACGGGACCGAGACCGTGAAGGCCCTGTGGGCGGTGATCCCCTCGTGGGTGTACCGCTCGGGCCGGACCGAGACCGCGACAGCCGGGGGCTTCGAGGAGCAGATCCCGCCCCAGGCCACGGCCATCGCGTTCGGTCGGCCCGCTCGGTCGTAGCATCCGACGATCAGGACAGGGTGGACCCCGACCGAGGTCTGGGCCCCGATCGAGCGTTTCTGCGGCAGCGCCGTCATGCATCACGACTCGTCGCCGAACCAGATAGGCGTTGGCCCGGACGGCGCCTCCTCACCCGGGTCGGGTCGCTTCAGTCCGTTCGCAGCGCGGCGATTCCCTCGTCCCGGGTGACATGACAGGCGAGAATCGTCGAGAACCCGGTCAGGCGCATCACCCGCTCGACCTCGGGCGCGAGCGTCGAGAGCGCGAAGCCGTCGCCGGGCTCGCGGAGCCGCTTTGCCGTGGCAAGGAGGACCCGCAGGCCTCCGCTGCTGATGTACGGAACGTCCGCGAGGTCGACGAGAAGGCGCCGCCCCCCCCCGTCGATCGCCGCCCCGATTTCGGCCTCCAGGTCGGGTGCGGTCGCTGTGTCGATCCGGCCGCTCGGTGCGAGGACCGCGACCCCTGCTTCGTCATACCGTTCGATCGCCACGAACTCATCCCCGGGAGGAGGTGGTCGAGGAGGACACTTAAAGGTGTCCGGCGTCGACCATCTCCCGGATGGCACCGGACGAGTTCGAGCGGAGCGTGCCGGCAGCGGTGGACGAGCTCTCCGCGCTTCTCGACGCCTTCCAGGGCTGGCTCGAGGAGCGGGGAGTGCCCCGCGTGCCCCGTGACGACCTGGTGCTCGCGCTCGACGAGGCGTTCTCGAACGCGGTCGTGCACGGGTACGCCGGCTCTCCCGGAGAGGTGACCGTCAGCGCCCGCGCCTCTCGTGCCGGGGTCGAGCTCACAGTCGCCGACTCCGCTCCCGCCTTCGATCCGTTCGCCGGCGCACCGGCGCCCGACCTGGACGCGCCGGTGGAGGAGCGGGCGATCGGCGGGCTGGGGGTCTTTCTGATCCGGGAACTGATGGACCGGGCCGAGTACCGGCGGGAAGGCGACCGGAACGTGCTCCTCATGACCCGGGCA
>JABNAD010000952.1_pt1 | contig 12746 bp, 6 predicted proteins | sample 7240381 | NCBI WGS metagenome assembly JABNAD01 (sample SAMN11332834, study PRJNA596920) | anaerobic digester metagenome | biome: digested sludge; isolation source: digested sewage sludge-derived enrichment culture grown on H2/CO2 | place: Germany: Goettingen | reverse complement strand
TCAGGTACAGATAGGCAGATGGCTGCAACGTTAACAAAGTACTATTTGTAGAAGCTAAGTAGTTATTGCTTCCAGAATACTCTGCAACAACACCGTAGTTACCAGCAGTCCAATTAGTTGGTATTGTCCACTGCAAAGTAGCTACACCATTGGAAACGTTTACAGTTCCAATATTGGTGTTCCTCACCCTGAATGTTACCTGTCCATCTTTTACGGGGTTTCCATTGGAATCCACCAGATTAGCTGTGAAGGTCACATTCTGACCAGCAAAGCCACTAACACCTCCCACAGTAATTGTGGTAGGGTTTGGAGTTACAGTCAAATTCGTACCATTGGTAGAAGCCAAATAATTACCATTACCTGAGTACACTGCAACAACACTGTAGTTACCAGCAGTCCAATTAGTTGGTATTGTCCAGTTAAGGGTGGCTAAACCATTAGTTACAGTAACTGGCGTTAACGTGGTGCCGTCCACAGTGAAAGTAACAGTTCCTTCGTTCACAGGAGCACCATAACAATCCACATAAGCCGTTAAAGTCACATTCTGACCAGCAAAACCACTAACACCACCCACAGTAGTAACGGTAGGTCCTTGGTTTACTGTTAACCCTCTTGAAACAGTTTGATCATCAGTAATTGCATAGAGATAATCAGTTCCTGCCTGGTTTGCAGTGAATAGGGTTGTTGCAACACCATTAACAGTTGTAGAGGTTATAGGATTGAAACTTCCCAGGGTACTGCTGTAGGTTACAGGTGTTCCATCAGGTATGTGTCCTCCAACTAGATCATCACCACCATTGATATGGTTGAAATCAGCGGTAATGGCTGATGTTTCACCGTTGTTGATGGTGCTGGGGGTTGCATTGACAGTTAAAATAACCCAGGGATTAGCATCCACAGGACCATATATGAGGTTAGGAACCGTTGTTGGATCAACATTAGAACCCCACCAGTTATTCTCTGCGTTTATTAAAACGTTCCAATTCGTATTAAATGCAAAAGCATTACCTAACCTGGCGGAATTATTGTAGAACCTGTTAAAATTAGCTGTTAAAGTGGCATCATAAACGTAGATGGCACCACCACCGAAACTACTAGAAATTGGATCTACAGAGTTTCCAACAAAGGTACACCCAGTAACAGTAGAATTACTGCCCAAAAATGCACCGATAGCACCACCGCACCAGGAAGTCGCACCAGTTACAGAGTTATACAGGAATGTACAGTTAGTTACATTACAAATACTTAGATATGCAATAGCTCCACCACCGGCTAATGCAGTGTTTTTAGTGAATGTGCAGTCAGTCAAAGACATTTTTTGGTACGAATCGCTGTAGATAGCACCACCCCAATGAGTTGCAGTGTTTTCGGTGAATGTGCAGTCAGAAATGGATAATATGCCATGGTTTAAAATAGCACCACCGTCATACGCGCTTCCGTTGCTAAATGTCAGATTCCGAAGGGTTACATTCACACCAGATGAGATAGTGAATATCCAGTTGGTGCCTGTTCCGTTTATTATGGTCCCGTTTTGGCTTAGGCCCTGTATGGTCATGTTCTTATCAATCGTGATGTTGGTGTTGCCGGTTCCAGAGTATACTCCATCTGCAAGTTGTACCGTCCCATTCGCTTCAATACTAATTATTCCTTTCTGGATTGTCTGGTAAGGACTGTCAATTGTTCCAGTGTTGGAGTCGTTACCTCCTGTTGCATTAACATAAACAGTCGAAGCCGCACTAACACTTGAGGCCGTTAAAACAACACAAAAGCCAATCAAAACCATCAATATCAACATTTTGGTTGTTGTTGTTTGTTTTTTCAGTTTTTCACCTCCTTCATGCTTCTTCCGGATATGATATTATCCTAATTTCGTATCCAAATTTAAGTAATACATTCACAATAATAAAACTTCTGATTTAATCCTCAAAAATACGGATAATCAAAGCGAATGAAAAGAATTTACAAAAAAATATCAATTTCTAAGAGTAATACCTTTGAATTAAACAGTGCCACAACATATTAACCCAAATATAAAAACAAAAATCACACCCCACCCCCTAAATTGGTAAATAAATACAAAAAATATCCAACAAACACAAAAACTGTTCAACCACAACAAACAGGACAATTCACAAAAAACACAAATAAAAAAAAAGAATTCCAGGTCCTGTGGTACACCCTGAAGGGGGTTCAGCTCCAGGTCTTTACCGAGTCAGGCCGAATTGAGCAATTCTTTGCTACCCATAGGGGATCAAGCTGCCCCTTGAAATACATTTTAAATGGTTTAAAATAGTCTTTAAAGGAGGCATTCAGGGTCTGCCACGTGCACCTGATGGTTATCATCATTCAATTATGGAAGTGGTAATTCAACTTTCAATTTAGAATTTTTTTTATTAGAATTCAAAATTAGATTTATCATTTTCTTTCTTACACAATTTAATTATAGTTCATCCTTAAAAAAAGAATAGAAAGGTTTAAATTGGTTTATTTTTTCCTCGGTGTGAATACTCCTCCGAGTACAGCGAGAATTGCCAGTACGAGTTCTGCTATTGGCATACCCGTGGTTTGCATTGGTACGGTTTTGGTTGTAGATGCAGCGTTCACAGTTGCAGAGTTTGCAGTTGAGCCACTGTTATTACTGTTTTGTGTTTGTACACTGATGCTGAACGGCATTAATGGGTCTGTGTTGTGATTGTATGTTTCTGAGGTTATCGCTGGTGTGATAGAGTAGCTTCCAGTTCCCAATGCCCTCACTGTGAGGTAAAGGTAGGGATCTCCCACAGCCACATTGTCGAGTGTCCAGGTTACTGTCCTGTTTGCTGGGTTGTAGGTATATGTTCCATTATCAACACTCGCACTTACAAATTCCAAACCAGCTGGTATCTGGAAAGACACTGTAACATTGGTTGCATTGTCTGGTCCGCTGTTACTGAGTTTGTAGGTTAATAGGAATGTGTCACCAACATTAGGATTACTCTTTGAACTTGTAACGTTCAGGTACAAGTATGCTGCTGGATTCACTGTTAAGAGTTGTGTAAATGTTTGATTATCGGTGGTTGCTGTTATGTTTTTATTGGTTCCTGTCTGGTTTGCAGTGAACAATGCAGTTGCAATACCATCAATCGTTTTAATAATTGCAGGGTTGAAACTTCCCAGTGCACTGCTAAGGTTTACAATTGTTCCGTCTGGGATGTGACCTGTACTAGGATCGAATGTAGTACCATCACAAAGGTTGTTGAAGCTAACTGTGACTAAACTGGTCTGTGTGTTGTTGATAGTAGTTGGTGTGATGTCCATTAGCATGTATAACCATTGTGTAGGATATGACATTCCAGCTATGAGATTTGTCCATACTGGATTATTAGAACCCCACCAGTTATCAGTAGCATTCACTGAATCACCTGAATTGTAAATAGCGTTTCCCTGTAAATTTGCAGTGTTTCCAACGAAACTGTTGAAATGAATCACCATACTTGATCCCAAATCATTGTAAATGGCACCTCCACCACGTGTGGCATTGTTACCTGTGAAAGTACAGCCAGTCACATTATTAATACTACCTCCAAAACCTTCCCCAAAGGAGTAGAGAGCACCACCACCATACCTAGTTCCTGTTACTGTGTTATTTGTGAAAGTACAACCAGTCACATTATTAGTAGTACCAAAAACATTGCAGATAGCACCACCAGCAATTACTGCTGTGTTACCTGTGAAAGTACAACCAGTCACATCATGGATAGTATCCCAATTGAAAATGGCACCACCAGCCTGTGCTCTGTTATTTGTGAAAGTACAGCCAGCTACAGTTAAAATAGCACCATTATAATTGGAGATAGCACCACCATACCCATTTGCAGCGTTACCAATGAACGTAGAATTAACCACAGTACTAGTACCTACAGTGTAGATAGCACCACCATCATTACTCGATTTTCCGTTGGTTATGGTTAAGTTTTGAATCATTACTGTAAAACCGTGATTAATATGGAAGATCCAGTTGGTACCTGTTCCGTTTATGATGGTTCCTTCTTGACTTTGCCCTGTAATATTTACGTTTTTACTGATGGTTATGTTTGTGTTTCCTTCTCCGCTGTAGACTCCATCTGCTATGTGCACAGTTCCATTTTCATCCACACTACTTATTCCTTGAGATATAGTCTGGTATGGATGGTCCATTGTTCCGATGTTGGAGTCGCTTCCACCGGTTGCATTAACATAAACAGTTGAAGCTGCACTAACACTTGAGGCCGTTAAAACAACACAAAAGCCAATCAAAACCATCAACACTAACATTTTGGTTGTTGTTGTTGTTTGTTTTTTCAGTTTTTCACCTCCTTCATGCTTCTTCCGGATATGATATTATCCTAATTTCGTATCCAAATTTAAGTAATACATTCACAATAATAAAACTTCTGATTTAATCCTCAAAAATACGGATAATCAAAGCGAATAAAAACAATTTACAAAAAAAATCAACCTCCTAAAAGATAATACCATTAAATTAAACAGTTCCACAACATATTAACTGGAATATGAAAACAAAATCACATATCACTCTGCAAATTTGGTAAAGTGATATAAAAATATCCAACAAACACAAAAACTGTTCAACCCCAACAAAACATGGCTATTCACAAAAAATTAGGATTATAGTACTGAATTCTATCATAAAATTCTCAACATTTCCCTTAATTAATGAAATTGTTTAGGTAATTCCCCATATTAATAATAAATAATATATATTCTCATATATAATTCATTACTAAAGGATTGGGAATTTTAAACGATTACAATGGATCAGGGGATGAAGTATTGTCAGAAGTGCCTGAAGTGATTAAGAAACTGGTTGAAAAGTTCGAAAATAATTTATCAGCTTATAAAAATTCAGATTACAAGGAAGAACAATTGAAACAGGAATTTATCAATCCGTTTTTTAAGGCCCTGGGTTGGGATGTTGATAATGAGTCAGATGCTGCTCCCCAGTATCGTGATGTTATATTTGAAGATTCCATTAAAGTTGCCGGAGGTACTAAAGCTCCTGATTACTGTTTTACACTTGCTGGCAGACGTATGTTTTTTGTTGAAGCTAAAAAACCTGCTGTTAATGTTGATAGGGATAAAAGATTTTCATATCAACTTAGAAGATATGCTTGGAGTGCAAAATTACCCCTATCCATTCTAACTGATTTTGAAGAGTTTGCAGTCTATGAATCAAGGACAAGACCTAAAAAAGATGAAAAGGCCAGTACAGGTAGAATATTATACTTCACATATAGGGATTATATTGAAAAATGGGATGAAATATATAGTATATTCTCTAAAGATGCTGTTTTAAAGGGTTCTTTTGATAGATACGCTGAAAGCAGTAAAAAGAAACGTGGAACATCAGAGGTTGATGATGCTTTTCTATCTGAAATTGAAAAATGGAGAGAATTATTTGCTCGGAACATTGCACTGCGTAACCCTGAAATCTCAATTGAAGAATTAAATTTCTCTGTTCAAAAGATAATTGACAGGTTAATATTTCTCCGAATGTGTGAGGACCGTGGAGCTGAACCCTATGAACAACTAAGGAATTTATTAGGCAAAGAAAATATTTATCTGAATTTCTGTGAATTATGTAAAAAGGCAGATGAAAAATACAATTCAGGGTTATTCCATTTCCAGGAAGAGAAGGGAAGAGGAACACTACCTGATGAATTGACTTTAGGCCTTAAAATAGATGATGGAATATTTAAAACAATAATAAAGGATATATATTACCCTAACAGCCCATACGAATTCTCTGTATTATCTCCGGAGATATTGGGCAATGTCTATGAGCAGTTTTTAGGTAAGGTCATAAGGCTCACCAAAGGACATCAAGCTAAGGTTGAAGAGAAACCTGAAGTAAAAAAGGCAGGTGGTGTATATTACACACCCCAATTTATAGTAGATTACATTGTTGAGAACACAGTGGGTGAGTTATGTGAAGGAAAAACACCGAACAAAGTTTCAAAACTTAAAATCCTTGACCCTGCATGTGGTTCTGGTTCATTCTTACTTGGAGCTTACACGTATCTCTTAAAATGGCACAGAGACTACTACACAGAACAAAAGGATAAAAACCGTTTAAAAGATAAAATTTACCAAGGCAATGGTGGAGAATGGTTTTTAACCATAAAAGAGAAAAAAAGAATACTTCTAAACAATATCTACGGTGTTGACATAGATAATCAGGCTGTGGAAGTCACTAAACTAAGTTTACTTCTGAAGGTCCTTGAGGGTGAGAACAAAGATGCCTTGGAAGCTCAGCAGAAATTATTCAGAGAAAGGGCACTTCCGGATCTTGGAAAAAATATTAAATGTGGAAATTCATTAATTGGAACGGATATTTATGCTGAGATGGAAGTTAAAACTGAAGATGCTCAGAGAATAAATCCTTTTGACTGGAATACAGAATTCAAAGATATTGTAGACAACGGGGGATTTGATGCTGTGATTGGAAATCCGCCATACATCCGTATTCAAGCAATGAAAGAATGGGCCCCAGTTGAAGTTGAATTCTACAAGAAAAACTACACTTCAGCAAGCAAGGGTAACTACGATATTTATGTTGTTTTTGTAGAAAAAGGATTAAACCTGCTGAATCCGGATGGATTTTTAGGTTTTATTTTACCACACAAGTTCTTCAATGCTAAATATGGAGAACCAGTGCGTTCTCTATTGGCTGAAGGTAAAAATCTCCATAAGATTGTACATTTTGGAGACCAACAAATCTTTGCAAATGCCACAACGTATACTAACCTTTTATTCCTTAATAAATCCCCAAATAAAAAGTTCAACTTTATAAAAGTAGCTGATCTAACAAAGTGGAGGTTTTTAGGTGAATCTATTGAAGGAGATATTGATTTAAGAAAAGTTACAAATGAAGAATGGAACTTTATTGTGGGGCCTGATAAAAAAGTTTTTGAAAAATTAGGGGAGATGTCCCTAAAATTGGAAGACGTAGTTCATTTATTTGTAGGACTACAAACGAGTGCTGATAAAGTTTATATTATGAATTTAAACGAAGAATGCTCGAATCAAAGTGTTCTTAGTTCTAACTCATTGGATAAAAATATAAAAATAGAAAATGGTTTATTACATCCTCTCTTAAAAGGTTCTGAAATAACACGTTATGAAAAACCTAACTACAAATACATGGTCTTATTCCCCTATCTTTTAAACTCAGGAAGAGCAAATCCTATCAAAGAAAAAGAAATACGGTTAAAGTATCCATTAACCTATGATTATCTAAAACAAAATAGAAAGGATTTGATTAAACGTTCAAAATGTGATTCTAATAATTGGTGGCTTTATCCTTACCCCAAAAATTTATCTTTATATCAAAGCCCTAAAATACTCTGTCAAGTTTTAAGTACACGAGGTAATTTTACATTAGATTTGGAGGGTAAATATTACTTTGTTGGTGGAGGTACTGCAGGAGGTTACGCCCTTAAAGTTAAAAATGATGATCCCTTTGAATTAAAATATTTAATTGGTATTTTAAATTCAAAAATAACCACATTTTATGTTTCTAAAATTGCTTCAGGATTTAGAGGGGGTTTTTTCGCTTTTGGAAAAAGTTCACTAAAATCACTACCTCTACCTAAAATGGATCTCTCAAAAGATGAAGACAAAATTTTGTATGATAAAATGGTTAAATTAGTTGACCAAATGTTTCAACTTAACAAAAAACTACCAGAAACCAAGACACCTAATGAAAAACAGTTGATTCAGCGTCAGATTGATGCAACTGATAATCAGATTGATAGTTTAGTTTATGAACTGTATGGTTTAACAGATGAAGAGATTGAGATTGTTGATAATGTGAGATGAGGTTGTGAAACTTTGAATGATCATGTAAACATAGTCGAACAGATGTTATTAGATTTAACTTCTCTTATGGAATCAATTGAACCTTTTAATAGACCTATTGATACTGCGCCAATATTTAATTCAATTCAAAACATAGATGCTTATAGTATAGAATCTAGCCAAAATTCACTGGAAGGATTGAAAAAACAATTGAGTGATGTTGGTACTATAGTAGAAAATTCCATTGAAGAAATGAACTTAATGAGTTCAATGCAAAGTTCCATTGAAGAAATGAGTACCTTTAGAGATATAATAGAGAATTCAATTGATAAATTATTTACTTTTAACCAATTGGATGTTGATTATTTTTCATCACAAGTTTCATCTTTAGTATCAAATATTAACTTTGATTTTGCCTCTGAAACATATAATATATTATCTAATAGATCTGATGACCTACATAACATTGAACCCAACTTGAATCAGATTTTAAATAAATATCAATGGTTTGTATTGCCTCAAATGCCCATGTCCTTTGTTTTTGAACTTATGGACCTTTCTAAGACGGATAAACCTAGACAAAAAATTAATCAACTTTTTTTTGATTATTTTGCTTATAATAACTTTGAAAACCTTAAAAATTTGGTTAATAAATGGGAACATGGTGGAAAATTTAGGCCTGGACGATTAAAAATAATTAAGGACTGTTTAAATGCAATAGTAAACTCTAAAAATGGTAAAATTCCATCTACAATTATAGTTCCAACTTTAATTGCTCAGATTGATGGAATACAAACAAAATTTTTACTTAAAAATGATTTTAGGATATATAGGACCCAATTTAAAGATGATCATACTGGCGAAAAAATGAGTAAGAATAAAGCTTGGAAGTGTTGCTATGAACCTGGTGATTTAACTTCTTCTATGATTAATGATATTATTCTTGATGTCCTTTTTGCTAACGCACTTCCAGGTGAACCTATTAAAACTCCAATAACATTCAGTCGTCATAAAATTCTCCATGGTGAACATTTAAATTATGGTACTAAGTTTAACACAATTAGAACGTTTTTAATCTTAGATTTTTTACATGACATACTTTAATTTATAAATATGCAATGCTTATAAATGAATTACTGGTAGGAGGGAACTTCATCAAAGATTTAATTGAATTGGATGTTTATGCAGATGAAATAATAGAAGAAGATTACATTTGTTTTGGATGTCTTTTTGTTCCTTTAAATAATAAAACAGAAGCAATTAATAGTTTAAAAGATTCTAGATGTCAGGGCCGACGTTTGTCTTTTGAGTGGGATTCTGATAATTGTTCATATAAATATGGGTGCAAAAAAGAATATCATGATCTTAATAATTCAGAGATTCATTTCCAGAATATTGACCACACAAAGAGTAAAGCAGTTAAAACAATATCAAAAAACTGGCTCAAATTATTGTTAAGAGGATTTCAGAAAAATTTAGACCATTTTTATGTAAAAATAACTTATATAGAACTTAAAAAAATGGATTTAGAACATTTTGGCCATGAAAAGGTTATTGAAACAATTTATAACAGATTTTTTAGATCTAGTATACTGGGTGGGGCTAAATATTTTTTCAATCGGAATTATAACAAAATAACAATAAATTCTATTTATCATGACCAAAGTGATTCAAAAGAAGGTCATGAATATTTCCCATGGCATACGGGATATAAAATCAATTCAGAGAAGGATAAAAAAGTTTCTGTCATTAATGAGGATATTATTTTTTTGGATTCAAATCATAGATACTATTTTGATAAAGAAAAAGATTTAGTACCTGAAGCACAATTTATTCAATTAATTGATTTGATAATAGGAACCACTAGACAGAATATTTATGATTCTTCCAAAGATTCATTTAAAAATGAAATTGCGATGAAAATACGTCCAGTTCTCAAAAATTTGCTTGAAGAGGAATATGATATTTACCAAAATAATTACAGGAATTATGTTTCCATATCATTCTTCCCAAAAACTGCAGGTATTGAAAATGAGAAATTATTGTTTCCGGATGTCCTGCGAGAAACTAGGGGTAATTTCTATAACCATAAAAAATTACAAATGGAAGAATTTGATCTTAAACAAAAAAGTTTGGATTTTTTTTAATAAAAGTCTATAACATTTTTTTGGGGAAAAATAAATTAAAATTCCTTGAGTATTACCAATATCTAAATGTTTTACAAAAAATTCACAAAAAAGTTTGTTCAACCAAGTATTAAATCTAAAATTTAATTTAAATAGATATTTATACTTATTTGAATTATATAGGATCTATTAGTATGTATATAATCAAAATACCTTTTAATATCAATTTTTGCACTGAAATTACATATAAATTTATTTCGTTATATCGATGTATAGCGAAGTATCGACATTTTAGCTATCCCGTGGGGTACCAAACAATGCTATAACGAAGTAACAAAATTTAGTTAGCTAAGGGTTAAAGAAGTCAACCCCTAAGATCCATTATCTGCAACCGGGAAGAAATGGCCCAGATGGAAATCATAAGAAATCACTGTTTTTACACGTTACGGTATAGATGGGGTGGTGTATTTTCAGGCCAAAATGAAAAATTGGATCATTGGGGTTTGGGAATACATGAAAATCCAATAAATTTCACATATTTTTTTTTTATTGACACAAAAATTAATTCTCCAATTTCATCCCTTGGGATCACAGTGCTATCCCAACGTGCTGCAGGATCATCTGTAGTCCATCAATTCCCAGTATCCCCATGAAGGTGAAGTAGGAGATGGTAACTGCAACCAGAAGGTAACCTGCAATCAAGACGTACCCGTCCCCTTCAATGGAGCCCAGCATGAGAAAGAGAATTCCATATGCAGGTAGGAAATCTGTAAGGGGAATGGGAAGTGGTAGCATCAGGAGAAATGCGCAGATGATGGTAATTGCTGCATTAACATATCTCATAACTGGATTTCTGGTCACGATGGACAGTCTTGGTTTTGAAAACCTTTCAACACCCCTAAGGGCACGTGCCATACCATTCAGGATCTTTGAAAAGTTTTCCTTGGACACCCTGTACTCCATAACCATTTTTGGAATAACAGGACTGTTGTTGAAAATTCCTGCAATGTTCAGGAGGATTATTGCAAGTCCAAAGGGCAGGCTGCTTCCTGGGATTGATACAGGTAAGAGGAAGGGTGCAACCAGTATCAGTGAGGTGATCAAGATTCCGTATTCACCAATGAGCCCTAAAAAATCTTCAAAGGATATTCCCTCCTCTGGAATATCGGATGATAGACCCCGAATAAAATCGGATATCTTAAGCTTTTTGGATGTTACTATCAAAATTTAGACCTCTAACCTCAATCAACAAGTTATAAAATCAAAACTTCTCTTAAATTTATAGGATATACACTCTTCATCTGTTAGAGGTGAATATAAAACTTGTGAAAAAAAATATTGGATTACCGATAATATTATTAGCTGAAGCTTGGAATATAGTTAATAATCAAAATTCTAGAATATTTGACTTATCATATTGAAGGAGTAATGACGTTGCTTTACAGAGAATTTGGAAAAACAGGTGAAAAAGTTTCAGTACTTGGATTTGGATGTATGCGCCTTCCAACCATTGATGGAAGACCCGAAAACATAGATAAAACCCTTGCAGGGAAGATGTTGACCTATGCAATTGAGAATGGTGTGAACTACGTGGACACTGCCTACCCATACCATGCAGCTTCTCCAAAGGTTGGAGGTGCAAGCGAAACCTTCCTTGGAGAATTCCTGAGTGAGGGTTTGAGGGATGAGGTTAAACTTGCAACCAAACTTCCAATATGGCTTGTGGAGGAAAAGGGGGATATGGACAGGATTCTCGATGAGCAGCTCAAGAAGCTCCAGACAGACAGGATAGATTTTTACCTTCTTCACGGTCTTCACAGGCGTTTCTGGCCAATGCTCCAGGAATATGATGTTTTTGAGTTTCTTGACAGTGCAGTTGAAGATGGCAGAATAGGGTACCCTGGTTTTTCATTCCATGATGAACTGGACTTCTTCATAGAGGCTGTGGACTCCTACAAGTGGAGTTTCTGCCAGACCCAGTACAACTACATGGACCAGAACTTCCAGGCAGGAAGAAAAGGCCTCGAATATGCAGCAAAGAGGGGGCTTGGAACTGCAATTATGGAACCCCTCCGTGGAGGATGTTTAACCCGGAACATTCCAGAGGATATCCAGGCCATATGGGATAGGGTAGAGACTAAAAGAAGTCTTGCAGAATGGGCCCTCAGATTCCTCTGGGACCAGGAGGATGTGAACCTCGTTATAAGCGGTATGAACAGCATGGAAGATGTTGTTGAGAACGTGGAAATTGCAGAGCGTGGAATTCCAGATTCACTGACTGAAGATGAGAGAAACCTCATAGATGAGGTCCAGGAAGCCTACAGCTCCAGGGTTCATGTTGGATGCACAGGGTGCAACTACTGCATGCCCTGCCCAGAGGGTGTTAACATTCCTCTGAACCTGAGCCTCCTGGATGATGTTTACATCTACGAGAACCTTGATAAACCATCTGGAAACTACTTCCACCTTATGGGCCGTAAGATGAGTGCGGGTTACTGTACAGAGTGCGGTGTTTGTGAGGAAAACTGCACGCAGAACCTTCCAATAAGAAAGTACCTCAAGGAGACCCGTGAGACATTTGAGAAATCCTCCAACTGAATTTCTGAGAATCCATGAAAAAAATGAATCTTAAAATAAGTGAAGAGTTAATTTAAATAGGATTAAATCTGTATTAAATATAAAATCCGTTGTAAAATGAATAATTAAGGGAAATATCCAGATTTCCCTTTACCATCCTCTTTTTTGTAGTTTTTGGTTTTCTGGTATTGTGCTGATTTCGAG
>JABNAD010000950.1_pt1 | contig 12766 bp, 8 predicted proteins | sample 7240381 | NCBI WGS metagenome assembly JABNAD01 (sample SAMN11332834, study PRJNA596920) | anaerobic digester metagenome | biome: digested sludge; isolation source: digested sewage sludge-derived enrichment culture grown on H2/CO2 | place: Germany: Goettingen | reverse complement strand
ATGGGGTTATAGTAATAAAGTAGTTGATTTAATAGCCCATATGTATTCTGTTGATCAAGCATAATTTGGGTATTATGAAGCTTTAATAAACTACCAACGTATTAATTGGTATGTATGAATGTTTTATTTATAAAATCTAGTGTGTTAGTGATGACTCCTTTCTTTTATAGAAAGGAGTCTTTTTAGTTAGCTTTAATTATTTTAATCACAAATCTTCTTATATTGGAAATATTATGAAGCTTCTTAAATTAGAGGAGCAATTATAACATATCTATTTCTGTTATAGACAAATCTAGTAATGATGAGGGAAAAAGAGAGTGATGACATTAAAAAAAGTAAAGCGATTCATTTGTATGCCAGAAGTTAAATTCTTTAATGTAGTTAATCCCAAGAATTCAAAAGCATATAGAAGAATAGAAGCGTAATTTTTATAAAGAGGTTACCGACGACAGTGATTTACAGTATTGGATTGTATATCAGTTCTTTGACTTTAATACAATTTTCAGTCAGATGTAATAACGCAATATCCAGAGCACCCAATTTGGGTGTTTTTTTATGGGAAAGGGAATAGTAACACTAAATTTTTTACAGAAATAAGCATTTATCAAATATTGCCAGAGGGGAATGGGTATGATAACTGTAAGGTTGGAAATTAAGATTGTATTACGTTTTGTGAAATTTTAGATATCTGCATATCTTTTTATTCATTTTTTTTTGTTTTAATGAAAGTTATTATAATAATCAGATATAATGTGCAACACTCCAGAATGGAAAAATTACAAATTATAGAAAAAAATTGTACAAAAACAAACAATTATTTTCTACTAACATTTGCTTGTTTTCAATGAAAAAAGAGGGTATATTATATAATGATAGTAAAAAATGTAATTAGAATAAAGATTTTGATAAAGTGAACCATAGTTTTTGTCACAAAATCAGATTGTGAGGACAATATATGCATTGGTATAAGAAATTTAGGCATATTTTTCTGATTGCAATTATTTTTTTTGTAGTCACCTCTTTTCAAACATTTGAATATTTAAGTTATAGCAAAAGTATTCTACAAGAGCAAAAAAAGATTGCGTTTCGTGAAGATGCTGAGGCAATGGGATATCGTTTCCAGCAAAGATTGGAGCAGCACTTGATTATGCTGGAGGCTTTGGCTGATTATGTTGTAAAAGAAGATGATTTTTCAAAAGAAAAAATTATTCATTTCAGAGAATATAACACTTTATTAGGTGACTTTAAGCAAATTGCAATTGCTGATATTGAAACAGGAGAAGCGGCATATTTGGATGGCACCATTGTGGATGTTTCCAAGAAGAAATTCTTTCAAGAAGCACTTGGAAAAAGCCGTAGCATAAAGTTTTTTCAAGAGGAAGGACGAGAGGATGAGGAATTTATTTTAACAACTCCGCTGTATTCCGATAATATATTAAAAGCTGTATTAATTGCCCATGTAAGCTATGAGTCCATGGAGAAATATATTCTCTCAGACTTGTATGGCAGAGAGGGTTTTTTGTGCGTGACGGATAAACAGGGAAATATAATTGGATGGCATCCAGGAAATGAACATTTTGACGGACAAAACAACATATTGACTTTTTTCAATGCAAATAACATTTCCTTAGAAAAAACTTTGGAGAATGGACAGGAGAAAGGTAATTTATTTATCTATAACAGTGAAAGCAAGGTTTGGTACTCTGCCTATACGCCCCTTAAAATAAATGGGTGGTATTTATTTTATACGTTGCCAGAGTTTCTTGTTGGACAAAATGATGGTTTATTTGAGGCATTAAAAAAAGACTTAATTATAAAGATGCTGTTGATAAATATTGCCGCATGCATTCTTATTTATTTTTTAATCCGGAATGAAAAGGCAGCGGTAGAAAAGGAAAACAATTGCTTAAGAACAGCAGAAGAAGTTGCAGGAATGATTTCCTTTGAGGGAGATTATCGAAAGGATACTTTCGTAGTAAATAACAATTACTTTAAACAATTTGGAAGAAATCCGGTTATGCACAAAATTAGTGATTTTATAAAGCCACATCCTTTTATTTTTGAGGAAGATAGAGCGGTTTTTATGAAGCTGGGACAAGAGTTAATTGATGGTAAGGAAACGGGTAACGCTCAGTATCGACTTATGGGGAAAGATGGGAAGATACAGTGGCACCAGTTTGTTTATCGTGTATGGCACGATAGGCATGGCATGCCATTGAAGTGTTATGGCATGATTGTTCCCATTGATCAACAGATGAAGGTAATTTCAAAATTGCAAATGCAGGTGGAAAAAGATCCATTGACAGGGGTGCTCAACCGCATGGCATTTGAAATTTATGCGAATTTAAGTCTCAATGAAGAAACGGGCAACCAGAAACATGCGTTACTTCTACTCGATCTGGATGATTTTAAGCAGATAAATGATGGATATGGTCATGTACTTGGGGACCATGTGCTAGTTGCAACGGCGGAGCGTTTAAAGGCTTGCGTTCGTAACAGCGATTATGTTGGACGTCTTGGTGGAGACGAATTCGCAGTTTTTCTTAAAAATGTTAATAGAGAACAGGCCGCAAAAAAAGCTGCCGAAATATGTGAAGCCCTTGAAAAAGAGGAGATGAAGTCTGATGGAGCAATTGTTACCTGTAGTATAGGTATTGCCTGTTTTCCTCAAAATGGGACGAACTTTAATGAATTATATTTACGTGGCGATCAAGCGTTGTATAGAGTTAAGGGGAAGGGAAAAAACAGTTTTATGTTGGCGGATTAGAGTTTGTGTAAGAATTGGAATCTGTTTGACTGAATGTCAGAAAAAATTTCAAAAGACTTAGTAGGAAATTTAAAAAAAAGACTTGCATCATGTTGAAATATATGTTAATATAGTCAAGCAGTTTTCCGTGCGGATGTGGCGGAACTGGCAGACGCACCAGACTCAAAATCTGGCGGTAGTGATATCGTGTGGGTTCGAGTCCCACCATCCGCACTAAATAAAAGTCATGTATGAGAATTTTAGCTCATATATGGCTTTTTTGTTTTTCAAAAAAACAGCATAAGTAAAGGGTTTGTATTTGGGATGGTAGAGCCTGCGGTATTTTATTACCCCAAACATTGTAGTATACCGATAGCAAGTCTAGGCGAGAAGGGCTTGATTGTAACTTTCATGTAAAACCTGATAGTTCTTCTTAGACTTCGTTATACTTTTTTCTTTTAAACTTCATATATATATTTTAATGAAATTTACTTGACGGAGGATAAAAAATGTGCACTTCGATAACCTTGAAAACACTTGAAAATAAAAGTTTTTTTGGAAGAAATATGGATTTTTCTCATGATATTGAACCTCATTTTTTTGTGGCGCCGCGGCAATATACATGGAAAAGTGCTGCAGATATGAAAAGCATTACAACAAAATATAAGTTTATTGGAATTGGGCAACAGATTGACGGGCTTTTAGCCTTTTTTGATGGGGTAAACGAAACTGGTTTTGCCGCTGCGGCTCTTTATTTCAGCGGATATGCAAAATATGATTCTCTTTATCATAACACAAAAAAAGTTCAAATTGCTGCTTTTGACTTTCTGAAATATTTACTCGGAGGATGCGAAACAGTTTTTGATGTAAAACAGGCTGTAAAGGAAGTAAGCCTTATCGGCATTGCTGATCCTGTAACAAATGCTGCCGCCCCCCTTCATTGGATTGCCACAGATAAAAGCGGAGAATGTGTGGTTATTGAGAAAACTGAAAAAGGCTTTTCTATTTTTCAAAATCAGATCGGTGTGCTTGCCAATGCACCGGACTTTCCTTGGCATATGACAAACCTGAATAATTATTCCAATGTTATGTCGTCCCAACGTGAGGATGTTCAGTGGGGCAAGGTAAAGCTTTCCCCACCCAGTCAAGCAGGAGGCACCCTTGGACTTCCCGGGGGATTTGCTTCACCTGAAAGATTTGTGCGAACAGCATTTATTAAAACTCATACATCCATACCTCCAGATGATGATTCTGCTGTTGGGGTTTGTTTTCAGTGCCTGAAAAGTGTAAGTATTCCTAAGGGTGTTGTAATTACAGGGCGAAACACATCGGATTATACCTTGTACACGGCCTTCGTAAACCAAGAAAAGGGAGAGTATTTTGTGAATACCCATACCAATCAGCAAATTTATAAGGTTTCCATAAATGATGGCGAATATGGACAATTGCAACATCAGCTTATCGATCTGGGCTCGATATTTAAACCCGTTACGTTTCTACCCTTTTAATATTCAAATCTAGACCATTGGATTGTGAATGCTATGCTTCAAAAACCGCTGCGTTAATTTTAACTAATGCATGAAGGCACAACAAATACCCCTTTACAAAATGAGAGGTATAAAGTTGTGCCTTTGCTTTCATAATCATGGATGAAGGGAGAATGTTTTATCAGAGTTCTTTAGAATGAGAATAAAGCTTTTATTAAAAATATTTTTTTGTTTTAAAGGGATGTGATTAATTCATATGGTTTTTAAAAAACTGAACGATGTCCCTTTCTATTTTATCTGTAATTTCATGTCCTACCCCTTGATAGGTGGTGAATTCTACCGCAGAACAACCTTGCATTTCATAAATCTGTTTAGACAATGCCCACCGTTTTTTCATATCCTTATCCAACACAATGAGAATCATTCTTCTTTCCTCTTCACCAAAAGCGTCATCATAAGGTAAAGTATCATTGTCATCCTCTTCCCCCATATAAATCAATTGTGGAACAGTGACATACTGGTCTAAATTAAAAGGGGTACCTGTTATTTCTTCTATATCAGAAATTCCTACTGGATAAATTAAACATTCACCATTCATATTATTAAGGGGCAAAATCGGCATACTATTTACACCACCGGATACTGCTGCTTTAACGATTTCGGGATGAAGTGCAACAAAGCGATTTACAAAAGTACCGGAGGCAGAAAAACCGTCCATCAGAATTTTAGGTTCTATAGCTATGCCTTTCCTTAAACACAGTGTGCTTACATCATCGATAATATTGATTAGCTGCAAATCTATTCTTGCCAGTGATCCTGTATTGTTAAGTAGGGTGTCACGGTCAAGCGCATGGGTATACATGAGATCATTGCTTTGGGGTCTCTCAAATGTGGGAACAAGGAGAATACACCCTAGTTCTTCTGCCATGCTTTTCTTTGATTCTAAGATGTTTTTGGCGTTATCCAGAAAAACTTTTTTATCATCACTGGGAAACCCGGTATTATTTGGTTCTATCAGAAGGTAAGTCCCTTGTCCATTATTTTTGAGATTTTGGGGAATGTAATAATAGTATCCATAATGAAATCCTCTATCAGGATTTGCGGCTATATATTTAACTGGATTACTCATGAAAGTATTCTTACATAATAAAAATCCCAAACCAATAACGACAAAAACCAATAAAAAGCGAATGTATTTTTTCAATTGACGCCTCCTAAAAATATAATTTTGTACCAAAATTTCGTTCTCGTGTATGCATTTGTAAGTATACCATATCCCACAATATGTGTATAGAAACGCAAAGGATTTTGTAAAATTGTTGTTTCTTAAAATTTCCATGTGGGAGGGTAAAACAAAAATGTATGTCCGAAAACGACTAGAATTTATAGATGAAGAAGTTTATAATTTAAAAAAAGGAGGTGGGCAAGTATGCTAGACACAGATAGTGCACTTTATGCCGCATTTGTAGCTAAGGATTCTCGTTTCGACGGACGTTTTTTTGTAGGTATTTCTTCCACGGGTATATATTGTCGCCCTGTATGTCTAGCCCGGCAACCAAAAGCAGAGAACTGCACATTTTATGCTACCGCTGCACAAGCGGAGCAAGAAGGATACCGTCCTTGCCTTTTATGCAGACCGGAACTTGCACCAGGAACCTCCATAACCGATGCCACTACGAAGTTGGCATATAAGGCGGCAAGAATCTTGGAAGAAAAATGTGGAGGGGGGGAGAGTTTAGATAAAATTGCCGGGTTGCTTGGTTGCACGGATCGACATTTACGCAGAGTGTTTACAAAAGAATATAATGTGACACCACTACAGTATCTTCAAACATGTAGGTTACTACTTGCTAAAAATTTACTTACAGACACGAATCTAAATGTTTTAGATATTGCGATGGCGTCGGGATTTGGAAGCTTAAGGCGGTTTAATGATGTTTTCAAAAAGCATTACCATCTAACCCCAACGTCATTAAGAAAACAAACTGTAGCAGAAAATCATAAAAATAGGGAAATAACTTTCGCTTTAGGGTATCGCCCGCCTTATCAGTGGGAAGATATGTTGAATTTCTTGGCAGGTCGGGCAATTGCAGGGGTTGAAGTGGTGAAAAACGGTGAATACATGCGTACTGTTCATTTGAAAAATGCAAAAGGAATGTATGACAGCGGCTGGATACGGGTGGGGCATAAGCCTCAAAAAAATGATTTAAGTGTTACCATGAGCGAAACTTTATTACCAGTGCTTCCCCAAATACTTGCAAGAATACGGCATTTGTTTGACTTATATTGCAATCCGGAAGCGGTGTATGAAACGTTAAAGGTTATGAACAACATTCGTCCTGGTCTTTGTATTGTAGGAACCCGTGTGCCAGGGTGTTTTAATGCTTTCGAGATGGCGGTTCGAGCAGTGCTTGGACAACAAATTAGTGTCAAGTCTGCTAGTACATTGGCGGCGAGATTGGTTAGTCAATATGGTACGCCAATTCAGACTGGAATTGAAGGCTTAACCCATGCTTTTCCTTCTCCTGAAGATATATTGGCGTTGGATGGGCCTATTGAGAATCATTTTGGTCCATTGGGTGTTATAGGCACCCGTTCCAGAACGATTTATGAACTAGCACGGAAAATTACCCAGGGAGAAATTGATTTTACTTTTTGCCTTCAACCTGAGAAAGAAATGAAGAAATTGATGGAAATTCCAGGCATTGGAAATTGGACCGCCCAGTATATCGGTATGCGTGCAATGGAATGGCCTGATGCTTTTCTTGAAACAGATGCTGGTGTGAAAAAAGCGCTACAGCCACATACATCGAAGGAATTATTAAAAATGGCTGAAAGCTGGCGACCGTGGCGTAGCTATGCCACGATTAACCTTTGGAACTCATTGTGAGGGGGGAGAATATGTATTATACAACAACATATATGTCGCCTGTGGGTACCATCACCATGGCGTGTGACGAGCACAGTCTTGTTGGATTATGGAATGAAGGGCAAAAATATTTTGGCGGCACTATTGCTCAGCAAATGACTGAGAAGGAGGACATGCCCATATTTGAAGTGGTTAAAAAATGGTTGGAGCGCTATTTTGCAGGTGGGAAACCTGATATTTCTGAGTTGTCTTTGGCACCCATTGGTGGTGAATTTCGACAAATTGTATGGTCTATTTTATGTGAGATACCCTATGGACAGGTGATTACTTATGGGGAAATTGCCAAGAAAGTGGCATTGAAGATGAAGAAAAATCATATGGCGAGTCAAGCAGTAGGGGGAGCCGTTGGCCATAACCCTATTTCTATCATTATTCCCTGCCATAGAGTTGTGGGTTCCCAAGGGAATTTAACAGGCTATGCAGGGGGCATACAAACAAAAGTCAAATTGCTTGAGTTAGAGGGGGTGGATGTTTCCCTTCTATATATACCCAAAAAAGGGAACGGCGCTTTGACATAGTAGAATACGCTCCCACATTTGTGTGGTTTTTGCAGTAAAGATACATGTGTTGAATGGATCAAAAAGGTCTTGGCAAAAGTATGGTTAAAATTACCATTTCACCTTGAAAAATGTTTTGGAATGGCTATTCAATCATATTTTGTGCTATAAATGAGATAAAGTCTGGCATGTTCATCTTCATAAAGGGGATTTTTCTAACCTATACGTAATGTAACGAGAATTCACAATTAAAGCCCCACTAATAAATTGAATCCTTTGGTTGAGTTGCATATTTTTTTTCGGTTTGGAAAAAAGTCTGTATAAAGGATTCTTTCCTATTTTTTATTGACATTTGCTTCGAGTTAGTATAAGCTTACTTTGTAAATTTGTTATTATTTCGGCACATTGAATGGCTGGAACTTAATGAATATTTTCAGGTCATATTTTGTAAAAGTGAGAAGACAATAAAAAGGTATTGTGAGAATGAACCATATAATTTGAAAACAAAAAATGTTTGATAGTTACTGCCTCTTTTCAAAAATATGGGTGAAACTAGCCGTGAGTTAGCATTGGATAACAAGTGGGGGTGGGAATATTTGCTCTCGTAGAAAGTTCTGTTGATTACTGAATTTATTAGAATTATGGAAGGATAGCGAAAAAAATTGAATGCAGCTGAAAACTTAATCCAAAAGGAAATTATAATTAAAAGTATGAAAAGGAATGGGCATAGGCTTACGAAGCAACGGTTGACATTGATTAATATTATTCTTGAAAACAACTGCTCTTCCTGTAAAGAAATATATTATAAGGCGTCAAAAGTAGATCGAAAAATAGGCGTGGCCACTACATATAGAATGATACGATTATTAGAAGAGATTGGGGCAATCACTAGAGATAATCTTTTTAAGCTTGAATATAGAAGCGAGCATGATGAAGATAAGCGTTGTAACATAAAGTTAGAGGATGGTTCTATTCATCAAATGCCTTTGCGAGATTTTGATATTGCATTAAATGCAGGCATGATAACCTGTGGATTTTTTTCTGGGCATCACGTTGTGTCTGTTGAATTGAATGGTGTAAGCATTGAGTGGGAAAAAGAATAATAGTTTTTCTCATTTTTTATAAGGCAAAAACACATTAGAGCCGGCAGTATCATATTCCCTTGGGCCATAGAGAAACCCCCAATAGCAACAGCATCTAAAACAGAACCCTACAACTGTCCTCTGGGTAACCCCTAGAGACCTTGACATTATTAAGGATAGAGGGTAACATGGAAATTAGTTAGCTATAACTAATTTAGCAAGTTTGGGCTAAGCTAATTTCAGGATGTTAAAAAATTCGATGTATTTCACTGTTTTGAAAAAATAGTCCTGAGGATTAGGCTTCCATGCAAAAAAATCACGAAAGACCTAGTTTAAATATAGTTGGAAGGCGATTGGAAGGTGGTAGACATGGCAGTTACGGAAAGAGAAAAAAATCTATTTGGCTGTTCTGTGCAGGTTGTATCTCGCTCTGAGGAGGAAATTGTATATAAATTGACAGATAAATCAGGGGATGTGCTTATGACAAGCCATCAGATTTTTCCGGGGATTGAGCTTATTTATAATGATGTTCATGCTAGAAGATGCTATGTTGAGCGGGCACCACGAGGAAATTATTTAGAAATCAATCATTGCCGCGAAGGGCGTATTGAATTCGCATTTCATGATGATTATTTTTATTTAACAAAAGGAGATTTTTCCTTGAATGTAAAACACGAATCTCCCCATGAATCTTATTTCCCACTTAGTCATTACCTTGGAATTTCTGTTTTAATTGATCTTGATCGGGCTCCAGAAAATCTGAATTGCATTCTGGGGGATATTAATGTTTGCCCCCAGGAATTGGCAAACAGGTTCTGTAAAGACAGCTTTTGTTTTATTGCCCGTCCCACAGCACAATTGGAATATCTGTTTTCGGAATTATATTCTGTTCCCCACAATATTCGTAAAGGATTTTTTAAAATAAAGGTGTTGGAGTTGTTATTACATCTGTTTCATTATGAGGATACTGCGCAAAATGAAATTTGCAAAAGAAGTGTAAAAAAATCTAGTGTAAATCTGGCAAAAGATATATGCAATTATCTGACGGAGCACATGGATAGTCACATTACCATTACGGAACTTGGGGAGATATTTCATGTTTCGCAGACGACCTTGAAAAAAAGTTTTAAGGATGTTTACGGCGTTTCTATTTATTCCTTTATCCGTTCCCAAAAAATGCAGGTGGCGGCGTTGCTATTACGTCAGACGGAATGTACAGTTTTAGAAATAGCCGGAAAGTTTGGTTATGATAATGGGAGCAAATTTGCTTGTGCTTTTAAAAACATTATTGGAATGGCTCCCAATGAATACAGGAATAGCCATGTTGAGGAACATACTGCCTTATATGCTGAAAAAAGGGCATAACGGGAAATGAATTATTAACAATTGAAATCTTGGATTGACAATTGTTGCAACACAAAGAGCCATATTATGATTTTCTTCAAATATGATAAGGCGGTAATTTGTTTAGCAAATGACAACTCTGATTTGATATCTGATAGAGAACAAAAAATGCCCATTTGGAGTTATAAATAACACAAACGGAGCGGATTTCTGTGCCTGACTGATTTAAGATAATAAAGATGACGCCGTAAGAAGTCAAAATTATCAATGTAGGTTAGTTAAAACTAATCTAAAGAAAGAGGGTTAGAAATGAAAAAACAATCAGATATCTCAAAATTATTTGCATATGCAGATAATTTCAAATACCTAACAATTTTATCTTGGGTATTATCAGCCGCCAGTGCGTTGGTGGCACTACTTCCATTCGTTTATATATGGAAGTTTATCAAAGAGGTTTTGGATGTTGCGCCAAATTTTAATCAAGCTGTTAATTTGGTACATAACGGTTGGATGGCTGTTTTGTTTGCGGCTTTGTCTATGCTTATTTATATTGGAGCATTAATGAGCTCACATATTGCGGCTTTTCGTGTGCAATCCAATATTCGCTCCCAAGCCATGCACCACATAACCACCCTACCACTGGGATTTATGGATGGCATCGGCAGTGGCAAAATGCGTAAAATTATCAATGAATCCAGTGCAGCGACAGAATCTTTTTTAGCACACCAACTGCCGGATACCTTTGGTGCCTTAGCAACGCCATTGGGATTACTGTTTCTTTTGCTATATTTTGATTGGAGACTGGGGGTTCTAAGTTTAATTCCCATTGTTATTTCCTTTGTTATTATGGGTTTCATGGCTGGGCCATCTATGAAAGGCAGAATGGAAGAATATCAAAACTCTCTTGAACAAATGTCTAACGAAGCGGTGGAATATGTGCGTGGAATCCCTGTGGTAAAAACCTTTGGGCAATCGGTTTTTTCATTTAAACGGTTTAAGGCCTCCATTGAAAATTATGAAAAATGGGTACTGTCATATACAAAGGAATTGCGTCTTCCCATGCTTTGTTATACCACAGCAATTAATGGGGTCTTTGCAGTTTTGATTGGTGCTACATTGTTTTTCACATCCAGTGGTGTAACAAATGAATTTCTTTTGAATCTGCTTTTTTATATCATAATTACACCTATTATCACTGTGACGTTAAACAAGATTATGTATGCCAGCGAAAACAAAATGGTGGTTGCAGATGCCTTGCAGCGAATTGAAAGTATCATGGAGCTACAACCGTTGGAAGAGACCGCAAATCCTATGCATCCAAAAAACAACTCCATTTCCTTACGGGACGTATCCTTCCGTTATAAGGATTCTAAGAGAAACGCCTTAGATGGAATTAATTTGAACATTGCTAGCGGGGAAATTGTTGCCTTTGTAGGGCCTTCCGGTGGAGGAAAAACCACGTTAGCCAGCATCATCGCAAGGTTCTGGGATGTAAAGGAAGGGGAAGTTTGCGTTGGAGGTGTGGATGTTAAGAGAATTGAAAAAAAAGAATTGATGGATATGGTTTCCTTTGTATTTCAAGATAGTCGTCTTTTAAAGGCATCCATACTGGATAATGTACGCATGGGAAAACCTGATGCTTCTAGGGAAGCGGTATTAAAGGCGCTTCATGCCGCTCAATGTGACGATATTATTGAAAAATTCCCAAATGGAATCGATACTGTGATTGGCGCAAAGGGCGTATATCTTTCCGGTGGGGAACAGCAACGTATTTCTATTGCAAGGGTTATGTTGAAAAATGCTCCTATCTTAATTTTGGATGAGGCAACAGCCTTTGCAGATCCTGATAATGAAGCAAAGGTTCAGAAAGGCTTTTCAGAATTATCTAAAGGAAAAACGGTCATTATGATTGCCCATCGCCTTTCTACTATTACCAATGCCCATCGTATTTTTGTTTTGAAGGACGGAAAAATTTACGAGTCTGGTAATCATGACGAATTAATGAGCGATTCCGGTCTTTACGCACAAATGTGGCAGGAATATAATCGTGCCGCTCAATGGAAAGTAGGTGTTATCAATGATTAAGTATTTACAGCATAAATATGCCCTTTCTGATAAAGGAGCAAAGGATATGATAAAAGCCTTTGTGACTTGTACTTTTTCTAACATTGCGCTGATGCTACCAATCGCTTTGCTTTATTATCTTACATCCGATTTGATGCAAGGTGGAGTACCGGATGGAAGAAAGTCATTTTATATTATTGGCTCAATCATTTGCCTCATTTTAATATTTATAACTACCTATTTTCAATACAACGCCACATTTCTTGCAACATATGTGGAAAGCGGGAAAAGACGAATTACTCTAGCAGAAAAACTGCGCAAGCTGCCTTTGTCATACTTTGGTAAAAAAGATCTAAGTGACTTAACAAGCACAATCATGGCAGACTGTGCTTCGCTGGAAACGGCTTCATCTCATTGGATTCCCCAACTGTTTTCGGCAATTACATCCACTGTTTTAGTTGCAATCAGCCTATTCTTTATTCATTGGCGCATGGCTCTCGCTGCTTTTTGGGTACTTCCCATTGCTTTTCTCATTGTGCTGTTATCTTCTAAGGTACAACATTCCTTAGGCGTGAAAGAAATGGCCGTGAAAATGGCATGTGCCGATGGTATTCAGG
>JABNAD010000948.1_pt1 | contig 12797 bp, 9 predicted proteins | sample 7240381 | NCBI WGS metagenome assembly JABNAD01 (sample SAMN11332834, study PRJNA596920) | anaerobic digester metagenome | biome: digested sludge; isolation source: digested sewage sludge-derived enrichment culture grown on H2/CO2 | place: Germany: Goettingen | reverse complement strand
GGGACGGATTCGACCCGCCGGGCGAGCTTGACCATCGAAAGATCAGAGAGCTTCTCTCCCTCCTGGACGATGCTGCCGGCCTTGGGGTGCAGGACGCGGTTGAGGCACTTGAGTACGGTCGTCTTATCCACGTCGTTCGGACCGAGGATGGCGACGATCGTGCCCGAGTTGACAGAGAACGCGAATATCGAGAGGACCGCGCGGTGCCGGTACAGGAATGGAGTTCGTCGACCGATAGGATCACCGCCGGCGTCTTTTGGACACAATTTGAAAAAAACTCCGTCACTTTAGGAGAAGTTCCTGGCGGTAGGGCTGGGGGAGTGTAGAGACATATCTGACGGCGAGTACTTCAGATGTTCCCAGCAGACATTCTCCACGCTTCCTGCTCCTCTTTCCACTGGACAGGGGAACCGTGCCTTAATTTCGGCTCGACGGGGTGATACGACAATCGTCACGCGCCCGTGTCTCGTGTGGATGAGGACGAGGGTTCGGTCACCACTTAGGCTCGATTCCCCCAGTATCTGGACGATCAGTTCGCCGGTATTTGTCTTCGGCATGCCGGCGGGAAGATCAGGATGGACGAAGGAGGAAAGCGCGTCGGAGAAGAGAGATACCCCCGGGCGGATTCGAACCGCCGTCGTCGGATCCAAAGTCCGGCATGATTGACCGCTACACTACGGGGGTTTCGTGTCGATTCACCTGTCCCCTACGAAGGAAATTGGTGGCAAGGTGGTAGGTACTATTCTACGACTGAGTATATGGGCATGCTCCTCGATGCAGAATTCCCTTCTCAGGCAGGAGTATCCAGATATCCGACCATTTTTCCCACGAATGACACCCACTATCTCCTCGTGCGTCCATCATCACAGATTGATATCATGCCTTCCGGTTTCTCGCCAGGAGTCTCGACCGGTCTGTTGACGTCGACGGAAATGTGATGTGGCGTGGTTTCGGTCGAATCAATCCTTTTTTCCGCATATTATCAACATTTTTTGAAAATATCGGTGTAATCCCCTGAGAAAAAATCGCCATGTATTTAATGGATGAATGAATGAATCGAATAGTAATGCATCCGGTGCTGAGTGATGTATCTCGTCGTATCCACCCGGTTGCATCGGGAGGAATTGACAATGGTATCCAGGATTAGTTGGGCCACTGCCCTACTGTTCGTGCTTCTGGCATGCGTCGCAACAGTGGTTGGAGCGGTACCCGTAAGCGAACACCGCCTGCAGGCGAACTTCGAGGCGAATGTTACGTCCGGTTCGATGCCGCTCGCTGTGCAGTTCACAGACCTCTCCTCAACGGACGTTACCAGGTGGAACTGGTTCTTTGGCGACGGGACAGTCTCACATGAGCGGCACCCGGTGCATGTCTATCGTCGAGCCGGCGCTTACACTGTCCGTCTGGTCGTCACGGACGGCCTGAGATCAGGCCAGGCGGTCCGATCGCACTACATCGTCGTCGTCGATCTCGATATGCTCAGAGCGAACTTCACGTCGAACGTGACCGTGGGGCCAGCACCGTTGTCGGTTCAGTTTACAGACACATCGAATGGGGCTCCAACCAAGTGGAACTGGCAGTTCGGTGACGGCACGAACTCCACCAAGCAGAATCCCGTTCATACCTACGAACGGGCCGGCCGATACTCGGTCGTTCTCAAGGTCGGGAGTGACACGTCTATCGATGGACGACGCACTGATGTCAGGGTCGCGGTTCAATATATCACGGTCACGGATCCGAACCGGCCTGTCCCGGCCTTTTCCGTCAACCAGACCCGCGGTGGGCTGCCTCTCGCTGTCCAGTTCACCGATGCCTCGACGGGGCCGATCGTCAGGTACCGGTGGTGGTTCGGAGACGGTGCAACGTCTACCGATAAGGATCCGGTGCACGTCTACACCCGGGCGGGAACCTATTCGATCAGGTTGATGGCCTGGTCCGCAACATCGTCTGCCTTCATCGAGAAGCGAGGCCTCATCACGGTCCTGCCGCCGCCGAGGGCGCAGTTTTCATCCAATGTCACCTCGGGTCCCGCCCCACTCGCAGTGCAGTTCCAGGACAGGACAGAGGGTATCGATGCTCAGTCCTGGACATGGTCGTTCGGAGACGGGCGGACGGCGACCGAGCAGAACCCGGTCCATGTCTTTACCCGCGCTGGGAACTATCGGGTGACATTGACGATCACCACCGGGAGCGGTGCCGCCATCACCTCGGTGTCGCGGTATATCCACGTGAAGCCACCCCGACGTTGAGACTGACCGAATATTTACTCATTTTTTCCATCCATCCTCACGGTCCGAGCTCACGTCACCGCGGTCGTTCTCGGGGCCAGACGGCGAGGTGAATCGGTGCGCGGCAGCCTTCCTGTTCGAAGTATGTATAGACGGATCGGAGCGCGGTGCGCTCGGGGTCCGTCATCGAGAGCTCCTTTCTGGAATGGAGAACCCGGTACCTGTCCGTCCCTGTTGAAGGTAGGGAAGACCTCAGTCCGACGTACGCCGCATATGGACCGATGCCGCGTGGGCGAAGAGCCCCTCTGCGCCGGCGATCGCCTCAATCGTGTCGCCGATTCGCTCGATCCCCTGCCGGCTGATCACCTGGACCGTCGACGTCTTCGTGAAGTGCCCCACGTTCAGTCCGGAGTAGGTCGCGGCATACCCTGCGGTAGGGAGCACATGGTTCGTCCCCGACGCATAGTCGCCCGCGGCGACGGGCGCGTAGGGGCCGACGAAGATTGACCCAGCGTTCCTGACCGCGTTCAGCACCGGGAGCGAGTCCTTGACCATTATCGAGAGGTGTTCTGGGGCCACCCGGTCCATCGCCTCGACAGCCGCATCGAGGTCGGGGACGATCAGGAACCCTGAGTGCGCGAGTGCCTGGAGCATGATCTCCCTCCTGGGGGCAGCCGCGAGCTGCCGTTCGACCTCCTGCTTGACGCGTTCGACAAGTCGACCGTCGGTCGCGATCAGGATGCAGGCCGCGTCAGGGTCGTGCTCGGACTGTGCGAGGATGTCACCGGCGATGAACGCAGGGTTCGCCGAACCGTCGGCGATGATCCCGATCTCACTTGGCCCGGCGGGGAAGTCGATCTCGGCGTGCTCCCGCAGTAGCATCTTCGCGGCGGTCACATAGGCGTTACCCGGCCCGACGATCTTTCGGACGGGCCGGATCGTCCCGGTCCCAAGCGCCATCGCCGCGACCGCCTGTGCACCGCCGATCCGGTAGACCTCGGTCACTCCGACGATGTCGAGGGCAACGAGTGTCAGCGGCAGGATGGGCGGCGGCGAGCAGGCGCACATCTCCGGCACGCCGGCGACCCGTGCCGGGATCGCGTTCATCAACGCGGTCGAGGGATACGCCGCACGCCGCCCCGGGACGTACAGGCCGGCACGGTCGATCGGCGTCGTCTTGACGCCGAGGACGATCCCGGGCTCGACCTGTTCGAACCAGAGGTCGCGCTCCTTCTGCCGCTCATGGAACCGCGTGATCCGGGATTCCGCCTCGACGATCCGCTGGACGAGTGCGTCGTCCACCTGGTCGTACGCGGTCTCGACTTCCTCTCTCGAGACCCGGATCGAATCGATCTCGGGCTCATACTTCCTCGCCATCCGGAGGAGGGCTGCGTCACCCTCGGTGCGGACGAGTTCTATCACCTCCGAAGCGGACCGCTTCGCCTCGTCGAGGTTCGAACGTCGCTGTCGCAACCACGTCTCCACATCAAGCGCCTGGAGCATACGGAGAGGGTTTATCTCCGGCAGCGATAAGGATGTGTCATCAACCCGGGCCCCATTATCTGACTGGATGTAAAAGAGCGCAATCCTCACTCCATTCCTCGTTGCACCGAGCAGCCAGGTCATCCCACTGCGGGTTGATATTGACTACGGGTTCTTCGGGCACTCACGTTGATACGACCGGTGCTCTTTCAGACTATCCCGGATGTCTCGAATAGCCAGTCGAGGTCGATGAGACGTGCTTAGAGTTGTCAGCGAAAAATGACGAAGCATTGTATCGAGACCAGGGGAGTCAACGAGGAAGAGAACAGTGAAACAATCCATCATCGGGGCGCTATGTCGAAGCGGCCTGTTCCAGGCAGAGATTGTCGAACATGTCGAAGATAACCCCCTCACGCCCTGTCTGTCCCGAGTGGAAAAGAGAGTACTAATCGTTGTTTCCGAATCCAGGGTGCATCTACTGATGATACATTGAAGACTTCCTCCTTCGGATGGTCGAGCACGAAAACACAGCAGTAAGCGATGGAGACGAGAGCACCTCCCGGTACTGGAGGATTTCAGGTATATACGAATTCGACGCGAGCAGCGAAGGAAGAAAATCAACAAACAACAGCGTATCCAGGTGAGGTCGGGAGCAGAACATGAGGAATCGTGAGCGATATGATGACATGCAGGGGCCGATTGACGATCGGAGATGGTGGTTGGGGGCCTGTCCAACGCCCACCCTCATTGAACAGCCAGACAGGATCTCCGGGCTTTAAAAAAGCGTCCGGAGCAGCATGTTTGAACGCTCGGGGAGGTACCCACACAGCGATCCTGCCATGACCGGCAGCCACGCAAGGACCGAATCCTTCGAAATGCCCGTGGCAGCGCAGTACTTCGCGAGGTACATCTCGGCGAGGTCCTTCCTGTCCATGAAGAGGTAGTCCAGGTAACTCCGGGCAACATCCGCTGCCGGATCGCCCAGGGCAACCTCCGCCCAGTCGATGATGCTGTACGTCGAACCGTCAAAGAGGATGTTGCCCCCGTGGAAGTCCCCGTGGAGGACTGCAAGCCCGTCCGGGAGGGTCGAGAGCAGGGACAAGAGCTGCTTCCGGTCTTCATCGTCAAGACCCGGTGCCACGGCGATGTTCCCCATCAGGACCAGTTTGATCGGGCGAAAATGGGACGAATTCACCCTGTGCATGGCAACCTGGAGTTCCACCACTCTGTCAAGGCATTCGCTAGTCTTTTCAGCCGACCGCAGCATCATGTCCATGATGGATTCGCCCTTCACCTGATCCATCAAAAGCACGGTCCTGCCGTGGAACGTCTCGACACCGTAGACCCTGGGGGCCGGGATGCCATGTTCCGCGACGGCAGCCAGAGTAAACGCCTCCTGGAATACCTGGTGTGATGGTTGGCCAGCGCGATAGACCTTCGCCACGATGCCGTCGCGGGCATACACGACTGCGGACATCCCGCTGCCGACCTGTTCGCCATAGCGTTGTGTAAACTCACCATCGCTCTCTGGCGTTGCGTGTCTGGATTTGCTCGGATCTGTTTCAGCCACAAGAATCACCTGCCCGAGTATTCCGGACGACCCGGACATCGGTACAGAGTACTTCCGATGCAATCCTAAAGACTTCGATCTGAGGCAGGTGGACAGCTATCGGGTCACAGGATGCCGTTGCGGTTCTTCGGCAGACCCCCCTGTATTCGGCCTCGACGATGGGTTGGGAAAAGAGGCCCAGATCTCCACTGCACCCCACCAGTCGTCCATCCCAACGCTAGCCCTCCACACCTCAGTCCGGGAACAAATTGAAAAACCACAAATAGAATCGGAACAAGAAGTGCGACTCAGAGATTGTGACGGTCGGCACGCCGGCGTACCATGAACACCCCTGAGAACACCTCGATATGACAGACACAACCGCTCAGGTCTCAGCAGGTACTGGGGAATTTGGCTTCACGCTGGAGTCAGTGATCCTGCTCATTCTCGGAATATTCATGGGCCTCTTCGGTCTCCTCCTCTTCTCCATCACGACCGGCGCTCTCCCGTATGCCCCGGATAGCACCTATGGCCTCTTCCTTGTCATCGTGGCGCTGCAGGTCATCACGATGGGCAAGACCCCGCTCGGGGATGTCCGCCGGACGTGGCTGGTCATCATCATCGGGATCGCCGTCGGCATCATGGGGATGCTCGCCTGCTTCATCCCTGGCCTCCTCTCAGGGGTCGTTCGGATACTGGTCGGTGCCATCCTCATTCTCGGAGGTGCGGTCCTTCTGGTCCAGCTCATTCTTCACAAAGAGAAGGCAGCCCTCTGGCTCGGTGTTCCCGGCATACTCCGGCACCTCACCGTTGCCTGCGCGCTCGTGTATATCATGGCGTTCCTGCTTGGCATCGTCACGCTCGTCCCTGCCGTCACGACCGATCCACTCACTGCCGTTCTCCTTATCATCGACGGAGCAGCCCTCTTTTATCTGGCCTGGTGCATCGAAGTCGTCGGCAGGAAATTCCCAAAGAAGTCCGAACTTGCTGAAAAAGGGCGAGAGGGACCGGACCGATTCTTCCTTGTCAGGGACGTCCCCTTTCCGTTCACAACCGCGCTGCTGATCTTTCTCGGCGTGCTCCTTGCGCTGCTTGCCATTCTGCTCGTCCCGGTCAACCTGGGCGTCCTCCCTTTCTCGCCCGACGGCCAGCTTGGGCTTCTGCTCGTCATCATGGCCATCCAGATCCTTGCGATAGGGGAGACGCCCCTCGGACCGTTCCGACGCTCGTGGATCCTTGTCCTGATCGGCCTCGTCTTTGTCGCCATGGGAGTCTACTCCTGCATCGTGCCGGGGTACCTCACCGACCTGCTTCGCGTCCTGCTCGGTCTCCTCAACCTTATCGGAAGCCTCGTCCTTCTCGTTGGCCGGGTTGTGCCGATCGTGCAGGAGATGCGGAATGCCCCTTCCCGGCCCGTCGCGCTTCCTGCACCCCTGCGCAACCTTCTCCTCACCCAGACCGCACTCAATCTCATCGGGATCCTCTTTGGCATCTCCATGCTCATGCCGGGATTCATCCCTGGCATGGTCACAGCAGGGATCCTCTTCTTCAACGGCCTGCTCCTCTTCCTTCTCGCGTTTATCCTTGGTACCCTTCCGCCGGCGGAATGAAAAAGGAGAATCGGTGATCGTGCTTAAAAACCCTGGTCTCTCCTGAGGTCCAGTCTCTTGCCAGGGATCACGCGTCTGCATGGGGTGACGGCAACAAAAGCGTGAGAACCTGGCTTAATACTGTCCGTCGCTCTCATCGGACGTCCGGATTACCGGGCAATTTTTCAATGCTGTATTTCCTGAAGGGTTCGGGTTGAAACTGGATTCAAGATATGAAACGTTGATCTCGGATGAACGGGTTCGTGGGGTTGAAGGACCTGTCGAGCGCACACACCATTCTATCTCGTGTCATACATCACGAGCCGGTCGAACAACGATTCTTAGTGACCGATCCTGACGTGTCCAGGGGTCTGTATCCGGTTGCGGCGCCGTGGGTCACCGAGGATCGGATGTCGTCATACAAGCAGCCCGTGAATGGAACACCCCCTCGAACCAGTGTCCTGATGGGACGCGGATAGGGTTATTCTGGGACATGATAGAAAATTACATGCATAATCTGTCCAACCTTGATGGTACTGGATAGTTCAGGTTTTTTCATGAACACAACGGAAAGACGGTGCACAGACAAGCACCACTATTCTCTTGCGGATCTCGGTTGGACCGCCGAGCACGCAACCGCCTTCGATCGCTACAACGGTGATTACGTAGCCGGCCGTGTCTCCTGTCGACAGAAGACTTCGTGGGAGGTCTTGATTGAAGGTGAGTTGGTGACAACCGGCATCTCGGGGGCGATGAAGCGGCTCGGTCGGTATCCAGCGGTCGGAGACTTCGTGGTCCTGCTCCGGCAGCCCGCGTGCGGCACCACCATGATCGTCGACATCCTCCCGCAACGAACCCGGTTCACGCGGGGAGCAGCGGGACGGGAGGGCTCAAATCAGGTGATCGCGGCGAATGTCGACACGGTCTTCATCGTGACCGCCGCCGGCAGGGACCTGAACCCGCGTCGGACCGAGCGCTACCTCGCGATCGCCCACGCCTCTGGTGCCCACCCCGTGATCGTGATCAACAAGTGCGACCTTGCGGATGACCCCACGGTGCTCGCAGACGAGATCCTCGCCGTTGCCGGCAGCACTCCGGTCATCACGATCAGCGCCGCGACGGGCGAGGGACTTGAACGACTCCTGCCGTTTCTTGAACCGGGCTCCACGATCGTTTTGATCGGCTCGTCGGGGGTTGGGAAGTCGACACTGATCAATCGGCTCCTGGACCAGAGCGTGCAGAAGACCTCAGAAACGCGGGTGCACGATCAGCGGGGCCGTCACACCACGACCGTTCGGCAGCTCATCGTTCTGAACGGGGGTGCTCTCATGATCGACACCCCCGGCCTGCGGGAGGTTGGGATTGGGACGGCGTCCGAAGGGATCGACGAGGCCTTCCCTGATATTCTCATGCTCGCTGAGGGATGTCGGTTCTCGGACTGTCGGCACGAGCAGGAGCCGGGATGTGCAGTGCAGCAGGCAGTCCGTGACGGTGTCCTCACCACCTCCCGGTTCAACAATTACCACCGCCTGGTGAAGGAACTTGCGTTCGAGAAGGCGAAGGCTGAGATCGGGCTTGCTCGGATGGAAAAAAAGCGCTGGAAGCAGATCAGCGGCCACGGGAAACTGGTCAACTCGGTCCGGGCAGCAAGGGATCTCTGAGGGGCGGATCAGATCGTCAAACCTCTCTTCGCGAGAGGGCGTGGTGCCATCTGTTTTGCCCATCCACGGGACCTAAACGTTCAATCAAGACCGAGATGGCAGGATGGCCTCTTCTTAATAATCGAAATAACCAGCAGGTGAAGTTCTTCCAGGAAAGCCGAGTCGTGCAGTATTGCTGACGGCGTCTTCTGGGTCGGCACCCTGGACTGGGATCTCCGGACCGACGATGAATACACCCTGAAGGGCACCACCAACAATGCGTAACTCGTCTTCGGAACAGGAAGGTGTCGCCCTGGTCGATGACACACATCCCGGCACCTCCGCACAGATGTGGGGGCGTATCGCCCACGCATTTGCATGCGAGGATCGCGAAGTGTCGATCGACCTCATCGTCAAGGACCATATAGAGACCGACCACTCCGGGGCACTCCTCGAGGTCCATCGGTGCCTGTGTCGGTTCTTTTTCAGCAAGTATTCAGCCTCGCTCGGGAGCCACTCGAGTGCATGAGCGAACTGCTTGTCCTCGCTGGCACATCTCCTTCCACAGATGATGTTGGAAAGAGTCGCGGTCGCTATCAACCGGGTGGTGGTGAAGACCCAGGGACTGGGGGACGTCGAGGGGTGTTGGGCATGGTGGGTCTGCATGCGGCATGGATGCCAGCATTTCACCATCTTTGATCCAGTTCTGATCAGGCGATCGATCATCTCCTGCTATCGTATTGGGCAGGGACCATTCTCCTCCTCAGGTTCATCTCCTCGGATTGGTCGTGCTGAGATCCCGGGCTTCACGAATCGACCCAGTCTCCGTCTCATCGGTGTAACTGCATCTATATCTCTTTCCAGCGGGATGTCCTGGGTTCGGATCGCGATTTTCGAAAAAAAGTCCCTCCACCCTCTTCATATAGGGATTGTTGGAGGTGTGCCACGATGGGCGGATCGAACGTTTTAATATACCTACATCGGCTGACCGGCAGTCGTTACCGGCCCTGTGTGAACGTCCATTCAACCAGCGATGGGGGATACTGGCTTCCGTGGATTATCAGCCAGTTTTCACGGTGGGTTCTCCACGGGAGTGCGTTGCGATCCGGGATATAGGCAAGAAGGGTTTATCCTGTGCCGCTCGCCTGGCCCCCTGTAGTAGTGCCTACCGGGCCAGTGCCTCGTCTTCCATGTGGCGCAATCGGTAAACGTCACGGGGTACCGAGAGCTCGAACCGAGCTCCCTGTCCCATCACCCCCGTCTCTGCGATCTCGATCCCGGTCAGTCCCAGGATCTCCCTGCTCATGAACAGGCCGAACCCGGTGTTCTTTCCCACCCCTCGCTCGAAGATACGTTCTTTATCGGCCGCAGGGACGCCCACTCCGTTGTCTTCTATTCCGACGATCAACTGGTCCTTATCAATCCGCCAGTTAATCGTGACGTGCTGAGCCGATTCGGCATGTCGCGCTGAATTTTCCAGGAGGTTGTAAAACACCCGGGGGAGCATCGGATCGGCCCAGACATCTATTCTGTCCAGGCCCGGCAGGACGTCGACAGCGCTGGTGGGTGCATCCCGAATTGCCTGCATAACCACCTCCCCGAGGTTCTGCCAGCGGGGGGAGTGGACCCCGAGGTCCTCGTACTCCCGGGTAAACGCGATCTGGCGGGCGATCCGCTCGACCACGCGCCTTTCCTGGACCACGGTCTCGAGAGATGCTGGATGGTCTATGGCCTGTTCCTCGGCAAGGTCGAGCCAGCCGTTCAGCGCCGTGAGCTGGTTCTGGATGTCATGGCGCGTGATCGAGGAGAGGAGGTTCAGTTTCGTTATTGCCGACCGGAGCGCACTCTCTGCCCGGCGAATATTTGAGACATCATACATCACGCCGACAAGCCGGCTCCTGGTTCCGGAATCATCCAGCAGCACGCGGGCGCTTGCCTGGACCGTGCGCGACTCACCTCCCCTTTCTCGAAGGTGGAACTCGACGGTGATGTCGTTGCCGGTTTCGGTTGCATGATGAATTGCCTCGCGAATTCGTTCACGATCGTCGGGCACAACCCACTCGTGCCACCTGGCATAGAGATCCGTCCTCTCCTCGGGAGCAACCTGGAAGAGCTCGAATATCCTTTCGTCCCAGATCAGGCGGCTCTCGGCAAGGTCGAGATCCCAGACCCCCATCCGCGCCGCGGAGATCGCAAGGTCATATCGATCGGCGAGCTCCTTAAGGGCGCGCTGGGAGTCCCGGAGTTCGTAGTTCAGCCGACGGGTGGTGCTGAGCAGGTAGACGGTCGGAACAGCGACTGCCAGCGCAAGCTGGAAGACCTGGAAGAGAATGTTCTCTGGAGTGGAGTTTAAAACGGCCGTTGAATCGGGATGAAGAATCCAGGCAAGGGTTCGAAACCCGAGGGACACGGCACAGAAGACAAGGGCAATGGCGAGGAAGAGCGGCAGGGCGGTCCTTTCCCGCTGGTTGCGGACGATCCGGTAACCCGTGATGAGAAGCAGGGGACCGATCAGGACGGTCAGGAGCAGGACCCTGGCGACTGGGAGGTCCCACCCATACCGGAACAGGACGAAGCCCCCGATGGCCAGGGGGATCAGCAGGTAGCACAGGTTCGAGATCTTTCGATCCTCGTAGAACTGCACGAGGCCGTCGTAGAGAAGGACAATGGCGAGGACGATCAGGCTGTTTCCAAGCGCAATGCTCAATAGGTCCGGGATGGTGCCCCGGAACGCGACGAGCAGGAAGCCGACGGCCATCAACAACTGGTTCCCGGTGATCAGAAGGAATCCGGGATACGTTCGCTCGGTTCGCCAGTAGTAGAGGAGAACGATTGCCAGCAGTGCGTTTGCGAGCATCGTGGCGATCATCAGGGTACGGACGTCGAGCACGGACTCAGCACTCCTCGGTACCAAAAAGCTTGAAGGATATGGTTATTATGATACCGATGTGTTCATCAGGCGGTATCATTCCCTCCTCGGTCCTTCCTCCGATGGACTTCGCCCTTGCCAATTATCGTCTCCTCGTTATTTGTATATACCTGGGGTTCGACATCTCGCTGCTCAGTACCTCGAAAAGCATCCTGACATCGTGGCGTCTCCGGTTCTCCACCCACCACGAGGAAAGAGAACATCTGTTCATGACCAACTCCGCCAACCTCGATCGCCAGGCACCGAGCAGACAGGTAAAGACGACTCAGGTGTTCCTGGACTTCGTCCCACTTCCAGAGATGGACCAGATCAACAATTTTTAATGAGGAAACCCGAAGATCACTCGAGCTTCCTTTGTATGAAAAGAGTGGAAGGCGTCACCATCCAATGCCCGGGAACGGTGACATCACCGGGTGAATACCATCCGCGATGATCCACTCTCGTCGGGCTTTCCTGCGTTCGGCAGCCCACGCTTCCGATTCAGCCCTCCGGGCTCTCCGTCCTGGACCGCAGGCGGTTGTCGAGATGGGATTCATGGTCCGCTCCAGTCTCGGGTAGAAGGTGCGACGGGCCTGAGAAGGTGGGACGACCTTCAGAGGACCGACTCGAACGGGGTGTCAGTGTTGCTCGGAGCGGGGGGACCAACAGGCATTCCGGGTCGATGGACCCGAATTGGATTCGACCACCCGGGTCGCTGGCTCATGTGACGCTGCCCTCAAGGATTGTGGTGCCGTGCAACCTCTGCGGCAGGTCGGTATTCTCTGTGAATGGAAAGCGGGGAGGTGGACCCCCCGGCGGGTTCAGGAGAAACCCGCCGCGAGGTAGCCGGTGACGCCGCCGGCGGCGTTGTACACCTCGGCGAAACCGGCCCGTTTTAAGAGACTGCTCGCCAGGCTCGAGCGCTGACCGGTCCGGCACATCACGATCAGCGGCCGGTCGGAGGGGAGCTCAGGGTGACGGGTTCGCAGGTCCATCGCCGGAATATTCACCGCCCCTTCGAGGTGGTGGTCCTCGAACTCATCTGGGAACCGGACATCGACCAGCACCGCCTTGCCTGATGTCACCATGTCATGCGTCTCGGAGGGCGAGAGCTGGCGGACATGGTCGATCGGATAACCGGCGATCGACCATGCGTGGGTGCCGCCGACCAGGTAGCCGATGGTCCGGTCCAATCCAACCCGGCGGAGTTTCAGGACCGCCTCCTTCACTTCGGCGGGAGAGTCGGCAACCAGGAGGATGTCGTCGTCAGGTGGAAGGACCCACCCGGCGAAGGTCGAAAAGTTCGAGGCAATGTCGATGTGTATGCTGCCAGGAATGTGGGCGCCCCCGAAGGTCGCGACGTCCCGGACCGATAGGATCACGCTTCCAGGGGTTTCTGCC
>JABNAD010000142.1_pt3 | contig 12808 bp, 13 predicted proteins | sample 7240381 | NCBI WGS metagenome assembly JABNAD01 (sample SAMN11332834, study PRJNA596920) | anaerobic digester metagenome | biome: digested sludge; isolation source: digested sewage sludge-derived enrichment culture grown on H2/CO2 | place: Germany: Goettingen | reverse complement strand
GGTGGAATAACGACTATGTTTTTAAAGTTTTAAAAAATTAGATGCGTTTGCCCTGGCAGCAATACGCTACAAATTTCAATGTTTGGTATTTGCTCTGCTTAGAAAGCATCTACAACCGTTGTCGGGGAATGGAATACGTATCGCCATCGTTTGCCGCAAAAGTGTTTGGGAACACCCGTTTTGCCTCATTCAAAAGAGCGGATACGTCCTTGTACCTTGATGAGAAATGGCCAATAATAAGCTTACCTACACCAGCATCTCTGGCCACTATAGCAGCCTGATGCGCTGTAGTATGCCCTGTTTGGCGGGCTAGGTCTAATAAGTCGTGGGCAAAAGTTGCCTCGTGGTAAAGCAGATCAACATCCTTTACATAGTTAGCTACTGTAGCGCTATAAAGGGTATCGCTACAATAGGCATAGGAGCGCGCTTTAAATGGCCGGTAGGTTAGCTCTGAATTTGGAATTAGCTCACCACTTGGTGTAACCATATCGGCACCATTTTTTATGCTGGCAATATCGGCTAAGCCCAGTTCATACTTCTCTATAAGTTCCTTTCGAATGTTAAGACCACACTCTTTCTCCCTAAAGATAAAGCCACATGCAGGAATTCTGTGGCGAAGAGGTATTGACTCAACGTAAAGTTTATCGTCCTCGTAAATACACTCCTTCTCCCTAGGGTTAAGCGCATGAAAAACAAGTTTATACCTAAGTTTCTCTACAAAAAAATCAACATTGGTCCAAAGGATAGGCTCCAGCTCCTTGTGCGCATAAATATGAAGCTCAGACTCGCGTCCTAACAAGTTGTACGTAGATAAAAGGCCAAAAAGACCAAGGGTATGATCGCCATGAAGGTGGGAAATGAAGATATGTCCAATTTTGGACAATCGAAGCTTTAGCTTGCGCAGCTGCATTTGGGTGCCCTCTGCACAGTCTATTAAAAACAACCGCTCATGTGCGTTAAGCACATGAGCGGAAGGTAGTCGTTTTGAGGTGGGTAGCGCACTACCGCTACCCAAAATAGTTACGGAAAAAATCACTTTTGGCGTTCCTTTTCTGCTTTACTTATAATTTCGGCAGCCTCTTCGCGAGAATAGGCTATATTCAGAACTGTATCCAGCTGAGAAATTGTAATTAATCGTTCCACAGCATCGGTTAAGCCAGTAAGCACAAATGTTCCGTTAGCATTCTTACTCAATCGATTAGCTACTAAAATAGCACTAAGACCAGAAGAATCGCAATAGCGGCAGCTGCTGAGGTCAAGCACAATATTACGTTCACCATTGCCAGAAACAAGAACAAGTTCCGATTTCAATACAGGGGCAATGTTAGTGTCGAGCTTTTCCTCTAATACCTCGATAAGGGTGTATGTTTCCAGCTTATTAACTTTAAATTCCATCGCTATCGTGATTTTTATAGTTTAGTTACCAGTCAGTTTACTCGCTAGCAGAATCCTCTTTACGCTGATTCTCTTCGAGTTCTGATTTTAGAGCAGCTAAATCAGTAATATCCCCTAAGGTAGTCTTTTCTAAGTTAGCTTTCAACTTTTTAACAGCTTTTTGTGTGTTAGAAGTTGCAGTTGCCTTAGCTTTTTTATCAGCTTTGTCTTCTGTCTTCTTTACATCTTCAAATATTCTGCTGTGTGAAAGGATGATACGCTTAGCGGCCTTGTTGAATTCAATTACCTTGAACTCAAGTTTCTCTTCAACCTTAGCTTGAGATCCGTCCTCTTTAACAAGGTGTTTAGGAGTAACAAAGCCTTCAACACCGTAAGGAAGAGCTACAACAGCGCCTTTGTCAAAGATATCGATAATGGTACCTTCGTGAACAGAGTCAACAGAGAAAATGGTTTCGAATACATCCCATGGGTTCTCCTCTAGCTGCTTGTGACCAAGGCTTAGGCGACGGTTATCCTTGTCAATTTCAAGAACAACAACATCGATATCAGCACCAACGGTGGTGAACTCAGCTGGGTGCTTAATCTTCTTAGTCCAGCTTAGGTCAGAGATGTGAATTAGGCCATCAACACCCTCTTCGATCTCTACAAATACACCAAAGTTTGTGAAGTTACGAACCTTTGCGTTGTGACGAGAGCTAACTGGATACTTCTCTTCAATCTTCTCCCATGGATCTGCCTTAAGCTGCTTCATGCCTAGAGACATTTTGCGCTCTTCGCGATCAAGGGTTAGGATTTGAGCCTCTACAACATCGCCAACTTTAAGGAACTCTTGTGCGCTACGTAGGTGCTGGCTCCATGACATTTCTGAAACGTGGATTAGACCTTCTACACCAGGAGCAATCTCAACAAAAGCACCGTAGTCAGCAAGAACCACTACTTTACCTTTTACTACATCGCCAACCTTAAGGTTCTGGTCAAGAGAATCCCAAGGATGAGAGGTAAGCTGTTTAAGACCAAGTGCAATACGCTTCTTAGCATCATCAAAGTCAAGGATAACAACGTTAAGCTTCTGATCAAGCTGAACGATTTCCTCTGGGTGAGTTACACGACCCCATGATAGGTCGGTGATGTGGATAAGACCATCTACGCCACCAAGGTCGATGAATACACCGTAGCTGGTGATATTCTTAACGGTTCCTTCAAGAACCTGACCTTTTTCAAGCTTAGCGATGATGTCTTTCTTTTGTTGCTCAAGCTCTGCCTCAATAAGAGCTTTGTGCGATACAACCACGTTTTTGTACTCTTGGTTGATTTTAACCACTTTGAACTCCATGGTTTTACCAACGTACATATCGTAGTCGCGAATAGGTTTAACATCAATTTGTGAACCTGGTAAGAATGCTTCAATACCAAATACGTCCACAATCATACCACCCTTAGTGCGGCACTTAATGTAACCTTTAATAATTTCATCTTTCTCAAGGGCTGCGTTAACGCGATCCCATGAGCGAAGAGCACGGGCTTTTTTGTGTGATAGAACAAGCTGCCCCTTCTTGTCCTCTTGGTTCTCTACATAAACCTCAACAGTGTCGCCAATCTTTAGGTCTGGATTGTAACGGAACTCGTTTAGGCTTATTACACCTTCTGACTTAAACCCAATGTTGATTACTACCTCGCGCTTGTTCATCGCAATTACAGTACCTTCAACTACTTCGCTGTCGCCAATAGTAGAAAGGGTTTGGTCATACATCTCCTCGAAGTTCTTAAGTTCAGAAGATGAATATACGCTCTCTTCAGCGTATGCATCCCAATCAAAGTCAGATACGCCTGCTTCAACTTGGGCATTAACAGAGGTTTTCTTCTCCTCTACTTTTGCACTTGGCTCATTAGAAGCCATTTCCTCGTGATTTACCATTAAATTCTCTCTAAATTAATGGGTTAGACATTATGTGTAAGAAAAAACTAGAGTGCAAAAATACATAACTTTATCATTTATAGGAAAAAAAGCTATAAAAAACTGCCATTATTTATCACCAAAGTATCACAATAGCCTTTTTACTCTTGCTTGCAGAAAAATTTCAACTTGTAATGGTAAAACATTTAGGCGCAAAATATTTAATGTATTTCAGCCAAAATCTGTACATTCATATAAAAAGGCTATTTTTGCCTATTGCGCATGGGTAGCCGTTGTATAATGGTGAAACTATCCGTTCTGCATAATAAGTTGGCTACTAATTACAGGGGAAGGCTAACGTAGAGTATAAGCATAACACATATCAACCAAATGAAACGTGTACTTGTTACAGGCGGAGCAGGCTTTTTGGGTTCGCATTTGTGCGAAAGGCTACTTAATGAAGGGAACGAGGTGATTTGCCTTGATAACTTTTTTACAGGAAGCAAGCAGAACATAATTCACCTAATGGACAATCGGTACTTTGAACTTGTAAGACACGATGTTACCATGCCTTACTTTGCTGAAGTTGATGAGATATACAATCTTGCTTGCCCCGCATCGCCAGTACAGTATCAGTTTAATGCCATAAAAACGGTAAAAACATCGGTAATGGGTGCCATAAATATGCTAGGGTTGGCTAAACGTGTAAAAGCAAAGGTTTTACAGGCATCAACTAGCGAAGTTTACGGAGATCCTGAGGTTCATCCACAACCAGAAAGCTACTGGGGAAATGTGAACCCTATTGGCCCCAGATCGTGCTACGATGAGGGAAAGCGCTGCGCCGAAACCCTTTTTGTAAACTACCACCAGCAAAATGGAGTGAACATCAAAATACTACGCATTTTTAACACCTATGGGCCACGCATGAGCCAGAACGATGGGCGTGTTGTATCCAACTTCATAGTTCAGGCCCTAAAGAATGAAGACATTACCATTTTTGGCGATGGGTCACAAACTCGTAGCTTTATGTATGTTACCGATCTTGTTGATGGAATGCTTCGCATGATGGATACACCTAATAGCATTACAGGGCCAATTAACATAGGCAATCCTGTTGAGTTCACCATAAAGGAACTGGCCGAAAAAGTCATTGCCCTTACCGGAAGCCGTTCCAAACTGGTTTACCATGATTTGCCCAAAGATGACCCTACTCAACGTAAACCAGATATTACTTTAGCCCAAACCCATTTAGATGGATGGAAACCAACCGTTGAGCTAAATGAAGGCTTACAAAAAACAATAACCTATTTTCAAAACCACATTAAAGGTTAGCTTATGAAAGGTATTATTCTTGCAGGGGGAGCAGGAACTAGGCTCTACCCCATTACTAAAAGCATCTCTAAACAAATTATACCCATATACGATAAGCCGATGATCTACTACCCCCTATCGGTTTTAATGCTTGCGGGAATTAGGGAGATACTAATAATAAGCACACCTAAAGATATTCATCTGTACCAAGATTTATTTGAGGATGGCTCCCAACTTGGACTTAAAATAGAATACGCCATTCAACCATCGCCCGACGGATTGGCTCAGGCCTTTATTATTGGGGAGCAATTTATTGGCAACGACAGTGTTTGTCTGGTACTGGGCGACAACATATACTATGGGCACGGCTTGGGTGGCATTCTAAAGGAATCGGCAAAGCTACAAGATGGGGCTTTGGTATTTGGCTACTACGTAAACGACCCTCAACGATACGGCGTTGCAGAGTTCGACTCCACAGGTAAGGTTATCAGCCTTGAGGAAAAGCCCGCTATTCCAAAATCGAACTATGCGGTAACAGGGTTATACTTTTACTCCAACGACGTGGTTAGCAAGGCTAAATCCCTTAAGCCCTCGGCAAGAGGAGAACTAGAGATTACCGATTTAAACAAGCTATACCTTGCCGAGAATAGGCTGAAGGTAAAACTACTGGGGCGCGGAATGGCTTGGCTCGACACTGGAACACACGAAAGTTTACTCCAAGCGTCAATATTTATACAGACTATTGAGGACAGGCAAGGGCTTAAAATTGCCTGCTTAGAAGAGATTGCCTACAAAAATGGATTCATCAGCAGGGAGCAGCTAATAAAACTGGCCGAACCCTTAAAAAAGAACCAGTACGGAGAATACCTATTACGAATTTCAAAAGAGGACCGTTTATAGCCATGAAACTAACCGAAGCACCAATTCAAGGGCTTTACATCATAGAGCCAAAAGTTTTTGAGGACTCCCGTGGGTACTTTATGGAAACCTTTAACCAAAAAGCATTTGCCGAAGTAGGCATTAACGTATCTTTTGTTCAGGATAATGAGTCCTGCTCCTCAAAAGGGGTAATCAGGGGACTTCACTATCAGCTTGCCCCATTTGCCCAATCTAAACTAGTAAGAGTTATTGCGGGTGAGATTCTAGACGTTGCTTTAGACTTAAGGCTAAACAGCCCTACTTACGGAAAGCACTTTTCCATTCTATTGAACTCGCAAAGCAAAAAGCAGCTATTTATTCCTCACGGATTTGCCCACGGATTCTCAGTTTTAAGCGAAACAGCCGTAGTACAATACAAGTGCGACTCCCTTTACAACCCTAGTGCCGAACGAGGCATACAGTTTAACGATCCTGCACTTAGCATAGACTGGATGGTAAAGGATGACCAAGCAACCATATCGCCCAAAGATTTGGTACATCCTCTATTTGCCGATGCCGAAATAAACTTTACTTATGGTAAAAAGTAAACATACCATTCTTGTTACGGGAAGCAACGGTCAGCTGGGCAATGAGCTTCAGAGGCTCCAACACGAGTACCCTGAATTTGATTTTATTTTCACTGATTTCGCCGATTTGGACATTACCAACAAGGAGTGTGTACACAAATATATTAACAGGGTAAAACCCGATTTTACCATAAACTGTGCTGCTTATACCGCTGTTGACGATGCCGAAACAAATGCTAGCGATGCCATGCTACTTAATGGCGAGGCTCCAGGTTTTTTAGCCGATGCAACTTCACAAATAGGGAAAAAGCTAATACACATATCAACCGATTATGTATTTGGAGGCTCAGGAAACACGCCATTTAAAGAAAACTCCCCCACAAATCCAAACTCGGTTTATGGAAAAACAAAGCTAATAGGAGAGGCAAATGCCATGAAGATGGGCAATGCAATTGTTTTAAGAACTGCTTGGCTCTACTCTTCGTTTGGGAATAATTTTGTTAAAACCATTAAAAGATTAGCAAGTAGCAATGATGAAATAAAAGTTGTGTTCGATCAGGTTGGCACCCCCACCTGGGCACACGATTTGGCTCAAGCAGTACTAGCAATATGTTCTGCCCCAAACTTCACAACAGGAATATACCATTACACCAACGAAGGGGTTTGCAGCTGGTACGACTTTGCCTTAGAAATTGTAAATTGGTACAACTATAGCTGCAGCGTAATACCTGTTGAGACAAGTAGTTTCCCTCGGCCGGCAAATCGCCCAGCTTATAGTGTGCTCAACAAAAATCTTATTAAAAGTACGTATGGATTAACCATCCCGCACTGGAAAAAGAGTCTCCAGTGCTGCTTAAAAGAAATAGAGTAAGTAACCGAAAAATATTGGCCATGAAAGAACTTGATATGGACGAAATGGTTCTGCGCAAGGCAGAGAAGTGGATTCAACCACAATTTGATAAGGTCACACGAGAAAAAGTCCAATACCTAATTGATTCTGATAAAAAAGAGCTTACAGAATCATTCTACAAAGATTTGGATTTTGGAACTGGCGGATTAAGAGGAATTATGGGTGTTGGAACCAACCGAATGAACAACTACACGGTTGGAATGGCCACACAAGGATTATCAAATTACATTTTAAAACAATTTAGTGCTCTTTCTGAAATTCGCGTTGCCATAGCTTTCGATTCTCGAAACAACAGCATGAAGTTTGCCGACGTGGCTGCAAAGGTATTCTCCTCCAATGGTATAAAAGTTTACCTTTTTGAAGCTCTTAGACCAACTCCAGAACTTAGCTTTGCTATTAGAACCCTAAAGTGCCAATGCGGAATTGTTGTTACCGCTTCGCATAATCCCAAGGAGTATAACGGCTATAAGGTTTACTGGGAAGACGGTGGACAAATTGTTCCACCACACGACGCGAACATCATTGCCGAAGTTAAGCGCATTACAGATATATCCGAGGTAAAGTTCGAAGGGGACAACAATCTAATAAAGGTAATCGGTTCCGAAATGGACGAGATTTACCTTAACACCCTCTCATCGCTATCGCTATCTCCAGATATCAACAAAAAGTACAGCAACCTAAAAATTGTTTACACGCCATTGCATGGTACTGGAGTAAAGCTTGTACCTAATGCTCTACATAAATTTGGATTTCAAAACGTTACCACAATTGCCGAACAAGCCGTAATTGATGGCAATTTTCCAACTGTTAGCTCGCCAAACCCAGAGGATCCTGCGGCACTTAGCGTTGCTCTAAAAAAAGCCGAAGCCATTGATGCCGATATTGTTATGGCAACAGATCCCGACGCCGACCGGGTTGGGATTGGAGTTAAAAACTTGGAAGGCAAATTTGTGCTACTAAACGGAAATCAGGCAGCATCAATACTCATTTACTACCTACTTACACGCTGGAGCGAAAAGGGTAAGCTAAAAGGACGTGAGTTTATTGTAAAAACGATAGTAACAACCGACCTTATATCTGAAATAGCAAAGCACTATAGCGTAGATGAATACAATGTGCTTACGGGCTTTAAATACATTGCCGAAATGATTAGAGAGCTAGAGGGCGTAAAGACCTTTATTGGCGGTGGTGAGGAGAGCTATGGGTATCTTGCCGGTGATTTTGTTCGCGACAAGGATGCTGTGCTTAGCTGCGCTCTTTTTGCCGAGATAGCGGCATGGGCTAAAAATCAGAATAAAACTATATACCAATTACTTCTAGACATCTATAAACAGTACGGTCTGTTTAAAGAGCACCTTATTTCAATAACAAAAAAGGGTAAAGACGGTGCAGAGCAGATAAAACAGATGATGAAGGAGTTCAGACAATCGCCACCCCAAACCATTGATGGTTCACCTGTTGTAAAAATATACGATTATGAGCTAGGGCTTATTGTTGATAAAGTGGACGGATCAAAAACACCTATGAATATGCCCAAATCCGATGTGCTACAATTCTTAACAAAGGATGGCACTCGAATATCGGTAAGACCATCGGGAACCGAGCCTAAAATCAAGTTCTACTTTGGGGTAAAAAAAGAGGTATCCGACCCCAAAAGAGTAGAACTGGAAATAGAATCTCTAGATCAGAAAATCGCTAGAATTGTAGAAGAACTAAAAATACAGTAGCATCAATATGAAATCGTACAGAAAGGAACTTTGGTTTGAAACGCCTAACCGTAGAGATTTTCAAAACATTACCCCCACTATTGAGCGCTGCTTAGCCGAGAGCGGTATAACAGAGGGACTTTGCCTTGTTAATGCAATGCACATAACATCAAGCATTTTTATAAATGATGACGAGAGTGGATTGCATCACGATTTCGAGGTTTGGCTGGAGAAACTTGCTCCGGAGAAGCCCTACTCCATGTATAAGCATAATGGCTACGAAGATAATGCCGATGCCCACCTAAAACGGACCATAATGGGTCGCGAGGTTGTGGTAGCTATAACCAACGGGAGACTGGACTTTGGCCCATGGGAACAGATATTCTATGGCGAATTTGATGGGAAACGTAAAAAGCGTGTTTTGGTAAAAATAATTGGAAACTAGCCTCCATAGCATACAAAATCCCAATACTTTATATTTAAATCAACCTGTTTTAGGTATTGCCCTTAAGCAGGTTGATTTATTTTTAGCTAGCAGAAAATAGCTTACCCTAAGGGAAAAAATCTTTAGCAAAATTTACCAAATACACTTTCTCCGTTGCACGGGTTAGCGCTGTGTATAGCCATCGGAGGTACTCGCGACTCATCATATCCTCCTTAAAAAAACCTTGATCGATAAAAACAGCGGGCCATTGCCCCCCCTGTGCCTTATGGCAGGTAACAGCATAAGCAAACTTACACTGCATTGCGTTAAAGTATGGGTCCTCCTTCATTTTTTTGTAGCGCTCCTTTTTGGTTTTAAGGTGAGCATAATCTTCGGCAACGCTATCGTACAAGGCTCGCATTTGGTTTGAGTTCAAAGCAGGGCCATCAAGGGTTAGCGTATCAAGAATAATTCGAGCCTCTATCTCAATATCATTGTAGTCACTAAAGCGTAACAGCACATCGGCAAATCTAAAACCGTACATTTCTGTGGTGCGTCTAACACGCAACACTTCTGCAATATCGCCATTGGCAATAAAGCTAATCTCTTTACTACCCTCTACCCAGTAGTAGCTATTCTTTGCAATCATAATAAAATCGCCAGGCGATAGCTCCTCCTCACGCCACAGTATCCGCCCACGAATCCCTTCGTTATACCTATTTGCTCGTTTATTGCTGTAGCAAAGCACAACCGTACCTTCCCTATCGTATTTAGAATAGGTTTCCTCTAGAACCTCAAGCAAATCGGCTCCCGACAATTTCACAATATCAGAAAAACCCTCCAACTTAAACTTTGGCGTCGTTATGCTCTCTTCGCTCAGCATCTCTCTAAGTAATGTAGCATTGTAAAGAATTCCTGACTCTTGCTCCTGCCTTACAACTTCGGTTAGCAATGCCTCAACAACGTTTAGCCCCATTGCTTGCAGCTCATTGCTGTCAAGCGCAGGGCTTTCCTCAAAACCAACAGGAGGTAGCTGGGCATTATCGCCCGAAAGAATAAGCTTGCACCCCTCACCTTGATTTATAAACGATAACAAATCATCTAACAAACGACCAGAACCAAACAAGCTGCCATCAAGCTGGTTGTTAGTAAGCATTGAGGCCTCATCAACAATAAAAACAGCATTCTTTAAGTTGTTAAAGTTGATGTCGAAATGGCCAAAGCCATCCCCATCGGAACGTTGCCTGTAAATCCACTTATGGATTGTGAATGCAGGAGCATTACAATACGCCGAAAGTACTTTGGCAGCACGACCAGTAGGCGCAAGCAATACCGCCTTTAGACCCAATTCATTAAGCGTTTTTACCAGTGAACCAAGCAGCGTAGTCTTTCCTGTACCAGCATACCCTTTTAGCAAGAAGCAGGAGTCCTTTTTGTGATGCATAATAAACTCTGAAAGAAGGCTTGCTGCATTTTGTTGCCCAGGAGTTAAAGAGAAACCAACTTTATCTGTCAGAATTTGATTAAAATGGTTTTTTAGCATAGTTTCAGATAAAAATTAGCTGGTCGGTTTCAAATTAATTTAATGTTTTTAAATTTGCAGGCAAACTTAACCTAAATTGAGCAAAATGAAAACTGTTTGGCAAATCCTGCTTTTCATAGGTATTGTAGTGCTTTCCTACTTAATTTACGATAGCGTAATGACCCCTATTCGCTTCAACAAAGAAAAAGACAGGAGATATGACAAAACTATTGAGCGACTTAAAGATATTCGTACAGCACAATTAGCTTACCGCTCTCAGTACAATAAGTATACTGGAAGTTTTGATACCCTAATCAACTTTGTGAAGTTCGATTCATTTAAAGTGGTAAAAGCGATTGGTTCACTAGATGACTCTGCCGCTGTTGCCGAAGGGCGTATTAGCCGTGACACCATTAGGGTGAGCGTACTAGACAGCTTATTTAAAAATGGTTACCCAATCGACTCTCTTCGTTTCGCTCCATTTGTGAAAGCTCCATTCGAAATGGCTGCTGGCGAAATTGAAACAGGTTCTAAGGTAAAAGTAAAAGTGTTTGAATGCAAAGTACACAATGATGTACTTCTAAATGGACTTGATCGTCAGCTTATTGTTAATCTGAACGATCAGCGTAAGAAGTTAAACAAATACCCTGGATTACAAGTTGGTTCTCTTACAGAAGCTACTAACAATGCTGGTAACTGGGAATAGCCTGAAACAAAATGCTGAAAATAGAACTGTTTGACGAAACGTTTGATCAAAACAGAACTGAGTCCTATTCACTATCCATTCAGGCTTGCCTGAATGGATTTTATTTTAGTGTAAAGGACCTAGTTCGAGACTATTTTATTGTCCTTGTAGGAATGCCCTTGGACACTCCTCTCACGGAGAATAGCGAATGGTATAATGCTACAAATGAACTGATCAACAAGTACCCTTGGATAAAGAATTCGTTTAAAAAGGTATCGATTTCTTTTGAATCTCCTGTGTTCACTGTTGTACCTAGCCCCCTCTTTCAAACAGAAAAGGCGAAGTCATTACTTGAACTCACAAATGACGTACCTCCGTTATACGAAGTAAGGTATAACTCCTTTGAAAAGTTCAATGCTACTATAGTGTTTGCCTTACCATGCACCTTGGTTAAGGCTCTCAGTGATATACACACAAACATACAAGTTATCAGTTTCACTACACCAGGGTTACACCAGCTTGCGGAAAAGGCTGGAGAGGACAAAAACATAGCCTATATATGCTTAGCCGATAAATTTGCTGCATTTAATATAGCAAAGAACAACACCCTAGTCCATTCTGGCTCGTTCCCTATTGTAAGTACAGAGGAGACCGTTTATCACATATTAAATACCTTTAAACATCTTGAGGTTAACACCCAGTTGTCCGAAGTGATTATTTGCGGGAAAAACGACGAAGAAGAGCAACTTGAGTCTTTGCTTGGTAGATTTGTTCATAAAACACAAAAGGATTCACCAGAAGGCACACACTTTAGCTACTTGCTCTCTAGGCAACGTAGCCGATTTGCAAATCTATTTAACCTGTCATCATGCGAATAGTTAGCGGCTCCTTTAAGGGGAAGCACATTGTACCCCCAAAAAATTTCAAGGCAAGACCTACCACTGATTTTGCTAAAGTGAGCCTCTTCAATATACTAGCCAATAGCTATGATTTTGAAGAGCTGCGCGTGCTTGATCTTTTCTCCGGAACTGGAGGTATCAGTTTTGAATTTGCCTCCAGAGGATGCAGTAGCATTGATTTGGTTGAAATAAACGCCGTGCACTATAACTTCATAAAGAAAGCAGCCGATTTAATGGGCTTCAAGCAAATTAGAACCTTTAAACAGAATGCATTCGTTTTTCTAAAAGTCTGTAATCAAACTTACGATTTAATCTTTGCCGATCCGCCCTATGATCTTGAGGGCATAGAAACACTCCCAACAATTGTATTCGAAAAAAAGATACTGGCTAAGGGTGGTATTTTTATTTTAGAACACTCCAAAAGCTATCACTTTGATAATCACCCAAACTTTGTAAATACTAGGAAATACGGCAGTGTGAACTTTTCATTTTTTTCTGAAAAAGAAGAATAATTTTCAAAAAAGCCTTTGCAGTTTCTGAAAGAACACATATATTTGCACCGCGAAAAACACGAGAGAACATCGGTAATACATCGCAAAAGGAAAAGAAGTTCTTGA
>JABNAD010000946.1_pt1 | contig 12866 bp, 9 predicted proteins | sample 7240381 | NCBI WGS metagenome assembly JABNAD01 (sample SAMN11332834, study PRJNA596920) | anaerobic digester metagenome | biome: digested sludge; isolation source: digested sewage sludge-derived enrichment culture grown on H2/CO2 | place: Germany: Goettingen | reverse complement strand
CGGTGTCCGCCAGAGTGTTACGCTGCTGTCTGTTTGCATGTTATTTAGCCAGCTGTCACTGCGTTCCCTCCGGGTCCGGCGGGTGCTGTGCGGATCACCCACGGTGCTGATCGACCACGGTAAGCTCCGCCAAGGCGCCATGCGGAAAAACCGCTTTACTATCGACGAACTGCTGGAAGAACTGCGGGCACAGGGCATCAGCAATTTAAGTGACGTAAAATTCGCGATTTTGGAAAACTCGGGTCAGCTCTCAGTCCTGCCTTGGCCAACGGCACAGCCACCGACTGCAAAGGATCTGAACGTGAAGCCAGAAGACAGCGTTACCCTCCCGGTGATTCTGGTGAATGACGGGCGGCTCATCTGCCAAAACCTGAAGCAGTGCGGAAAATCGGAGGAATGGCTGCAACAGCAAGTGCAGCGGCAGGGCCTCGCCACTTATCGGGACGTGTTTTTACTGACCCTTGACAGCGGCGGAAAAATTAACTGCATTGCAAAGGAGGAATCCGCATGAAATCATGGCTGACCCCCGTTTTGCTTTTGGCGGCGATTCTGGCCGCATCCGCGCTGAACTGCCGCGCCATGGAGCGAGACGTTTCCCGCTGGCAAAGCCAGTTGGAAACCGCAGAGACAGCGGCCGACGCCGATAACTGGCGCAGTGCGGCAGAACTTCTCTCTCAAAGTTATTCTGACTGGTCCTCCCGCCAGACCTATCTCCACATCATCGCGGAGCACAATGCGGTGGACAGCGCGGACGCCATGTACCGCCGCTGCGCGGCCTTTGCCGCCACCGAGGAGCCGTCTGAATTCCGGGCAGAACTGGCGGGCCTGCAACATCAGCTGGGGCTTCTGGTGGAAATGGAGCGGTTCAGCATAAAAAACATTTTATAAAAAGAATCAGTACGCAAAGAACATTTGTGATATGGTAGTTGCCCGCCGCTATTATAGCACAGCTCCACGGCAATCTGCAACAGGAAATCCATTACGTATCGGGAGCAGCAAGGGTTCGCCGCGCAGCAGCACGGCGGACCTTTTATTTGTGTGGGATGAAGACGCGGGCAAGGTGCAAAAGCAATTGCCATCCGCTCTAAAAGACGTTATACTAAAAAAATTAACAGCCTGACCATCAGGCACACGTTTCCCGGTTCATTTACAGCCACCTCGTACTATGAACTATGAGGAATTGTCCTCAAAGATACCGAAATCATACTGAAACAAAAGTCCGCAGCCGAAATTCCGGCGAAAACGATTGTCGGATAACCCGCGCGGATAAGGAGGAAACCGTATGAAAGCAAAAGCAGCGGTCAGCCGCATCATTCAAACGCTGAAAGACCTTTACCCCGACGCGCTCTGTTCCCTGCAATATGAAAAGGACTATGAGCTTTTGTTCGCCGTGCGGCTCGCCGCTCAGTGTACCGACGCGCGGGTCAATCAGGTGACCCCCGCTCTCTTCACCCGATTTCCAAGCCTCGAGAGCTTTGCGGAGGCGGACCCGACGGAGGTGGGACACTACATTCACTCCTGCGGCTTTTTCAACGGAAAAGCCCGGGATTTGGTTGCCTGCGCCCAGAAACTGCTGGCAGACCACGGCGGAAAGGTCCCCGCTACCATGGAGGAGTTGACGGCTCTGCCGGGCGTGGGACGGAAAACAGCGAATCTGATTCTGGGCGATATTTATGGTCAGCCCGCCTATGTCTGCGACACCCACTGCATCCGCATCACAGGCCGTTTGGGTCTGACGGACGGCAGCAAGGACCCCTTGCAGGTGGAGCGGCAGCTGCGGCAGATTTTGCCCGCGAAGGAATCCTCTAACTTCTGCCACCGGATGGTTCTTTTTGGCCGGGACACCTGTACCGCCCGCTCCCCCAAGTGCGAAGGCTGTCCGCTGCAAAAGGACTGCGATCTGCGCAAGGCGGAGAAAAAGGCAGAAAAGGATTGATTTCCCCATCGGTACACAGCCTTTGTTTCAACGCAAAGCGCCCCCTTTTGAAGATTCCGCCGCGGCGTCTCCCCCGCTACCGGTCGAAATTCAAAACAAATCCCCCGTCTCCGGCTGAAAGGCCGGTAACGGGGGATTTTTTGCATAGTTTAGAGCTTTAAAACCTTCATAACATCTTGATCCGCGCCCAACATGAAGACCCGCTCATCGGCCTCAAAAACATGGTCCGGGCCGGGCAGAGGCGAGAGAACCCCGTTTTTTCGGACAGCCAGAATGCTTACCCGGTGCTTCTGCCGCACCGCCAGCTGTACCACGGTCTTCCCCACCCAAGCCGGCGGTACGTCCGTCTCGTAAATAGAGTAACCCTCCGTCAGCTCGATATAGTCGAAAATATGCTCGGAGCTGTATTTCACGGCGGCACGAATGCCGCTTTCCTTTTCAGGATAGACCACCTGATCCGCACCATTGCGCAGTAAGAACTTGGCGTGAACATCCCGCGTGGCACGGGCCACCACCAGCGGCGCGCCGTTGTCTTTCAGCAGGGCCGTTGTCTCCAAAGAGCTTTGAAAGTCATCCCCGATGGCTACCATGCACACGTCGAAATTCCGCACGCCCAAAGACTGGATAAACTGCTCGTTGGTGCTGTCTCCAATCTGGGCACTGGTGACATAGGGCAACACTTCATTCACCCGATTTTCGTTTTGGTCCACGGCAAGCACCTCGTGATGCAGTTCGGACAGCTTCATCGCCATATGCTTTCCAAACCGGCCCAGACCGATAATAAGAATTGATTTCATAGTCTTCTCCTTACCCAATCGTAATCTTTTCCTGCGGCAGCTGACTGGGCGGAGTCACACGGCTGCCCGCCGCAGCATAGATCAGCGTCAGCCCACCCACGCGGCCAAAATACATCAGCGCGATCAGCACCAGCCTTGAAGCCGCGCCCAGCGTGGGCGTTACACCCATGGTGAGTCCCACGGTGCCGATAGCGGAAGCGGACTCGAACAGCGCGGCCGTCAAGGGTACGCCATCCAGCAATCCCAGCAGGGCCGCGCCCAGCAGAAACAGAGCGAAGTACAGAAAGAACAGTGCCGCCGCGCTGCGGGGCGTCTCTGGTGTGAGCCGCTTGCCAAAACACCGAACGTCCGCCTTGCGGCGGTATACCGACCGGACGCACATGACAAGCGTGGCCAGCGTGGTGACCTTGAAGCCTCCGGCGGTGGATCCCGGCGCGCCGCCGGTGAGCATCAAAAACACCGTCAGCAAAATAGACGGCTCTGACATCTGCGCATAATCGACGGTGTTAAAGCCTGCCGTCCGGGGCGTCACCGCCTGAAATGCCGACGCCAGCACTCTCTCCCCCATCGGCATTCCCTGCCATCGGGCGGCATTGAACTCCCAGATGAAAAAGCATACAGCCGGAATCAGCAACAGCGCCGCCGTGGTGGTCAAAATCAGCTTGCTCTGCAAGCGGTAGGCCCGCAGGTGGAAGCGATTTCGATAAAAATCATCCCATGTGAGAAAGCCCACCCCGCCCACAAAGATCAGGCCCATAATGGTCAGGCACACCAGCGGGTCCCTCGTGTATCCGGTGAGCGAGGAAAAAGGCCCCCGCTCTCCCATCAGATCAAACCCCGCATTGCAAAAAGCGGAGACTGCATGAAATATGGCGAACCACAGGCCCTTCCAATGGTATTCCGGCACAAACCGCAGCGCCAGCAGCACTGCGCCTACGCCCTCTACCACAAGAGTGGTCTTCACGATGAAGCCGGTAAGCCGGACAATGCCGCCCACCTGAGGTGCGTCGATAGATTCCTGCATCATAAATCGCTGCCGCAGACCGATTTTCCGTCCGGACAGGATAAACGCCGTCACCGCCATGGTAACCACGCCCATTCCGCCAATCTGGATCAGCAGTAAAATGACCACCTGCCCAAATGGGGCCCAATAGGTGAATGTATCCCGCACCACCAGCCCCGTCACACAGGTGGCGGAGGTGGCGGTGAACAGTGCGTCCAGAAACGGCGTGGCATGGCCGCTGCGGGCGGCAAATGGCAGCATCAGCAGCACTGTTCCCAGCCCAATCAGGGCCAGAAAGCCCAGCAAAACCACCCGCGCGGGGGACGTCTGCTTTTTTATAGTCTCCATTGCATCGCTCCCAGTTTAAAATAGGGTGATCTGGCTGGTTTCCGCCATTCCGGCAAAAGCTCCCAGCTTTTTGAGCTGTTCAATATGGGTCTTGGAGAGTTTATTGCAGCACATGGAAAATTCCTCGATGGAGATGAAGGTCTTTCCCTTCCGCTTTTCCACCGTATCAATCGCCGCCGTCTCTCCCAGACCGTGTACTGCGGTGAACGGCGGCAGAAGCCCCTTTTCGGTCACCTTGAATTTCGTCGCCTCAGACTCGTAGATACTGATGGTGTCGAAGTGGAAACCGCGCAGATAAAACTCGTAGCATACCTCCAGTGTGGTCATCAAATCCTGCTCCACATTGGATGCGTCTTTATTGTTCTCAATTTCCCGAATTTTCCGTTTCACCGCGTCCTTGCCCGCGCAGCAGTATTCCGCGTCAAAGGCTTTGGCCCGGACGGAGAAAAATGTGGCGTAGAAGGCCAGCGGCTCGTGTACCTTGTACCACGCGATGCGAAACGCCATCGTAACATATGCCACGGCGTGAGCTTTTGGGAACAGGTAGCCGATTTTCGCCAGCGAATCGATGTACCAGTCCGGCACATCGTGCTCGTGCATGGCCTCCACCCAGCCGTCCTGAAAGCCGCCTTTTTTAACCTTGCCTTTTCGGACGGCCTCCATAATCTTGAAGCTCATTTTCGCGTCCAAACCCTTGGAGATGAGATACAGCATAATATCGTCCCGGCAGCCCACCGTTTCCAAAACGGTGGCGGTACCACTCACGATCAGCTCCCGCGCATTGCCCATCCACACGTCCGTACCGTGGGAAAAACCGGAAAGGCGCACCAGCGTGTTGAAATCCTTCGGCCGGGTGTCCATCAGCATCCCGCGGGTAAACCGTGTGTTGAATTCCGGAATGGCCACGGCTCCCGTCTCCCCCACCACATCGTCGTGTTCATAGCCCAAAACCTTGCTGGAGGTAAAAATGGACATGGTGTCCGGGTCGTCCAGCGGGATGGAATGAGGGTCTACACCGGTCAAATCCTCCATCATGCGGACCATGGTGGGATCATCATGCCCCAGCATGTCCAGCTTCAGGAGGTTCGCTTCCATGGAGTGGTATTCAAAATGGGTGGTGATGATGTCGCTCTCCGAATCGTCCGCCGGATGCTGGACGGGGCAGAAATCCTCCATCTCCATATCGTCCGGCACAACGACAAGGCCCCCGGGGTGCTGGCCTGTGGTGCGGCGAACGCCCACGCAGCCGAGAGTCAGTCGGTTTTCCTCCGCCCGGCCCGCGGTCATTCCGTTTTCTTCCAGATACTTCTTCACCATGCCGAAAGCCGTCTTCTCCGCCAGCGTACCGATAGTGCCCGCGCGAAAGACCTGCGTTTCGCCAAACATCTCGATGGCGTGGCGGTGGGCCTTGGCCTGATACTCACCGGAGAAGTTCAGGTCAATATCCGGAACCTTTCCGCCGCCGAAGCCAAGGAACGTCTCAAACGGGATGTCGAATCCGTCCTTCACGTACTTCGTGCCGCACACGGGGCACATCTTATCCGGCATGTCCGCACCGCAGCCATAGGAGCCATCCTGAATAAACTCTACATTTTTGCATTTGGGGCAGCGGTAGTGGGGCGGCAGAGAGTTCACCTCCGTGATGCCCGACATGTAAGCCACCAGAGACGAGCCAACAGAGCCTCGGGAGCCGACCAGATAGCCGTTTTCCAAAGACCGCTGCACCAGCTTCTGGGCGGACATGTATACCACGTCGTACTTACCCAAAATGCTGCCTAGTTCCACATTCAGCCGGTCGGTCACGATTTGAGGCAGCTCCTCGCCGTACAGCTCGTGGGCCTTTTCCCAGACCATGCGGTTCAAATCCTCTTCGGAGTTTTCAAGGCGCGGCGGATACAGATCCGGCGGCAGCAGCTCGAAACTCTCGATACTATCCGCCACAGCCCGGGTATTGGTCACCACCACCTCATAAGCCTTTTCCTTTCCGAGATAAGAAAATTCCTTCAGCATTTCGTCGGTGGTTTTGAAGTAAATGGGAAGGCTGGAATCGGCGTCTGCAAACTTTTTGGACGCCAGCAGGATATGGCGGTACACTTCATCCTCCGGCTCCCGGAAGTGAACGTCTCCGGTGGCGCAAACGGGCTTGTTCAGCTCTTCGCCCAGCCGGACGATGGTTCGATTCAGCTCCCGCAGCTCCTCTTCACTGCGCACGTCTCCGTTGCGCAGCATGAACATGTTGTTGCAGATGGGCTGAATCTCCAGATAGTCGTAATAGGAGGCGATGCGCTTCAACTCGTCCCAGTCCTTATGGTCCGCTACGGCACGGAACAGTTCTCCCGCCTCGCAGGCCGCGCCCACGATAATGCCCTCGCGATACTGATTCAACAGCGTCTTGGGCACGGTGGGGACGCGCTTAAAATGCTTCATATTGGAAGCCGTGATGATTTTATAGAGGTTTTTCAGGCCCACCCGGTTCCGCGCCAGCAAAATAATGTGCTTCGGGAAACGGTTGGACTTGCTTCCAAGGGGGCGCAGCTTTTCCATCTCCGCATTGACCTCCTGAAGCCGCGTCACGCCCTTTTCCTTCAGCATCTTCCAGAACGGAATCAGCATATAGCCCACGGTCGCGCCGTCATCGCTGGCCCGGTGGTGGTTGAAGGCGGGCAGGTCCAGTTCCTCCGCCACGATGTCCAGCTTATACTTGTTCAGCTTTGGCAGCAGGTTCTGGGCCAAAATTAGGGAGTCTACATAGGTGGGATGGAACTCCAGACCCGTTTTTTTGCACCCCTCCCGGATGAAGCTGATATCGAACTCCGCGTTGTGGGCCGCCAGCGGACGGCCATTCACAAATTTCAAAAATTCCGTCAGCGCGTCCTTCAGCTTGGGTGCTCCCTTGAGCATCTCGTCTGTAATACCGGTGAGGCCGATGATCTCCGGCGTCAGCCGCCGCTCCGGGTCCACAAAGGTCTGAAATGTCTCCGTGATCTCCCCGTTTTTCAGCACCACCGCACCGATTTCCGTGATGGCCTCCTGCATGACCTTCAGGCCCGTCGTCTCAATATCGAAGCAGACGAATTCTCCGTCCAGATCGCAGTCCTGCGTCCCGTGGACGGCCACCCGGTCGTCCAGATTGTTGATGAAGTAGCCCTCCATGCCATAGAGGATTTTGATTTTGTCCCCGGCGGCGTGCCACGCGTCCGGAAAGGACTGGGCCACGCCGTGATCCGTGATGGCGATGGCGGGATGGCCCCAGCGTATGGCCTCCTTCACCACCTCCTGCGTGTCGGTGAGGGCGTCCATATTGCTCATGCGGGTATGCAGGTGCAGTTCCACCCGCTTCACTTCAGCGGTGTCCTCCCGCTCCTTATGGGCGACGGAGTTGATGATAAAGGGCGCCATCTGAATGTCCTTGCCGTCCCATGTCGGTTCCATTTTTCCCTGCACCGCAACCCACATGCCGGGCTTTAATTTGCCGTCCAGCTTGTTTGCTTCGGCGGAAGTCAGGTTTTTCTGTATCGTGACCGATCCGGTATAGTCGGTGATGTCAAAACTCATCCGCCACAGGCCGGGTCGGCGCGTTTCGTGGCAGTCAAAGGCAAAAATCTTTCCAATGACGGTAGCCTTTCCGGTCTTTAAATCCAGCGACCCAACCGGAACGGTTTTGCCGCTGAGCTTCTTGTCTCCGTAAAGCACGTCTTTCACCGCGCCGTCCCGCTTCTTCTCTGCCGCGCCCTGCGGGGCATAGCGCTCCGCTTCCCGCATCGGCTCCGGCGCGCGGAACACAGCTTTAATTCGCGTCTCGGTAAAGCCGTATACCGCACAGATTTCCCGACTCAACTCCTTCAAATCCCCGTCGTTCAGCTCCGAACGTGTCTCCATCTGCAAATCAATGGTTCGCAGCGTCTTATCGATGGCCGCGCCGGTGAGCAGCGCCCCGTCCATCTTTGCCCGCAGGGCCGGAGGAGGCGTTACATCCGCAAACATACTGGAAAATGCGATTTTTGACATTTTTTTCAATCCTAACCCGCTTGTATTTGAGAAGTACCCATTCCATTCGTCGCAGCTTTTGAAGGTGTCGCTTCAACACCGCGTTTTTCCCCGGTGTGAAAATTCCCGTGAGCCGCGCTGCTCAATTGAACCAGGCCTTCCTTACAATTTCTCGATTTCCGCCAACAAGGCGTCTACCAGCTGTTCCTGAGGAACCTTATAAAGGATTTCTCCCTTACGGAACAGCAGTCCTTCCCCGTTGCCCCCCGCAATGCCGATATCGGCGGCGGAAGCCTCTCCCGGTCCGTTGACGGCGCAGCCCATCACCGCTACCGTAATGTTTTTCCGGCAATTCGCCAGCCGCCGCTCCACTTCCTCCGCCATGGGGATCAGATCAATCCGGGTCCGGCCGCAGGTGGGGCAGGCAATCAGGTTCACGCCGTCACGGCGCAGTCCCGCGGCCTTCAAAATCTTTTTAGCCGCGTAAATTTCCTCCGCCGGGTCCGCCGTCAGCGTCACGCGAATGGTGTCTCCGATACCAAGGCACAGAAGGCCCCCGATGCCCATGGCGGATTTCACAAGACCCATAGACGGCGTTCCCGCCTCGGTCACGCCCAAGTGGAGTGGATAATCCGTCCGCTGTGCGAGCAGGCGGTATGCCGCCATGGTCAGCGGCACGTCGGAGCACTTGACGGAAATGCAGATATCGTCAAAATCAAATTTGTTCAGCAGCGCCACATGGCCCATGGCGCTCTCCACCAGTGCCTCCGCCGTCACGCCGCCGTACTTGGCCCGCAGATCCTTTTCCAAGGACCCGCCGTTGACGCCGATGCGGATGGGGATCCCCTTTTGGCGGCAGATATCCGCCACCGCCTTTACCTTTTCTTCCCCGCCGATGTTGCCGGGATTGATGCGGATAGCGTCGATACCCCGCTGGGCGCATTCCAAAGCGTATTTGTAATTAAAATGGATATCCGCGATGAGCGGGATGGAGATTTGCTCCTTAATTTTATCCACAGCCTCTGCCGCCGCCGCATCGGGAATGGCCACCCGGATGATCTCGCACCCGGCGGCTTCCAACGCTTTGATCTGCGCCACGGTAGCCGCCACGTCGTCGGTCTTCGTGTTGCACATGGACTGAATGGACACGGCTGCCCCACCGCCCACAGGAACAGTGCCCACCATCAATTGTTTTGTCATCGGTAAACCTCCCTCACTGGAACAGCTTTGTCACATCCTGCAAGGTCACCAGCAGCATGAATCCAAGCAGAACCACCAGCCCTCCGAAATTAACGGCGGACTCGTATTTTTCAGGAATGCGCTTTTTGAACAATGCCATGGTAATGGCGTCCAAGGTCAAAAACAGCACCCGCCCGCCGTCCAGTGCCGGAAGGGGCAGCAGATTCATCACCGCCAAATTAACGGCAATCAGCGCTGTGAAGTACAGGATGTTTTCCAGCGCGTCCCGGGCGCTCTCCGACTCCTGCCCCACCTGTGTGATGGTGGAGACGATACCTACCGGGCCGCTGAGATCCTTGATCCCTGCGTCGCCCCGCACCAGCATCTGAAGGCTGATGCGCACAGTCCGCACGAAGTCAATGGTGTTGTACCACGCGGTTTTCACCTTGCCGGACACCGTGGCAGGCTCCACCTCGTTGATATAGTAAAGCCCGTAGCCCCGATAGACCTTACCGTCCTGAGACGTGCAGTCCTGATAAGGAATGCCGGCAAGGTTCACTTTTTCTCCGTCCCGCAGCACCGTCAATTGCAGATTATCCTCCTGACCGCTCAGGCTCATCAGCAGCGACACATCGCTGCTGACATACACCCGCTCGCCGTTGATGGCCCAGAGAACATCGCCCGCCTGAAGCGTCTCGCCGTTGTTGGCGGTAAACTCCGGGGCCGTACCGGTGACGGTGGGGACATAAAACCCGCCCGCGCCGGAGTAGAGAATCAGCAAAATCACAAATCCCGTCAAAAAATTGGAAAAGGACCCGGCCACGAAGATGACCAGCTGCTTCCAGTATCCCTGTCGGTTGATGGCGCGGGGATTGTCCGAAGTCTCGTCCTCCCCCTCCATGGCACAGTAACCGCCAATTGGGAACACCCGCAGGGAGTATTGCGTCTCCCCCTTCGTCCTGCTGAACAGGGCCGGGCCCATGCCGATGGAAAACTCATTTACCTGCACACCGCAGGCTTTCGCAGCCAGAAAATGACCCAGCTCGTGGAGGGCGATCAGTACGCCGAACATGAGAATTGCCGCGAGAATATAGACGATCGTCATAAATGCTCCTAACTAGAGCAGGATTCATAAATATCAACAGCAATTGCCGCGTCAAGCGTTCCGCCGTGGGCATTTTGGTATCAAAGCGATTGCATCGCGGCCTTGCTGTCACTATTTCTGAACCTTGCTCTAAAAATTCAGCTCATTCCGAGAGAACGGCTCCCCGAGCGGCAGCGTCTGCTTTCAGAATATCCGCAAGGGACGGATGATATACCACCGGGACAGACTCCCGCGCCTTTTTTACCAGCCGGGAGATGTCGTTAAAGCCGATCTTCTCCTGTAAAAACAGGCCCACTGCCGCCTCGTTGGCTCCATTCAAAATGGCGCAGGCGGTTCCGCCTTCCTTCGCGGCGGCTTCTGCCAGCGCGAAGCACGGGAATGCCTCCCGATCCGGCGCGGCAAAGGTCAGCGGTGGGCAGGTCAAAAGGTCCAGCGGCTCCGCCGGATTCTCCCCCCGCCGGGGATACGTAAACGCATATCGAATGGGAAGCCGCATATCCGGCGTTCCCAGCTGAGCCAGCACCGCTCCATCCCGATACTCCACCAGAGAATGGACGATGCTCTGCCGGTGGATCAGCACATCCACCTGCTCAAGCGGCAGGCGGTAAAGCCGCATGGCTTCGATGACCTCCAGCCCCTTGTTCATCAGAGTGGCGCAGTCCACCGTGATTTTCGGGCCCATTTTCCAGTTGGGATGACGTAAGGCATCTTTCCTTGTCATGCCTTCCAGTTCCTCAAATTTCTTCCCAAAAAACGGACCGCCGGAGCAGGTCAGCAGCAGACGCTTGATCTCCCGGCGGTCTGCACTGCCCTGTAAGCACTGAAAGATGGCGGAGTGCTCCGAATCCACCGGAACAATCTCTGCGCCGTATCGATCCGCGGCATCCATGACCAGTTCCCCGGCGCACACCAGCGTCTCCTTGTTTGCCAGCGCGATGCGCTTTCCCTTCTCAATGGCAGTCAGCGTGGGCGCTAGGCCCACCATGCCCACCACAGCGGTAACCACTGTGTCCGCCTCTTCTATTGCCGCCGCCTCGACAAGTCCCTCCGGACCGGAAAGAACCTTGACGTTCAAGTCCCGCACCCGCCCGGCAAATTTCTCTGCGGCGTCAAAATCGTACAATGCCACAAGACGCGGCAGAAACTGCCGCGTCTGCCGCTCCAGTAAGTCCAAGTTCCCGCCCCGAGCAGTCAAAGCCGCCACGGAGAGTCCCAGCTGCTCGGCCACGTCCAGCGTCTGCCGCCCGATGGAGCCGGTAGCACCTAAAAGTGAAATCGTTTTTGTCATCATGTCACCCTGTTACAAAATTCTGAGGGCAAGCCAAACAAACGGCGCAACAAAGGTCACGCTGTCAAACCGGTCCAGCACGCCGCCGTGTCCCGGCAGGAGATTTCCGTAATCCTTCACGCCAAATTCCCGCTTAATCACGGAAAAGCTCAGATCGCCGATCTGGCTGACGGCACTGCCCGCAAGACCCAGTAAAATCACCTGTCCCCAAGTTAAAAACGACAAACCCAGCAGCCACAGGCCGACCAGCTTTATCAGTGCAAGACCGATCACGCCGCCAAGCAGACCGCCCACGGCCCCCTCCACCGTCTTTTTCGGGCTGACGGGTGTCAGTTTGTGCTTGCCGCAGAGCAGCCCGCCGAACAGGGCGAAGGTGTCGCTGCCGAAAGCAATCCCCAACGGCACGAACACCAACAGCTGCCCGTAATCCTCCAGCCGCAGCAACAGCAGGCAGGACATCATCAGCGGGAATATGCCTCCGGCAAACAGCGCGGCGGTCACGTCCGAAAAAGTGATGCGTTTGTCGTCGGTATAGTCCAGAACCGCGCTTAAAAACACCAGCAGCACAAGCGCCAGCGCCAGTGCGGCTGTCAGCGGAAGGTCTGCCAAAACCGCCAGATACATCCGCTGCGTCCTGTCAACAACCAACTCTTCGTACATGACAGCGGGAAAGACCGCCGCCACCAGCACCGTCAGACGCGCCAGCTTTTCGCCGCCCTCGCCTGCCACGGCCCGCATCAGCTCCCATGCGCCCACGCCGCATAGGGCCATTGCCAGCAACATGGTTGCCATCTCCGGTGCAAAGCCCAAGATCAGAATTAGCGCCGGGATACCGACCACGGCCACCATCACTCGTTTGAACATACGACCAATCCTTATCTGTGAAGCTATTTCACTTCACGCCGCCAAACCGGCGGTCTCTATTCTGATAGGCCACAATGGCCCGGTCAATCTCCGCCTCGTCAAAGTCCGGCCAAAGAGCGTCCGTAAAATAGAACTCTGAATAAGCGCACTGCCACAGCAGGAAATTACTCAGCCTCAGCTCACCGCTGGGCCGGATAATCAACTCCGGGTCCGGGATGCCTGCGCTGTCCAGATACCCGGAAAAAGCCGCGTCGTCCAGCTCCTCCGGCTTCCGCGTTCCTGCGGCACAGTCAGCCGCAAAGCGGCGGACCGCCCGCAGAATCTCGTCCCGTCCGCCATAGTTTAGGCAGATGTTGGCC
>JABNAD010000201.1_pt1 | contig 12894 bp, 13 predicted proteins | sample 7240381 | NCBI WGS metagenome assembly JABNAD01 (sample SAMN11332834, study PRJNA596920) | anaerobic digester metagenome | biome: digested sludge; isolation source: digested sewage sludge-derived enrichment culture grown on H2/CO2 | place: Germany: Goettingen | reverse complement strand
GGGGTAACCTTCAACTGGCCGCTTCGCATCGGATCACCGGGAAAAATTACCGTCACTGTCAGTGGCGGAGGGCTGATAAACGCCTGGATAGACTTTAACAGGAATGGCAACTGGGATCAGGCAGGCGAACACATACTGGTCGATTTCTACCTGGTACCCGGGACTCATGAGTTGGGATTTATCGTTCCTGCATGGGCGATTGCCGGCCCCACCTTTGCAAGATTCAGGCTCAGCAACCAACCTGGATTGAGCTACACCGGACCTGCAGATGACGGGGAAGTGGAGGATTATATGATGATGATTGAGGAAAATCCCGAACTCAAATGGAAACAAGATCCCGACGCAGGGAAGAGCGGACTGCATGCCCACGATTACATCAACAACTCCGGAATCACCGAAAGCATCATTCTGGCTGACGACTGGCTTTGCAATGGCGGAAGGGTAACCGGCATCCGTTGGTGGGGCAATTATGAGCTGAACGCCGCCTTACAGGAAAAACGCGGTGCCGGGATCAGTCATTTCCACCTGAGCATTCATGCTGATGATCCTTCGGGTACCTGCCTGCCGGCCGATCCGGAGATTCAGGGTTTCGATGTGCCTTTCTCTTCTGTTACCGAACAGTTTACAGGGATGCAAAGCGCTGACGGGAGCCCGGTATACGTTTATGAATATATTCTGCCTCAGGCTTTCCTGCAGGAGGCAGGCAACAGATACTGGCTCGATATCAGGGGTATCGCAACAGATCCGGTCAACCCGGCCATCTGGCGGTGGCAGGAATCCATGCGTTCAATGATTCCGATCCTTTGCGGTGCAGCATCGAAAACCGAGCCTGCACCGGCCACCTGGTCGAATATCACCTGGACAGGTCCCCAGGGATGGTTGTATACCGATCTTGCTTTCGAAATTATCAATCTGCCGGACAAGAATTTAAATCTGAAATTTTATCTGGAAGGACTTTATAACGGAAGCAGTACGATGAACAAGGCTCAGGATGTTTCGGGAGACCGGTTCGGAAGCGACACCGCCGATGTGGTAACGCTTGAATTTCATGATGCCTCCGATTATCAGTCGATCGTTTACACGATAAACCAACTGGCTGTCAACACCGGTGGTCAGGCATCAGTCAGCACCATCCCTTACTGGCTTAACGGTAATTACTATATCACCATCAGGCACAGAAACAGCATAGAAACTACGTCCGCCAGCCCGGTTTCATTTACCGGAAACAACGTTTCCCATGATTTCAGCACTGCTGCTTCGCAGGCTTATGGCAGTAACCTGAAAAATACCGGAGGGGTCTTCGTGATTTATGGCGGCGATGTGAATCAGGACGGTTCGGTGGACACCGCCGATATGACCCCGGTGGACAATGATGCTTCGGCGTTTGCTACCGGATACAGGGCAACCGATGTAAACGGAGACGGCACGGTGGATACCGGCGATATGACCATTATCGACAACAATGCCGCGGCCTTTGTGAGCAGCATTACACCCTGATTGCAGGGTTGCTACATATTCTCCGTGAGCTTTTTAATCAGCCGCATTTCGCTGAAGAATTCACGGAGAATTACCCTTAGTACAGTATAAGCCGGAACGGCCAGGATCATTCCTGTAATTCCGAAAAGGCTGCCTGCTATGATAATCACCAGGAATATCTCAATCGGGTGTGCTTTCACGCTGGTGGAATAGATCACCGGCTGAAGCAGCATATTGTCAACCACATTGGCGCCGGCAAACACCCCGGCGATGGTAAGGCTGAGCGGAAGAATCGCGGTGTAGGCGCCCAGCGAGAGGCTGCCGATGACGATTCCTATGGTGGCGCCGATCAGCGGGCCAAGGTAAGGGATGATATTCATTAGCCCGCCGATAAAGCCGATCAGCAAGGCGTTTTCCACGCCAAACACCGTGAGACCAAGAGAAATCAGGGTAACCATGGAGGCCACTTCCATACACAGCCCAAGAAAATAGCGGGTGAGCAGGCGCTTCACCTCACGCAGGATACGGGCAGCAGATTCTGTGTATTTAAGCGGAACCATCAGCATAAAGGCATTATAAAACAGTTTCTCATCTTTCAGAAAGAAGAAGCTGATAAAAAGAATGGAAAATATTGCCATCATAAAGGTTCCCGTGAAGGCAATGATATAGTTGAAAGCATCGGTAAAGGTGGCCACGCTGACAATAGACTGCAGCCGTTCGAGCAGGGCTTCCTGTACCCCCTGCCCGGGCTGAAGTATCGACATCTGGTGAAGTGCGGCATCAACCGCGGCCAATGGTTCACGGAAGGCAAAAGCCAGCGCTTTGGTGTCGATGGCCGAAATGACCCTGGCCTGCTGGGCAATCATCGGCACAAAAATGGCAAAGAATGAAACTACCAGCAACAGGATCAGCAGCAGCGACAGCAACGCGCTGATAACATGCGGGAACTTGAGTTTCCCTATCCTTAACCCGTCAAAAAAATGGACCAATGGCCTGCCGACCACCGAAATCACCGCTGCCGTGAGGATATAAAACACAATGTTTGAAAAATACCAGATAAACAGCAGACCGGCTATCCCAAGCACGATACTGGCAATCAACTTCACGGTGCGGTTCATTTTGCGCTATTTTTATGCTAATATACTATTGATTCCCGAAATGTGGAAATGTAATCCCGGCAATAATTGCGCCGTGGCTGTCGTCCGGTTCAGAACGAATAATTCAGCGTAAGCCGTCCCATAATATTTTTCCCGAAACGGTCGTAGCTATATGCCCCGCCACGATAGAGCAGGGCTACACCAATACCTGAAAATGAAGACTTTATGATATTATTAAGGGCGAGGCCTGTTTCCACATACCCCTTCTCCATAGTACGGAACTGCATGTATCTGTGTTTTTCAGGATGGTTCAGGCTCCCGATGCCTGCATTGAAAATAAGGGCCGGCTCCGGTTCAAAATGCGCGGAGCGGAAAAGGAGTTTACCGAAATTATGGGTTATAAACACCGCCCCGAAGCGGTCATTCAGAAATTCACCCGGCTTCATGGTACTGAAGCTGACCGGTGAAAACAGCGAGAATCCGTTACCGGAACTTCCCCTTCCATTGACCAATTCGGAACCCGGAACGGTTTTGTCGATGTAGCTTCCGGCCAGCCATACAACCGTATTGCCGATAAACCGGGTATAAAACGTCCACTTCAGTCGGAGATCAAGCCTGTTGTAATCAAATTGTCCGTCGAGGAATCCTTTGCGGCTGGCCGTGTATTGCAGCCAGAGGATGGGGTATGTGGTACCCAGCGATAGCTGGCTGTCCTTGTCACGGATAAACTTCTCCCCCCAGGCAAAACGCAACCCGGCAGTGATCTTCCCGAAAATATGATCACGTGTTAGCACCCCGATATCATCACTTCCCCTGTCGAAGGCATAACCGAAGCCGGGCCGCTTGTATTCCCGCACAACGCCGGCGCCCATCCTGATGTATCTGAGCATACGGAAACCGAGCATTGCGCGGTATTTTTCGGTCAATTCCATCCGGTCAATATAGAAACGCCTGTAATTCAGTGCGTTCAATGGCTGGTTGTCGTCATCGAAAAAAGTCGTTCCTGCCGACTCTTCCAGATCATCTGCATAGCTGAGGTTCAGCACCAGGTTGCCATGCCGCTGCAGCCTGAATGAAAGTTCCCCCCCGTACTTGGCCTGCCGGTCCCCGAACCCGTAACCCCAGTAGCCGCCCGCTTTCACAAACCGTGAGAGGCGGTTGCTGGTATACAGGCCGATGCCGGCATACAAACCTTCATATTTACTGTAGCGGACCAGGCGGTTGAGATCAAGTTCTGCATAACCCAGCGGCAGCCGCCCCGAAACCAGCGCGGCGAACCCCTTTGCCTTCTGGTCAAGACGGTGAACCCTCCCGATGCTGTCAATGGTTTGATAGGTATTCCGCTCCTTCAGGCTCAGCGAATCCCCCCTGTGATAAAACCAGAAGGTTTCGTCGCGGCCTGCCGCGTCCGGGGTGAGTTCAACGGCAATGTTTCCCACTTCCCGCCGGCTCAGCACGGTATCGAATACAATATCACGACGGTAGCTTTTACCGATTCCCACAGGTCTCGACCTGTTCATGGCCAGGTTATTAAAGGTGATCTCTGTTTCGAGCTGGACCGGGAACCAGTATCGACCATTGAGAAATTCGTACATCTGCCTGATCCTGATGCCCAGCTTTTCATCCGGCCTAGCAGGTTCGGCAATCACATTCCTGATGGCCCAGCCATTGCTGCTGATATACAATAACCCTTTCAGCCCGTCGAAATTCCTGTTCGCACGTGGTTTATAGGCTATCACGAAGGTGGTATCGCCGGGGGTATCACTGTAGATGGTATCCTGAAGCGAGAAGAAGTAACGTTGTTCCGAACCCCTGCTTACGGGATTTATATAATTAGCTCCCGCGATATTTATCAAGTCCCCGTAAAATGAGTTTGACTGCATGGAGGAAATCAGAAAAACGAACAAAGGATCTTTTAACCCGGAGATACGTGTGGCGATGACCCTGTCCTTGCTCCGGTCCGGCGCGATATACTGGTGTTCGGCCAACGACTCCATCAGGAAGAGATGCTGACGCTCAATAAATTTCAGCAGCCTGAGTTCAGATGAATCGGCCGGGAGTCCGTCATCTCCGCGCAGAGAATCGGCATCTGCCGTAAAGTACATCTTATCGTAAGAGGTATACGTGTAGTAAGGAATATTCTCCGGATCATTGTTTTTACGGTTGGCCACCGCATTGCGGATGATCCGGTGCGCGGGGTTCTCCCCGGCGGCAATAAGTACTTCTGAAAGTTCAAAACCCAGACTTACCAGCTTCACCTGTGCATGTTGCTTCACCGGCGACAGCAGCAACGGACGGTATCCTACATAACTGAACCGCAGCGAGCGAACCGGCTCATGGCTTACCAGGCTGTAACGGCCGTCGATATCCGTTACGCCGCCCTGCCGCCCTTCGTTGATCACAATATTTACAAAAGCCAGCGGCTCAGCGGTTGCCGAATCACTTACCCGGCCGCTTACCCGGTACTCCTGCGCATACAGCATTACGGCGCTGAAAATTAAAGGAAGAATTAAGTAAAACCTGAAACTGAAAAATGATTTCACAGGAACTGCTGTTTATGCATCGAAAGTTACCATTATTTCTCTTCTTCTCATATTTGTCCGGATACCTGCGTAAAATTAACAATGAATTTACATTCAGTCCGGATTAAAATCCAAATGATGCTTATTTTTACAATTCAACATCGAATAACTATGCACCAGCGCCTCAGCAATTACTTCGGGAAACAGTGCACCGCTTTTGCCGCAAATTTCGTAAAAGTCCGTGAAAGCTTCGATACCGATGCCATCCACGATATGCGGGTTGCCGTGAAGCGGATCCGGGCTGTGCTGATGCTGCTTGAGAAACTTGATCCGGCATTCGATGCGGAAAAAGCCGAAGGTGAACTTAACAGGCTTTTTAAATTATCGGGCAAAATGCGGGATGCCCAGGTACAGCAACTGCTGATCAAAAAGTATGAAAGCGCGCTGGATCAGGATTTCAGCGATTTCACCGGTTACCTGAGCAGGCAGGAGAAGAAGTCCATACGTAGGTTTACCGGTTATCTTGAAGAACACAAGGTCCGGGACTATACCGCTTCGTTTCAGCAGACAGCGGATGAAATCCCCGGGAAGAAAAAAGGGCAGGCCATAGGCGATGCCATCATCAACCTGGTAAACGAATTGCTTGAAAAATGCGGCAACCTGAAAAGCGATCAGGTACATGATGAAAACCTGCATGAAATCAGGAGAAAACTAAAGCAGTGCAATTACCTGCTCACGGTGTTCCACCGTGACGATCCGGCCCTGCCCCTGCTGAGCCAGACGCTGAAACTGCTTGAAACGGCCAACGACCTGTTGGGCGAATGGCACGATCATGTGGTGGGGATGGAAGTGCTCCGGAAATTCATCAAAAACGCGTCGAAAAACCACGCTGAGTTGCCCGGGCAATACCCGGCGCTGTACGAAGCCATGAAAACACGCCGCCATACCCTGCACCTGGATGTGATAAACCTGATGGAGAAACAATTGGGGATACTGTGACCCGCATCCGCCTGAAGGGCTCAGGGGATTTTTGAGGAAATGCCGAATTAAATCAGGGCTTCACAGGAAAAGGAATGCCGGGAGGTCTTCCTGTGTTTTTATTTGTTCAGTTTGGGATTATTCCGGTGTCGCTCCGCATCGCGGCGGGTCTTCTTTTCCAGGTTTTTCTCCAGGGCTGTCGTCAGGTCAACGCCGGTCTGGTTAGCCAGGCAGATCAGTACAAAAAGCACGTCGGCCATTTCATCGGCCAGGTCGGCCGCCTTGTCGGATTCTTTTTCTGACTGCTCACCGTACCTGCGGGCCATGATGCGGGCCACCTCACCCACCTCTTCCATCAGTATCGCGGTATTCGTCAGTTCGTTGAAATACCTGACGCCGGTGGTGGTTATCCATTGGTCAACCTTTTGCTGTGCTTCGTGCAACGTCATCTTTGGAAATTTAAAGAGTTTGTAATGCAAAGATACGGAAGGAGGGTTTGCCGGGCAATGCGGAGATGTGTTCGGGTGTTCAGGTGTTCGGGTGCTTCGCAATGTGTAAATGTGTAAATGAAATCAAGGTATTTCAATACGAGGTATCCCGCAGTCCGGCTCTGTTGACGCGGACGTCCACGTCCGTGCAAAGAGTTTGAATTATTAAGGTCTAATCGTCTTTTACACACCTAACAGGTTGGAAGAAAACCTGTTAGGAGAATACTGGCATCGAAACGAATCCGAAATCCGCAATCCGAAATTCCTTACTCTTCTTTCACTTCCAGCTTAAACCCGGTACCGTGCACATTGGTAATGGAGACAGCCGGCTCATGACGGAGATATTTACGGAGGCGGGCGATAAAAACATCCATACTGCGGCCGATAAAATAATCGGCATCGCCCCAGATTTCGGTGAGGGCTTGGTCGCGGGGCAGAAGGTTATTCTTATTGAGGCAGAGCAGCCGGAGCAGCGCCGCTTCCTTGGGTGTCAGCTTCTGCTCGGAGCCAGTGCAGTACAATATCAGGTTGGAAGCATCGAAACGGCAGGAGCCCAGTTCAAAAACCTCAGAGCGCAAACGCATGGCCTGGTTCATGCAGCGTTTCAGGATGGCTTCGATACGCAGGGCAAGTTCTTCGCTGCTGAAGGGTTTGGTGATGTAATCGTCGCAACCCGCCTTAAATCCCGTTACGCGATCCTCATTCTGATCCCTGGCAGTGAGAAAAATAACCGGCAAGCGTTCATTCAGACTCCTGATCTCGGCAGCCAGGGTAAAGCCATCCTTTTTGGGAAGCATCACATCCAGAATACACAAATCAAAAGCCTTTTCCATGAACCTGTGCAGGCCCTGTTCTCCATCTGCGGCCAGGGTGGTTTCATAACCGAGCAGCTCAAGATAATCCTGTAATACCAGACTCAGACTGGGGTCATCCTCAACCAGCAATATCTTCGCTTTCTGACTCATGGGAACCTCTGCTAATTTCGATTTTAGGATCTATCGGTATATAAATCATAAAAGTACTTCCTTTGTTCAGTTCACTGCTCACTTTTACATAACCCCCGTGGGCTTCTGCTATTGTTTTCACATAGTACAGGCCCAGGCCGAAGCCTTTGACATCATGCACATTTCCTGTCGGAACCCGGTAAAGGTTCCTGAAAATATGCTTCAGGTTTTCATGACTGATCCCAATGCCTTTATCATGCACCCCGACAAAGAACATATTGCCGGAAACTCCGGTAGTAACCCTGATCTCCGGGTACTCCCGGGAATACTTCGCGGCATTGTCGAGCAGGTTGTTCACCATATTTGTAAAATGGTGATGATCCGCCCTGATGGTACATACGGTGGCTTCCGGCCTGAAGATGATCATTCCGCCCATATCGCGCACGGTAAGTTCAAAATTCTTTACACAGGCTTTAACGGCTTCATGCGCATCAAAAGCCTTGATCTTTAACCTGTAATGGCCCTTATCGAGCACGGCAATCTGCAACACCTGCTCCACCTGCTGTTTCAAACGCTGGTTTTCGTCATGGATGATCTTTGCATAACGCCTGGTGCGGGCGACTGATTCACTCACCCCGTTGTTCAGCAGCATCTCGCTGGCCAGCGATATGGTAGCGATTGGCGTTTTAAACTCGTGGGTCATGTTGTTGACGAAATCACTTTTCATCTCCGACAGTTTTTTCTGCCTCAGAAAAGAAAAGATGGTAAATGAAAAGGCGAAGATGACAATGGCAAGCAACACAAAGGCCAACAGGAGATAAGGGAAGATCCTGAGCCAAAGCACCCCGCGCTCCGAGGGGAAATAGACTCCCAGCATCAGCTTCTCGCGCTGATAGAGGCACGAAAGTGAAACGAAATGGTTGGTCTTTATCAGTTTATCGTGATAATGACCGGCCTCACCAGCAAACAAACTGCCACAGGCCGGGTTGTAGACGCCCCAATAGTACTCGCGCGAAATTTCCATTCCCCCGAATTCCTCCTGTAACAGCGAATCCAGCCTCAGCGGATTGATGGCTGAAAGTACCTGATAAGTCCGGTGGTCGCAGTGTTCATCACACACTGAAGGATCTGGGGCAAGACTGTCGCGCGCTTCGAACATCCGGTTCACCACACTCTTGAGGGTAACCTGAACCTTGTTGTCGAACTGCTCCTCCTGCAGATGCAAAGCATTCTTAACCCAGTAAATCTGTATTACAATGATCCCGGCCAGGGCCAGGGAAGTAATCACAATCAGCAGGGCAACGGTTCTTTTTTGCATCCGGAAAATAATAATAGTGCAAATTTAATGTATTCGCAGCCTCCTGCTACAGGTTTTTAACAAACCATTAACAGTAATTAACGGATCGTTAACAAGCCGTAGCCCTGTTAACCCTTAAGTTTGCATCAAACCAAAACATAAAAGCCATGAAAAAAGCAATAATTGCATTATCCGTATTCGCTTTCCTGTTTGCCTTTTCAGGAATCAGCAGTGTTGTAACAGCCGGTGAGATCAGTGTTTACACCGAGAATTACGCAGGCGACAAAGATCCGAAAGTTGGCGGAACCAAGAAAACCGACAAATCGGGCTGCGCAACCGAAGCCTCAAAGAGCTCATGTGGCGACAAGGCCGTGAAGACTGCCTCGAAGGACGATTGCAGCAAGTCATGCGACAAAAGTGCCAAGGCACAGAGCAGCGACTGCGGAACCAAGAAGGCCACCACTGCCCAGGCAGTACCAGCCTCTGAATCAAAGTAAATCGTCCCGGTTTCTCCTTTTAACAAGCCCTGCCTCACAGCAGGGTTTTTTGTTTTCCGCTGTTTGAAGTGCCGGAATCCGGCACCTGATTGCGTAAAAAATGTCGCCAAAATGATGGCTATCGGGATTGTTGTAAAAAGACAGTGCCGTTTTTAACAAAAGCCCGCCGTTTTTGACCTTATATTTGCAGAAAAAAGATTGATGGAACCTACCTCAACCCTCATTTACACCGGCGATCTTCAGCTGGAGGCAACCCATGTACGGTCGGGCCGCGCCATCGTGACCGACGCCCCGGTTGACAACAACGGAAAAGGATCGGCCTTTTCGCCCACCGACCTGCTGGCTACCGCCCTGGGTACCTGCATGATTACCATTATGGGGATGCTGGCGCAGCGCTCAGGCTTCAGTATCGACGGCACCAGGGCTAAGGTCACCAAAATCATGGCCAGCGACCCGCGCAGGGTCGGCGAAGTGATTGTGGAACTCGACTTCCCGAAAAATAATTACTCCGAAAAAGAGAAACAGATGATCAGGCAGTGTGCCAAAGCCTGCCCGGTGGCCCAAAGCCTTCATCCGGACCTGAAACAAACGGTGATCTTCAATTTTTAAATCCGGATGCTGTTTTCAGACTGTTACCAAAGTTCATTAAAAAAAATACGCTGATCTGATAACCTACGGCTATGGAAATAAATTTAATACCCGGCATCACCGGCCGCCAGGAGATCACGGTGACGTTTGCAGATACGGCATCCAGCTTCGGTTCGGGGCTGATTGAGGTATTTGCCACCCCTGCCATGATCGCGCTGATGGAGAAAACCGCCCAGCTGAGCGTGCAACCGCTGCTGCCCGAAGGCGCCATCACCCTGGGCACTGCCGTCAGCATCTCCCACACCAAAGCCACCCCCGTTGGCATGAAGGTCTTCTGCGAATCGGAACTGCTGGAAGCCGATGGTAAAAAACTACTGTTCAGGGTACTGGCCCGCGACGAGCATGGGGTAATCGGCGAAGGCACCCACCGGCGATACATCGTTGACGCCGAAGCGTTTATGAATAAGCTGAACAACCCGGCCTGATCCGGATGAACTGTCCGCTGAAAAATGTGCGGGTTTTTTGCCACGAATGCACGAATGAAGTTTTTCTCAGGATTGGCTGCCTGATTACTCCTTCCTTATGATTGAATAAGCAGAATGTAAGCGTTATCAACAATTCGCAACCTGATAGTTTTGCCTGATTCCGGAATAAGCGATGAATTTACGCTGGTTCATTTATTGCTCTGGAGGCATACTGTTCAATGCAAAGTCAAAAAGTGAACACCAGCACATCAAATTACGAAAAGACCACCCGGTTGCCAACCTTTCATAATCAGGTTAAGCATCGGAAAGATGCACGCTAGCCCATATTTCGTAACTTTGCCACCCGAAACCAATCCTTTAAGGCATGAGCGCAGCTTTTATTTCCCCTCAGATTTCCCTGCTGGCCAAATGCCCCGCCGGTCTTGAAGAAGTGCTCGCCACCGAGCTGAATGATCTGGGAGCTTCAAAAACGGAGCTGCTGCACCGTGCTGTCGCCTTCGAAGGGGATAAGCGTCTGCTTTACGCAGCCAACTACCACTGCCGCACTGCGCTCAGGATTTTGTTGCCCGTCAGCCGATTCAGCATCCATACAGAACAGGACCTCTACACCCGCATCAAAGCCATCCGCTGGGAGGATTATTTTTCCATTTCCGACACCTTTGCCATCGACAGCACGATCGTATCTTCCGTATTCACCCACTCTCATTTTGTCTCGCAGCGGGTTAAAGACGCGATTGCCGACCGGTTCCGCGAGAAGACAGGGCAACGGCCTTCGGTGGATATTGAAAAACCGGATTTCAGGATCAACCTGCACATGAACAGCAATGAGGTTACGGTGTCGTTCGACAGTTCAGGCTCATCGCTGCACAAAAGGGGTTACCATGTGTCGAATGCCGAAGCGCCGCTCAGCGAGGTGCTGGCGGCCGGCATGATACTGCTGAGCGGATGGGACGGGCAAAGCAACTTCATAGACCCGATGTGCGGATCGGGCACCCTGCTTACCGAAGCGGCCATGATCGCCATGAACCTGCCGGCGGGCCATTTCCGCGAATCTTTTGGTTTTATGAACTGGAAAGATTTCGACAAGGCTTTGTGGGATGATATCCTGGACGAGGCTATGGATCAGCAACGCGACATCAACTGCATGATCAGCGGATCGGACATTTCGGAGAAGAACCTTCGTTCGGCCATGGCCAACCTCAAACAGGCCCGCCTGCATAAAGATGTTACACTCGAAGCAGCCCCCTTTCAGGAAATAATTCCGCCCCCGGCGCCCGGGGTGATGGTTACCAACCCGCCTTACGGAGAAAGGATCAGGGTGGAAGACATCACCGCTCTTTACCAGGACCTTGGCAACACCCTGAAGCGCCGGTTTTCAGGCTATCAGGCGTGGGTGATCAGCTCCGATATGCGGGCGCTGAAGATGATCGGCCTCAGGCCCATGAAAAAATACACCCTTTTCAACGGACCGCTGGAATGCCGGTTCGCCGGGTTCGACCTTTACGACGGAAGCAAAAAGGCATCAAAACAACAGAAAGACGCTGATTAACTCAACCCTCCGGCTCAGACTCCCCTACTCAATCACAAACAATTCCGACCTGCTTCCCCTTGGGAGCGCCCTTACTACCGTGGCCGGGCTTAATCTGACTCCCCTTTGCTCAAAAGACTGCTGCAGGGTCTGAATCGCCCGGTGAGGAGTATTGTTTTCGGCACTCAGGTGGCACAACAGGATGTGCGAAATGCCGGGATGATAATGGTCGGAAATAAAACCGGATGCATGTGTGTTGCAAAGGTGCCCCATCTCACCATGAACCCTTTGTTTCAGTTGCTGAGGATAACGTCCGTTCAGGAGCATCTCCTCATCATAATTCGATTCCAGCACCAGTACGTTGGCCTTGCGCAGGTAACCGGCCGCTGCATCACCAATAACGCCCAGATCGGTCGCCAGCGTAATGCTGCGCGAGGAATTGGCAATATGGTAACCCACCGCATCCAGGGCATCGTGCGAAACCGGAAATGCGGAAATGGTAAGGCCGGCAAGAGTAAATGGCACACCTGCCTGCAGTGGGCGGAACATCTCCTGATCCAGATCGAAGGTCGTGCGGTTGCGGAGTATCCCTTTCCAGGTGCCTTCGGTGCAATAGACCGGCAGTCTGTATTTCTTTGTCAGCAAGGTGAGCGCCTGTATATGGTCGATGTGGTCGTGGGTGATCAGCACCCCGCGGATCTGCGACATGGACAAACCGATTTCCTCAAGCGTCTTTCTGATCCTGCGCGCACTGATGCCCGCATCCACCAGGATTCCCTCGCTGCTGCTGCCGATAAAATAACAATTGCCGCTGCTGCCACTCGAAAGGCTGCAGAGCTGAAGCTGAACAGGAAAAAGGGTATTGAGGCTCAAGGGTCGCGGTTTTACTGCCTGCAAAATTAAGCTTTGTTTGTGAATGCCGGAGAAGAATTGTGTTTAAGTGTTCGGGTGTTCAGGTGTTCGGGTGTTCGGGTGTTCGGGTGTTCAGGTGTTC
>JABNAD010000943.1_pt1 | contig 12929 bp, 5 predicted proteins | sample 7240381 | NCBI WGS metagenome assembly JABNAD01 (sample SAMN11332834, study PRJNA596920) | anaerobic digester metagenome | biome: digested sludge; isolation source: digested sewage sludge-derived enrichment culture grown on H2/CO2 | place: Germany: Goettingen | reverse complement strand
GCACGAAAAGGATTTCATTACGAAATCCTTTTTTTGTATTTTTGCACTTTAATTCAGAAGCGTAATGGAAATCTCAAGTAAGTACAACCCTGCGGAGGTAGAAGACAAATGGTATTCATACTGGATGGAACACAAACTGTTTCGTTCCAAGCCCGATGAACGTGAACCTTATACAATTGTCATTCCGCCCCCGAACGTCACCGGTATCCTGCACATGGGGCATATGCTCAACAACACCATTCAGGATATCCTGATACGACGTGCACGGATGGAGGGAAAAAATGCCTGTTGGGTTCCCGGAACCGATCATGCCTCCATTGCTACCGAAGCGAAAGTGGTTGCCAAGCTTGCTGCGGAAGGAATAAAAAAATCCGACCTTACGCGCGAAGAATTCCTGTCCCATGCCTGGGAGTGGACACACAAGCATGGCGGAATGATTCTGGAACAGTTGAAAAAGCTGGGTGCATCGTGCGACTGGGACAGAACCTGCTTTACCATGGACGAAAAACGTTCCGAAAGTGTAATCAACGTTTTCGTGGATCTGTACAACAAAGGGCTCGTTTATCGCGGTGTCCGTATGGTAAACTGGGATCCGCAGGCACTTACCGCACTCTCGGATGAAGAGGTGGTGCACAAGGAGGTGAACGGGAAACTTTATTACTTGCGTTATAAAATCGAAGGAGAAGAGGCCTATGCGGTTGTAGCCACGACCCGTCCGGAGACCATTATGGGCGACACGGCGATGTGTATCCATCCGGATAATCCTAAAACGGCACATTTGAAAGGGAAAAAAGTTATTGTCCCGCTCATCGGCCGCGTTATCCCCGTTATCGAAGATGAATACGTGGATATGGAGTTTGGAACGGGATGTCTGAAAGTTACGCCGGCCCACGATGTCAACGATTATGTGCTGGGAGAAAAATACAACCTGCCGTCCATCGACATTTTTAACGATAACGGTACGCTCAACGAAAACGGAGCGATGTATGCTGGAAAAGACCGGTTCGAAGTTCGGAAACTCATCGAAAAAGACCTGGAAAATGCGGGCCTGATTGAGAAAACCGAACCCTATACCAATAAAGTCGGTTTTTCTGAACGAACCAACGTCGCCATTGAACCCAAACTCTCCATGCAGTGGTTCCTAAAAATGGAAGACATTGCTAAACCTGCCCTTGATGCGGTTGAAAACGATACCATTAAATTTCATCCGGTGAAATACAAAAATACCTATCGCCACTGGATGGAAAATATCAAGGATTGGTGCATCAGCAGACAATTGTGGTGGGGACATCAGATTCCAGCATATTATCTTCCCAAAGGCGGAGTGGTGGTAGCCGTGACAAAAGAGGAGGCTTACCAAAAGGCGCTTCAAACGGTGGATTACCCACTCACCATAGACGACTTGCGTCAGGACGAAGATTGCCTCGACACCTGGTTTTCATCGTGGCTATGGCCCATCTCGGTTTTCGACGGAATTAACCAGCCCGACAATCCGGATATCAGTTACTATTATCCTACAAACGATTTGGTTACCGGGCCCGACATCATTTTCTTCTGGGTGGCCCGAATGATTATGGCGGGATATGAATACCGCCAGTCTCCCTGTTTCAGCAACGTATACTTCACGGGAATCGTTCGCGACATTCAAGGCCGAAAGATGTCGAAACAGCTTGGAAATTCACCCGATCCCATTGAATTGATGGCAAGACACGGCGCCGACGGCGTCCGAATGGGTATGTTGCTGGCCTCATCAGCGGGAAACGATTTGCTGTTCGATGAATCACTCTGTGAACAGGGCAGAAACTTCAACAACAAAATCTGGAACGCATTCCGGCTGGTAAAAGGCTGGGAAGTAAACGACACAAATGAACAGCCAGAAACGGCAAAAATTGCCATCAACTGGTTCGGGAACGTATTGTCGAAAACCATTGTCGAGCTGGATGATTTATTCAGTAAGTACAGGCTTTCGGAGGCATTGATGATGGTCTATAAACTATTCTGGAACGAGTTTTCATCGTGGTACCTCGAATTGGTAAAACCGGCTTACCGACAACCCATAGACCGGGCAACCTATCAGGCGACACTAGCGTTCTTCGACAGCCTACTGCGCCTGTTACACCCGTTTATGCCCTTCATCACCGAAGAATTGTGGCAGGCCCTGAACGAAAGGAAACCGGGTGAAAGCATCACGATCGCTCAACAGCCAAAGGCTAATCGGGTGGATGAAAAACTGATCGCCGATTTCGAAATTACCAAACAAATTATTGCCGGCATCCGTACTATCCGTTTGCAGAAGAATATTCCCAATAAAGATGAATTGACACTGCAGGTGATCGGGAATCACGATAGCCGGTTCGATACGGCTGTTGCCAAAATGGCAAACCTCTCATCGATCGAGAACCTATCGGAGAAGCCTGCCGTCACCATCGGTTTTTTGGTGGGTACCACCGAGTTCATCGTCCCGATGAGCGATAAGATGGACGTGGAAGCCGAATTAAAAAAGATGAAAGCCGAACGGGAGTACTACGCAGGCTTCTTGCAATCGGTGATGAAAAAGCTGGGTAACGAACGGTTTGTACAAAATGCCAAACCCGAAATCGTGGAAAATGAGCGCAAAAAACAAGCCGATGCGGAAAGTAAAATTGCGTTGCTCGAAGAAAGTATTAAGGCGTTGGAGCAATAACCAATAATGCAAACAATCCTATCTCATATTTCCCAGGAAATCGGAGAAGGCATTGCCTCATACCGCTCCATTCCCGGAGGCGATATTTCTTCAGCATATCAACTGCAAACCGAAACCAAAAAGTATTTTCTCAAAGTAAACACCAACCCGTTTGCGTTGGCAATGTTCCATGCGGAACAAAAAGGGTTGCAGACGATTGAAAAAACAAAGACTATTGCCATACCGCACGTGTATGTAGTGGGGTCGCTTGAAGGAAAATCATTTCTGCTGATGGATTTCGTGGAAGCCAAACGTCCTGACGCAAACGATTTCAGGCAGTTTGGCACGCAACTCGCCCAATTGCATCGGTGTACTCAAAAAGACTTTGGTTTTTTGTCGGATAACTTTATCGGAAGCTTGCCGCAAAGCAACCGCCTTCATCCCGACTGGGCAGAATTTTACTGGCACGAGCGTATTTCCCCGCAATTAAAGCTGGCTTACGACCACCAGTTACTCCATAAAAAGGAGATTCCCTCGCTTGAAAACGCACTTCCGGTTTTTCGTGAAATTTTTGGAGTTGTAAAGCCGTCACTCTTGCACGGAGACTTGTGGGCTGGAAATTACCTCATCTCCACCGACGGAACCCCTTACCTTATCGATCCTGCCGTCTATTACGGACACTCACTGGTAGATATAGCCATGAGCAAACTTTTCGGCGGTTTCACCTCATCATTCTACGACGCCTATCACGAGATCATTCCCAAATCAGGGAGTGACGGCCAACAGATCGAACTCTATCAGTTATACTACCTGCTGGTGCATTTAAACCTCTTCGGAAGCGGATATTATTCTTCTGTTAACTCTATTTTGCAAAGGTATTTTTAACGGACTCATTCCACCTTAAACCTGATTGTCAACGAATTTCCCATTTCATCCACCACCGTCAACCCATGTGCACCCGATTCGGGTGAAAGCTCCATCTGATGAACATCCGCTGTTTCACCGAGGTATTCATTGTCCAAGTGCCAGAACACCCGTGCCGAAGGGTTTCGGTGAGCAAGTTCGAAAACCGCTTTTCCACGCGAACCATCCAGTTGCCTGGTTATTTTGATGACTGAGTTGGGATAAGGGTAGATAAACTGCATCACCTCTCCCGATGCGCCATCGCTACATTCAGGCGAAAAAGGCGGAAGCGACCGGTATGTAGGGTGTTGTTGTTTGTAATACCACTCCCACGACGGAGGCAACACAAACCACGAAACCGGGCGAATTCCCCTGCCTACAGCACAATGTTCATAAACCCGGTAACGCTCATCTTCCGAAACATGCACCCGTTGGTGATAATTGCAGACGCTTCCCTGCACCGCTTTTGCCGGAGCAAAAACAGTATCTGCCGATGAAGGCGGACAATGCAATCCCACGAGGCATCCGCTCTCCCGGCAGACAACAACCTCGGTCAGATGATTATAAGGTGTCTCGAACCAGGAAGTGGGCGGCAACAAGTTGAACAAATCAAACATCACCCGCGCCGATGTACGCGCACCAGTCAGTCCGGGACGGCCTTCGCCACTCGCATTCCCTGTCCATACCGCCACAAGATATTTCGGTGTAACACCCACTGCCCAGGCATCGCGGAAGCCGAAACTCGTTCCTGTTTTCCACGCTACCCTCCGCATCGAAGGGATAAACTGCCAGTCGATCTCTTCGGGGCGGTTGACGTTGGTCAGCGCTTCCAATGTCAACCACGCCGCTCCAGCATCCGTAAAGGCGTTTACCCGTCCTCCCCTATAATCCTGACCTTCATGCACCAGTGAAAATTCCTCCTTACGGGGAGCAACCGTCCTTACGGCGTTCGCCATATCCGCATACGCGTTTGCCACTTCCCAAAGTGTCCCTTCAGCACCGCCCAGAATAAGCGAAAGTCCGTAATAGTCGGCCGGGCGGTTAAGCGTTGTCAATCCGGCTTTTTTCAAAAAATCGTAAAATTTCGGCACTCCATACCGGCGCAGCGAGACTACAGACGGAACGTTCAACGAGCGTGCCAGCGCCTCATTTGCATGAACTGCTCCGTCGTATTGCAAACTGAAGTTTTTGGGCGAAAAACCGCCAACATTTATCGGTATATCGGGCAATAACTCACCCGGTAACAGTGCGCCCTCCTGTAACATGGCACAGTAAAGAAAAGGTTTGAGGATACTGCCCGTACTTCGCGACGATTGAATAATATCCACTTGATTTCCTGATTGTTGTTTGCCGAAGTTTACGTTACCGATATACGAAATGACTTCGTTTTTTTCCAAATCGACAATCAGCGCCGCGAGGTTCAGGATATGGTTCTGCGAAAACTCGGTGTTCCATCGCTCCAGCACATTATCGGCTTGGAGTTGCAAGCTTTTGTCGATAGTGGATTGCACATGCGTTCCGGGTTGAGACAAATGAAGCCGTGTGACCAAATGAGGGGCGATTTGTGGCAACGAATGTGGGTTTTCGGGTAGCGGCTCGGCGGTGGCTAATCGATAATCGGTTTCGGAAATCGTGCCGTTGTCAAGCAATTTTTGCAGCAAACGATTTCGTTTCGTGAGTAACGCATCCCTGTTCCTGCCGAAATGCATTAACGACGGTGAATTAGGCAGAACAGCTAGAGTGGCCGATTCGGCCCACGACAACGACCGCGCGCCGTGACCGAAATACCGCCACGCGGCGGCATCAATTCCCACCACATTTCCCCCCATCGGTGCGTGGGAAGCGTATAGCGCGATAATTCGTTTTTTGGAGTACGACAGTTCCAATCGCGTGGCGAGAATAATTTCAATAAATTTCTCGAAGTAGGTGCGTTTGTTTTTCCGCATTAATCGTACGGTTTGCATCGTGAGGGTACTTCCGCCGCTCACTACCCTGCCCGCTTTGATATTTTGCACCATCGCACGCCCCAACGACAACGGATTCACTCCCGGATGATACCGAAAATAGCGGTCTTCAAACGCCATCAGACAGGTTTTGTATTTATCGGGAATACTATCGGTTGGCGGAAACCGCCACTGCCCGTCCGACGCAATGCGTGCACCCAACAATTCACCGTTCCGGTCAGAGACTAACGTACTGTATGATGCATCGAACAAGGGATCGGGAAGGGAAAAAGCATACCCCATCATCAGTATAAAACCGATAATCAAGGTTGCTTTTTCCCATCGTTTTAAAGATAGAAATTTGTCAATCATCTTACCTCTACCCATATCCCGCTCGTTCGGGCCTGTTCACGCGGTTCATACATCGCCTGGCACGATACGGCAGGCAGGTAATAGTTACCCCGGTACGCCGCCTGGAGCCTTGCACGGAACGTGGCCGATTGACCGGCTCCCAGGTTGAAATAGGTCAATACCCGGTCGTCCCGGATATCCCGGTAGTTATAGGTTTCGGCAGCCGATTGGGTTCCGGTCAGGCGTTCGTTAAAAATCTCCCAACCCGACGGAAATACCTGCAGCAACGCCAGATCTGTAAACGACTGCTCCACCGAATTCCGGACAGTAACCACGGCCGTAAATTCCGTTCCCTGTTTCAGCGATTTCACGTCCAGCGGTTTACCTGCGGCATCAAGGTAATTAACCGACAACCGCAACGAACCCTCCGCGGCACGAAGTGTGTCCACCAACGGTTGCATGAAGGCGGTAAGCCGGGCATACACTTTGCCCTTGCCTTTGTTGGAAATCTGTACCGATTGATTGGGCGCCGTTTTCAAATCCACCTGATGAAAAGCATGCGGCGTATTCACGGCAGCCATTTTCTTTCCGTTCAATGTCCAATCCACATCAATATTTCCCGAACCCATTTTTTCTGCTAACTGCGCCATTGCCATCAATCCGAACGCGACGGTTTGCGTGGAGATATAATCGGACGAAAGCGCCCGTGACACATCCGGAGCCAATTGCAACGCTTTCTCTATATTCCCCAGCAGCAGATACGTCTGCATGATCATCGCCTTATCACGTGCCGGAGAACCGTACGTATCGTTATTGGAACGATAATCTTCCACTGCATCCGAAGCATTGAAAACAAGAGAGTTAGCAACATCAGGCTTTCCGGCCAACGCATAAGCCGCCGCAAGCCGCCATTTCGCCTGCAAGTTCAAGTCAGCGATTTCGCGCATCCGGTTCATAGCGCCCAACTCCGTATTTCCACTCAATGCCAAGGCATACAACCGATAAGCCTGCTGCAATTCAGTCATCGAAATCCCGTAATAACCCCGATGAGAATCGATACGTGTCCAGTTTCGGGCTAGCTTCTGCTGAAAGCCTACCCACCGGCCGATCACGCTCTGCGATACATCGAAACCCTTGTTTTTGGCTTCCACCAGGAAATGTCCGGCGTACGTAGAAGCCCATTCCGAGGCAAAGCCTTGTCCGGGCCAATAGACGAATCCTCCGTCCGGCAACTGCCTGGAGGACAAAACCTGAATTACCGACGCTATTTTTTTGTTCGTCAGCTCTTTTTCCCCATCCGATAACGAAACAAAATTACCCAGATACAACAAGGGAAACCCTTGTGATGTAACCTGTTCGGTGCATCCGTGCGGATATTCTGCCAAATAAGACAGATTTTTGTTTAGATTGACACTCGGAATGCGCGACAGCTCCAGTTTTGCCCAATCGGTAGGGTTCACGTTTCCGGGATTGAGCGCAAGTTGCGCATTCCCGTTCGGGTCGATAAGCACCGATTGGCTGATGACAACAGGAGGATTTGGATTCCGGATGCCGATATCGATGATCTCCGATACCGATTCTCCTCCACCCGACGCCTTGATCCTTACCTGCTCCGCTCCTGTGCTGTTCCCGGCTTTAAGCGTAAAGTAAACGATCGTATCGCCTGTGGCGTTAAACGAAACCGACTTGGACGCTCCATCCAGTAGTTTCAGCAACCCGCCTGTCTGGACGGAAACTTGCACGTTTTTCACTTTTCTGTCCATCACAAACACATTTACCGGAAGCCAAACCTCTTCACCCGGGCCCAGTACGCGCGGGAGCGTACTGAGTGTCATCAGCGCATTTTTCACCGCAACTGTTTTCTCGGCGCTTCCGTATGCCCCGTTTCCTCCGGCAACTACCATCACGCGGACAGAGCCCACGTATGGCGGAAGTTTTATCTTGTGTGTTTTGGTCTCTCCATTTTTAATCGTAAATGGTCCCAAAAATTTAACTACGGGCTTGAAACGGTTTACCTTATCGCTCGATGCTTTCAGCGCCTCGTCGCCTCCGATGCTCAGCAACGGGCCAATCATTCCCGTATTCGCTCCCAATACACGGTCGAACAAGTCCCAAGTACGCACGCCAAGCGCCTCGCGGGCATAAAACTCATTCCACGCGTTGGGAGTCTTAAAAGACGTAAGATCCAGTAAACCTTCGTCCACAATGGCAAGCGTGTAAGTCATCGACTTTTTGGTTTTCTCCGAAATCGAAACCGAAAATTCCTTTTCCGGACTTAACTCATTGGGCATTTGTATGATGGGTTGTAACTTGCTATTTTTATCTTCAACGTTTATATTTCTCACACCATACAAGCGGATAGGTAAATCGTTTTCGGTTTGCGCGTGCGGTTGAAGTAACGTGATGAAAAGATAGAAATTGGGGTTCATCTCTTCGGTAATTTTGAATCGATATTCGGTGTCTTCGGTTTCCGACGTTTTTATCCATTCTTTCCAAATGATGCTCGAACCGTTTTCGATACTTATCAAAGCACGTCCCGATGAGCTTTTCGGAATGATAACCGTAGCCGTTTCGCCCACAGCGTAGGTTTCTTTATCGGTAGAGAATGACAACATGGTCAAGCCGTTCGGATCGGTCTTATTGGAACGTCCATATGTCGATGCCCAGTCCACATAAAAGATTGTTCCCGCCGTGTGTCCGCTCCCGGCATCTTTCACCAAGATCAGGTAACGACCCCAATCGGGATAATCAACCTGAAATTTAACTTTTCCGCTTCCGCTCGATGTCGAAATAACTCCGTTGGCAACGGGCGAGACCGCCGTGTTGTTCACGTACGAGCCCAAATCTTCTTCGAAGCTGTTCCACCACCACGACCAGTTAAGCTTGTAGATTTTATATTCTACATTGTCGCGCGAAACCTTTTTCCCATAAGGATCCAAGGTAACAACATCAAAAACGATGGGTTTGTCTGTCTCCAGAAAGCCCGATGCTTCTGTCTCCGGTGTTTTCACTCCGGCGTACACGCCATAAGGCGAGTAATAAGCGGTTTGCGCGTAAAAACTCATGTCGCCGCCGGTTTCGAAAACGCGTGACACAATATTGCCCCGCAACATGCCCGGTGCACTTTCAGCAACCGGAATCCTCGAATTCACACCCGCCACACCCGATGCATTAAGCGTTCCTTCAAACAACTTGTAGCTGTTGGTTTCAAACTTGAAAAGCGGATTGTTGAAAACATATTTATTGTATCCCGAAAACGGATTTTCCGTACGCGAAAGTGTGATTTCCACTTCCGATTTCAAGTTAGATGCCGGCGCACCGTGCAGCCACTGCGACGTGAGCGTTCCCGAAAAAACACCTTTACTTGCATCGATAATGGAATCGGTTTCCAAACGTACTTTCAACCGGTTCGGCTTAACGGTTTCTATCCGCAATGGTTTGTAGAACGAAGTGCCGCCCACTTTCACATAAGACTGCCAAACACCGGTGGGTGCTGACGGGTCGGTAACGATTTGAAACGTGTAAAATCCGTTTTCACCGTTGGTTTTCACTTGGCGGTGATAAAACTGACGCGTGGGTGTGTACACTTCGAGCGCAACGGGATGTCCTTCGGGTAGTTTCTTTGCCCTGTCCTCTAGGATAAACGACAAGTAGATAGTGTCGCCGGGACGCCAAACACCTCGTTCGCCATATACAGAACCTTTTAAACCTTTCTGGATCTCTTTTCCGCTTACATCAAAATTACTCAGCGAAAGCGAAAGTTCTTCCTTCACTTCCAGATAGCCTATATCTTTTCCGTTGGTGGCAGTAACCACAAACGGTTTCCCGTTTTTATAATCAATTTCGGCAAAACCCTGTCCATCGGTTTTCCCTTTTCCTATTGCCTGCATCTGATAGTTATAAACCGTTACATCAGCACCGGAAATAGGTGATGTGGAAAGAATATCGGTAACAGCGATCAGGATTTTATTCTCGTCTCCGCCTTTGGCAATAATCCCCATGTTGGATGCCATAACCGTGGTTTCGATAATGCGGTCGCGGTTCATATAATAGGTGGATTTGCACGGGTCGTCACGCTCTTCCCAATTGTATTCTGCCCAGTCGATGGGTTCGTAATAATACGGGTTCGTTTCGTCCCAAACCGCTTCATCTTCTTCGCTGATGTTTTCGTCTTCAAAATTACGCATCGATGAGCTTTGGGGAATCTGTGGCGTTATACCTCCACAATTGAAAAGCGAATAATCGGATTTCATAGAGAGTTGCACTATATAGATAGCTCCCGGGTCTTCGTTAATCATCGGTGCCAAGTCGATAGAAAAATTGTTCCAGCGGGTTAAATCCAGTGTTTTATCAGTATCTAAACGAATTTGTTTCTTTTTGATTAACCGTCCGAAACGACGTACTTCGCCATTCGAATTGCTGTTCATTGAATTCGATTGCAAGAAGTAAAGAATATTATTCTGATAAATTTTTATCACTTTCACATCCACGGCCCACAAATTCACAGCACTAAACGGAAGGACTAATTGTGAGGAATTGGGCAGGATATTTCCGCTTTTTCCCATTTTCACCTGTGGTTTTTCGCTTTCGGCACGAAGTTGATAGGTATAATCTCTTGCGAGTGCCCGATTTTCGAAACTCCGTAACCCTTGATGAATTTGCAATGTAATTTCTTCCCGCGGGTAAGCTTCAGGAAATATTTTCAGTACGTTTTTATCGATTTGATACGTGAAATTAGTGATTCCTGAAGGAACGACCAATCCCTGAATATCCTGGTCATGTGACAAAGGGCTACTGAAAGCGATACGAATGTGAGAAGCGGTTTCACTTATCATCCGCACATCAATCACCTGAAATTCGGTTTCGGGCAATGAAGGGAGCTGAATGCTAAAGTTCTCCCTTTTTTTGGCTCCGATAGCGTTTCCGTTCACCGTAAGTTCATAGCTTTCCGCATTATTTGTCCGAAGCAAACTATCTATCGAAATCTGATACATTCCGTCTGAAACCGTTTTCACATTAACTTTTGCTTCACGATTAGCCCCTTTCAGTTCAAAGATACCAACGATTTTCTCGGGTGATTCGTTATTGGCCAATCGTAATGCTCCCGTTACGGAGTTCCATTTCAAATCATTGATACTCATAGGAGAATAGGGTAACAGATCGAACGAGAAGTTTTGCTCGTTTACCCTGAAATAGAAATTGAAAGTCTTAAACTTCGGCTCCACTTTCAACGCTTTATCCAAATAAAATTTCGCCATATATTCTTTTCCGGGTTTTAATTGTCCGTATTCGGGAACGAATCGTATGGTTCTCGAATTGATCCAATATGTTTTCCCTTTGATGAAAGGCGAGAACGAGAAAAACTTCTCTTGCACCTCGGTATTTAATTCCACGGAAGGTAGTTCCTGTGCAAGCTCGATTTCGATGTACGAATCGGGCGAAATATTGCCGTAAGTGAATGCCGCTATATATCGGGCAAATTCGGGGTCGATCTGCGTTGTTTTCTGTTTGCAGGAAACAAACGAGAAGAAGATTATCGTGCAAATAAATGCAACGTAAATATAAAGAAGAGGTTGTTTTTTCATATCGATTGTTTTTTCTGAAGATTTTTTTAACCGAGTTATTTTATGAGCAGGCTGTCGTGAAAGTATGAGGGAAGTCAAAATGCCAGATAGGGTTCAATCCGAAAAATATCTTCCGAGGTAAATTCATCCAATATAACCAATTCATGGATGGAAGCAATATTTCCTTTCTTTTTCCGCAGGTTCATAATGGCTCGTACCTGTTTGTAATTGAGGTAAGGATGCCTTAATAGTTCCTTAAATTCCAACTCGTTAATCCGAAGCTTTCTGAAGTTTTCGTCAGCTTGGATATACGGCGAGATCCTGGAAAACAGTTCGTTGTCAATCCCATAAACCTCCCTGAGTTGCTCTACCGAAACAAATCCCCCCAGCAGATTCCGATACTTCACAATCCGCGAAGCGAAGGTACTGCCTATTCCCGGGATCTTTTTCCATTCAGCCGTATCAGCAGCATTCAAAAGGATCGTTTCTCCTGCGTCTAATTTTTCTGCTGTAGGAAAGGGAGCATCGCGATCCGGACTGTTCTCTTCGGAAAGTTTTTTGGATCGCAACCCGTCGTTACTCCTTCCTTCATTTTGCGGCACAACATGCGCTGAGTCCAGAACGTCTATACCTTCACGCAAACTAAGGTTCCGTTGAAATTCTTCAAATACTTTCACCAGCGAATCGTTTTGCGTGAAAATGACGCCCCGGCTGTTGCGTTGCGAGAGTATCAGGTTTAAAATCAGCGTCAGCACAATCAGGATAAGCAGCAGAATTACCGCTAATTTCTCGCTTTTCCGATAATATAGAAAATCCTTCCAATGCATAGACGGCAGCACTTCTAAGGGGTAAAGATAAAAATTATTTCCCCGAAAGTATTACCTTTGACAGAATAATTGTGAAATGCTTTTGCTATGGTCCTGAATTACATATGGATTGCCTTTTTTCTCATCGCTTTTGTAGTTGCTCTGGCCAGACTTGTTTTCTTCGGCGATGTAAATGTATTTACAGAAATAATGAATTCCACGTACGACTCTGCCAAAACTGGATTCGAGATTTCACTGGGTCTGACAGGCATTCTTTCGCTTTGGTTGGGCGTGATGAAGATCGGCGAACGTGGTGGAATGATCGATCATTTTTCGCGTGGTGTGGCACCGTTATTCTCCAAACTCTTCCCGGATATTCCTAAAGGACATCCGGCGTCGGGCTCTATGCTTATGAACATCTCTGCCAATATGCTCGGGCTCGATAATGCGGCCACCCCATTCGGGCTGAAAGCAATGCAGGAGCTTCAGGAGATAAATCCTGACAAAGGCAAGGCATCCAATCCAATGATCATGTTTCTGGTGATGAACGCCTCGGGACTGACCCTGATTCCTGTCACTGTGATGGTTTATCGTGCACAAATGGGTGCAGTTAATCCGGCAGACGTGTTTATCCCGATAATGATAGCAACATTTGCTGCCACCCTCGTGGGGGTTATTGCCGTTTGTCTCAAACAACGGA
>JABNAD010000566.1_pt2 | contig 12930 bp, 12 predicted proteins | sample 7240381 | NCBI WGS metagenome assembly JABNAD01 (sample SAMN11332834, study PRJNA596920) | anaerobic digester metagenome | biome: digested sludge; isolation source: digested sewage sludge-derived enrichment culture grown on H2/CO2 | place: Germany: Goettingen | reverse complement strand
CGCAGATACCCCAGGATGAAGAGGTGGAGCGGATAGAACAGGTAGAAGCCGTACTTGATCAGGGGGTGGCGGGCTGCGCCCTGACTGCCGTTGTAGTAGCGGAGCAGAAGAAGGGGAAGGAAGGTGGCGATCATGAAGAAGCTCTCCTGCCAGTCCACCTGCAGGGTCATGATGACGAGAAATCCGATGATGAGAAATCCGTTGCGGAACTGGGCGGTTCGATCCGGGTAGTAATGACCGAACAGGAGGATGAGCACCGGTCCGAAGAACATGTAGTCACCGGGGGTGGCCAGCAGGATCAGGATCAGGATCAGACTGTATTTCACCAGGTCGGACCCCTTCCAGTTGAGCATCAGGTAGAGGGCGAGCAGACCCAGGGTAAAGGGATACAGAATGCCGGTCTGGGTGAAGGTCAGGAACGTGTCCTGAGGCTGGGGAGAAAGGAGCGGAATCCGGCCGAACTGAAAATACTGGAAGGCGAAGTGGGAGGCCAGCGCAAATCCCGCCATTCGTCCCAGATAGCGCCAGAAATGCCGGGTGTGGAAATAGCCCTCAACGAGAAAGAACGCCATGATGGGGAAGGTGAGCCGCCCGATGGCGTGCATGATCTGCCCCTGGACGGACTGGGTGGGCACAAAGGCCCAGGCAATATGGTCAATCAGCATCGCGATCAGGGCCAGTGTTTTCAGCTGAGTTGCGTTGAGCATCTGGACCGGTTCCGGATGTGGGACTGGATGATTTCTGTTTGATTCTGTGGGCTGCTGTTTCATAACTACCTCGACTGCCTCGCATTGGTTTGGATCGGGAAAGGGATTCGACTGTTTCGTTTTCTCAGCGTCTTGATTTCATGATATCACAGTCTGAACGGGAAGCTTCTCCATGGGAGGCTTCCTGGTCGCGGATGAAGCAGGAAAATACAGTGTCGGGGGCTGATTTGGCGAAAGGGATGGGGGACAATGATGAATACACTATGAACTCTGCTGAATCCCGAGTACTTTGGTTGACTATGAGGGAAGAAGAAATTACAATAAGAGATGGATAAATGATAATCAATATCAGAAGGAGAGACTATGTCAGAATTATTGAAAATTGAAAACCTCAAAACGCAAGTCGAGGATAAAGCGATATTAAAAGGTCTGAATCTTACCATCAACCGGGGAGAGATCCATGTGGTCATGGGGCCCAACGGAGCCGGCAAGTCGACGCTGGCCAACTCGATCATGGGGAACCCCAGGTATGAGGTGACGGAGGGATCGATCTGGTTTGACGGGGAGGAGATCACCGAGGAAGCCGTGGATGAACGGGCTCGGCGCGGGATCTTCATGAGCTTCCAGTCGCCGCTGGAAATCCAGGGTATCACCGTGGAGAACTTCCTGCGGACCGCCAAGGGCACCGTCAGTGGTGAGCCGCAGAAAGCCCTGGCTTTCCGCAAGCTCTTGAAGGAGAAGATGGACGAACTGGGCATGGATGCGTCCTATGCCGGCCGCTATCTCAATGACGGCTTCTCGGGCGGTGAGAAGAAGAAGAATGAAATTTTGCAGATGTCCATCCTGGAGCCGAAGCTGGCTATTCTGGATGAGACGGACTCCGGACTGGACGTAGACGCGGTCAAGATCGTGTCAGAAGGCGTCGGCAAGTTCTTCCGGGAGGACAACGCCATTCTGGTCATCACCCATCACAATAAGATTCTGAACAACCTGAAGCCCGATTTTGTCCACATCCTGGTGGACGGCCGCATCGTCGAGACGGGCGGACCGGAACTGGTGGAAGTGATCGAACGGGACGGATTCGGCCGCTACAAGCCGGAAGAGGAGGAGACGGAATGGAAAAAAGAAATAAAACTTATGTAGATGACCTCGACCGCGGCATCTATGACATTAAGAACGAATTCAAGTACAAATATAAATCGGAGGCGGGACTGACGCCGGAGATCATCCGGGATATCTCCGCCCGCAAGAACGAACCGGAGTGGATGCTGCAGTTCCGGCTCAAGTCGCTGGAGCACTTCTACAAGATCGATGCACCGACCTGGGGACCGGATCTGTCGGAGCTGGACATCGAGGATATCGTGCACTATGTCAAGCCCGAGATCGGCCAGCAGCACAGCTGGGATGATGTCCCGGAGGACATTAAGACGACCTTTGAACGGCTGGGCATTCCGGAGGCGGAGCGCAAGTCTCTGGCCGGAGTGGGCGCGCAGTACGACTCGGAAGTGGTCTATCACTCGATGAAGGAGGAACTGGTGCGTCAGGGCGTGCTCTACATGGACATCGAAACAGCCCTGAAGGAGCATGAAGCGATTGTGAAGCAGTATTTCATGACCCTGGTGCCCCCCAATGACCATAAGTTTGCGGCGCTGCACGGGGCGGTCTGGTCCGGCGGCTCTTTTGTCTATGTGCCCGAAGGGGTGCAGGTTGACATTCCGCTGCAGTCCTATTTCCGGCTGAACGCACCGGGGGCAGGCCAGTTCGAACACACGCTGATCATCGTGGAAAAGGGCGCGAAGCTGCACTTTATCGAAGGCTGCAGCGCGCCCAAGTACAACGTCAACAATCTGCATGCCGGCTGCGTCGAGCTCTTCGTTAAGGAAGACGCGACGCTGCGCTACTCCACCATCGAAAACTGGTCCAAGAACATGTTCAATCTGAACACCAAGCGGTCCTCGGTGGAAAAGAACGGGACCATTGAGTGGGTCTCCGGATCCTTCGGCTCGAAGATTTCCATGCTCTATCCCATGTCGATCCTCAAGGGCGAGGGCGCCCGCTGTGAGTTCACCGGCATTACCTTCGCAAGTCATGGCCAGGTGCTGGATACGGGCTCCAAGGTGGTCCACGCCGCGCCCAACACCACCTCCAATGTGGTATCCAAGTCCATTTCCAAGTCGGGCGGACACGCTTTGTACCGGGGACTGCTCAAGATCAACGCCAATGCCCACGGCAGCAAGTCCACCGTCACCTGCGAGTCGCTGATGCTGGACAACCAGTCGCGCTCGGATACGATTCCGGTCATTGACATTCAGAACGATGACGTGGATCTGGGGCACGAAGCCAAAATCGGGCGGATCTCGGATGAGGCCATCTTCTATCTGATGAGCCGCGGCATCTCGGAGGAGGAGGCCAAGGCCATGATTGTCCGAGGCTTTGTGGAGCCCATCAGCAAGGAGTTGCCTCTGGAGTACGCGGTGGAGATGAACAATCTCATTGCGCTGGAGCTGGAAGGAACCATTGGTTAGGAGGACTTTATGGAAGCAAAGAAACTGAAATACAATGAACTGCCGGTGATCACCTTCCGCTGGGTCCGGGCCAATGACCTGCGCCTGGCGGAGGTGGAGCCGGACGGGGCGGTCTACAGCCGTGCCCATGTGGTGAGCGGGCAGGAGCTGCTCCGCCCCTTTGACGAAATCCGAATCGAGGAGTGGCTGGGTTCCTATCCGGGGACCAATGAAACGGAGCTGGCCCGGGTTCTGAACGAGGCGAGCGTAACCCACTATATCCAGTCCTCGGCGGCGGGTGAGATGGTCCGGTTTCACTATGACCTGTCCGGCGCGGAGCATTCCCTGCTGGAACTCAACGTCATCGAGGTGCAGGCCAATGAATCGCTGAATGTGCTGATGGAGTACGTCGGCGATGAGACAGCCACTCTGGCCAGCGTCCTGAACCTGATCCGGGTGGCCCCGGGCGGGGTGCTGAATCTCTATAAGATCAATCATCTGCCCACGGGGGCGCGCCACATTGAGCAGCGCTATGCCAAAGTGGCCGAGGGGGGCACGGTCAACTACTACAGCATTGAGCTGGGCGCCCGGGAAACCATTGTCCATTACCTGACGGATCTGGCAGGCGATGAGTCCCAGGGGCATTTGAAGAGCATCTATGTCGGCCATGAAAGCCGCATCATCGACCTGTCGCACCAGATGTCGCACTGGGGCCGAAAGTCCCGCTGCGACATGGAGATCCGGGGCGCGCTGACGGACCGGGCACGCAAGTATTTCCGGGGCACGCTGGACTTCAAGCGGGGTTCGGCCCAGTCGGAGGGCGGCGAGGTGGAGACGGTGATGCTGCTCAACAAGGACGTCAAGTCCTTTGCCATCCCGCTGCTGCTGTGCGGCGAGGATGATGTCATCGGCAACCATGCCGCCTCGGCCGGGCAGATCGACGAGGACAAGCTGTTCTATCTGATGAGCCGCGGCTTTTCCCATGAGGAAAGCAAGCGCATCATCGTGGAGTCGGCGTTCCGTCCGATCATCGACCAGATGCCGGATGAAGCGCTCCGGCAGCGGATCCTGTACCGCATTGCCATGATGATGAAGAAGGTGAATTCTTGAACTGGAAGGATGACTTTCCCATTTTCCAAACCCCTTACTACGGCCAGACCTTGACTTATCTGGATTCGGGCGCAACGGCTCAGAAGCCTCGCCAGGTCATTGCCGCCGTCACGGACTATCTGGAGACAACCTATGCCAATCCGCACCGGGGGGCCTACCGGCTCTCCCAGGAAGCCACTGCCCGCTTTGAGGGGGTGCGGGAGAAGGTCCGCGCCTTTCTCGGTGCCCGGTCTATTTCGGAGATCATCTTTGTCAAAAACTCCACGGAGGCGCTGAACCTGGTGGCTCGCAGCTATGCCGAGGCGACGCTGCAGCCCGGGGATGAGATTGTCATCTCCATTGCCGAGCATCACGCCAATCTGGTGCCCTGGCAGCGGGCCGCTCAGCGCACGGGGGCCAGACTGGTCTACCTGTATATTGATGAGGACGGGTCGCTGCCCGAGGCTGAACTGGCGAAGATTTCCCAGCGGACGAAAATGGTCGCGGTGACCCATGTGTCCAATGTCACCGGACACATCAACGACGTGGCAGCCCTGGCCCGGGCGGCCCATGCCGTCGGGGCGGTCATCCTGGTGGATGGTTCGCAGGCGGTGCCGCACCTGGCCGTGGATGTCCGGGAGCTGGATGTGGACTTCTATACGTTTACCGGCCATAAGATCATGTCTCTGACCGGAGCCGGCGTGCTGTACGGCCGGGAGTCGGTCCTGGAGGGCATGGAGCCCTTCCTGCTGGGCGGCGACATGATCGAGTATGTCGAGGAACAGCGGACGACCTACAATACGCTGCCATATAAATTTGAAGCCGGCACCCCGCTGTCGGAGGCTGTCATCAGCCTGGGGGCGGCCATTGATTATCTCAAGGAAGTGGGTTATGACCGGATCGGAGCCATTGATGCCGACCTGACCCAATACCTGCTGGCGCAGCTGGCTCAGATTCCGCAGGTGCGCGTTATCGGCGGCAGCAGCCCGAAGAACCGGGCCGGCATCGTGACCTTTACCCTGGATGGCGTCCATGCTCATGATGTGGCGCACATCCTGGACAGCAAGGGGATCTGTGTGCGGGCGGGTCACCACTGTGCCCAGCCGCTGGCGCGGTACTGCAACACCACCGCCACCACCCGCGTGTCGTTCTGGTTCTACAACACCAGAGAGGACTGCGACCGGCTGGTGCGGGAACTGAAACGAATCAGGAGGCTGATGGGTCTTGGAACTGAATGAACTGTATACGGAGCTGATTCTGGAGCATAACCAGAATCGCGAGAACAAGCGGCATATTGAAGGTGCCACCCATGCCGAGCATGGCCATAATCCCAGCTGCGGTGATGAGATTACGGTGGAGGCGATCCTGCGGGCCGGCCGGATCGAGGATCTGGCTTACACCGGAGCCGGCTGCGCCATCAGCCAGGCGTCCGCCTCCATGATGGCGGATCTGGTGAAGGGGCGGACCGTCCAGGAGGGACTGGAAGCCGCCCAGCGCTTCATCGGCATGATCAAGCGGGAGCCGATTCCCGAGGCGGAGCTGGAAGAACTGGGGGATGCCTATATCCTGAAGAACATCCAGAACATCCCCGCCCGGGTCAAATGTGCCGTCCTGGCCTGGCATGCCCTGGCACAGCTGCTGAAGCAGGACCTGGCATGCCAGGGCGAGAACGAGAAGGCAAAAGCAGCAGGCAAAAGCAGCAGGAATAAACAGCAGGCATAAAACAGCAACCGGTCAGGCAGCAGTCGGACTTCTGATAACCAAGCTTACCGGTCAGCCGCCTGGGACTTGTGCCAAATCATTCCAGGCCCTGAAGATTTGTAAGAATGCCGGATCCGGTTCCCTGCGGGCAGGATCTGGCCCGTCAATTGACGGGATGCAGGGAAGAGGAATGAAAAAAATGGGCTGTATCATAGAAAATTGGCACATCTGCAAGGAATCGCGTCCCTGATTTGCGAATGGTCAGACGGGGCGGGATCCCTGTACAGCTTTTGTAAAAAAGTGGACTGGATGTTGCAATCCTTTCACGGTCTATTCACGGGCTGGTGAAAAGAAAAGAGTATAATTGAATGTGAAAAAGAAAACCAAGGAGGAACTTTATGAGTTTAAATTTGAAACCTGAAAAAGTATTCCATTTCTTTGAGGAAATGTCCAAGATTCCGCGGACGTCCGGCAATGAGAAAGCCATCAGCGACTGGCTGGTTGCCTTCGGCAAGGAGCGGGGACTGGAAACCATCCAGGATGAAGCGCTCAATGTCATCATCAAGAAGCCCGGCACCAAGGGGTACGAGGATAAGGCACCGGTCATCATCCAGGGTCACATGGATATGGTGGGTGAAAAGACGGCGGAGTCTGCTCATAATTTTGAAACCGATCCGATTCAGCTGCGGGTCATCGACGAGCATCTCTATGCCACGGACACGACGCTGGGCGGTGACAACGGCATTGCCGTTGCCATGGGCATGGCGGTGCTTGATTCGGATGATCTGGAACACCCGCCCATTGAGCTTCTGGTCACCACCAATGAGGAAGTCGGCATGGACGGAGCGGCCGCAGTGGATCCGGCGCACCTGTCCGGCACTCGTCTTTTGAACATTGACTCCGAGGAAGAGGGCATTTTCTTTGTCAGCTGCGCCGGCGGCAATGTGACCAAGGTTACGTTCAGCCCGACCTTCCGGGAAGTGAAGGAAACAGGCTATGAGCTGCGCATTTTCGGTCTGCTGGGCGGTCACTCCGGCATGGAGATCATTAAGCAGCGGGGCAATGCCGTTCAGCTGCTGGGCCGGGCACTTAAGGAAATCGGCAGCCTGACGCTGTCGGAAATTTCCGGCGGAGCCAAGCACAACGCGATTCCGCGGGATGCCAGAGCCGTCTTCACGGCTCAGAATCTGGACATGGCAGCGGTCAAGTCCTTCTGCCTGGATGTTTTCGGCCGTGAGTTCCAGGAGGATCCGATTCAGTGCGAAATCCGGGAAGTCGAGGTCAGCCGCCTGATGGACGAGACCACCTCTCAGGCCATCGTTGACTACCTGGTGATCATGCCCGATGGCGTGCAGAGCATGATGAAGACCATGGAAAACATGGTGGAATCATCCCTGAACTCCGGGGTTCTGGAAATGAAGGATGACCAGGTGATCATCACCCATGCCATCCGCAGTTCCTCACCCACCCGCAAGAAGCAGGTTACACAGAAGGTGGAAACCCTGGCGAAAGCCATGGGTGCCAAAGCCGAAGCGTTCTCCGATTATCCGGAGTGGGAATACGAGCCCAATTCGCAGTTGAAGGACACCTGCCTCTCCGTGTATGAAAAAGTCACGGGCAAGGCCGGCGAAATCATGGCGATCCATGCCGGACTCGAGTGCGGTCTGCTCAAGCAGAAGCTGCCGAATACCGAAATGATCAGCTTCGGACCGGATATGGCCGATGTCCATACGCCCAACGAGCACCTCTCCATCAAATCCGTGGAGCGGACCTGGGAGTTCATGAAGGAACTGCTGAAGAGCCTGTAAGAACCACAGTCATCGGTCTTCAAACGACCCGATGATCGACAATCAAGGACCAACAAAAAAACGGGCTGCCTGGCAGTCCGTTTTTCAATTATGAAGCTTTTTGAAACCTTTTGTTTATATTTGGACAAGATGCCCCATCCGTGATTCGGAAATGTTAGGATAAGAAGGAATATGATACAATAGTTTGTATTGTGTACCAATAACTTACTGATGACAGCGGAGGTCACTTATGGCTATCGAATTTATGAAATACCTGGATCGCAGTTTAAAATACCTGCACCGGCAGGGCGCATTCCTGACTGTGAAAGATGAAGACGGACGGGAAAACGTCATGACCATCTCGTGGGGCAACATCGGCTTTGAATGGGGTCGACCCATTTTTACGGTTCTCGTGCGCAAATCGCGCTATACCTTTGAACTCATTGAAAACGCAAAGGAGTTTACGGTATCCATTCCCACCCAGTCCAGCACGAAGGACAAACTGGCATTTGCCGGCACTCGTTCAGGCCGCGAGATTGACAAGTTTGAGCAGGGCATTATTACCCGGGCCAAGGCAAAAAGTGTCGATACCAGCACGGTCCTGGAGTCTGACATCGTCTATGAATGCCGCATTATCTACAAGCACAAGATCGATCCGGATATTCTGGCAGACGAAGTCCTGCGCACATCTTATCGCGATGGAGACTACCACAACATCTATTACGGGGAAATTGTCGAGGCCTACAAGCGCGATTAGAGTTCCGTCAGGATCCACCAGAAAGGCAGGATCCACCGGAGACTCAGGATACTCTGAAGGAAGGGCTTACTCTGACGAAGCGGTTTTATCTGAGAAGTTTGATCTGAGAAGTTTGATCTGAGGAGCTTGATCTGACGACGCGGTATGGTCTGATATCGTAATTTAAACTGATCAAGCGGACTGACCTGGGAAAGTGGATTTAAGACTTGAAAAAATGATATTTCATGGAGGTAGATGGCTCAGGGAGCTGTCTATCTCTGTTTTTGAGCCATCAGCTGATTATTTCTGAACCGGATGGTTTGTTAATTATGCAGATTCTTGTTAAAATAAACGTTATGCGGGGATCTTCCGCAGTTGAATATTACCCCGGGGAACGAGATGTGAACCATCCGGTTCATATGGACTGGAGGAAGACGGTCAGGCAGCAGCTGCCGATGATTAGAATCACATCCAGGCATGGGGAATGAGCGGAGAAAGTATGAACGATGATTTATTTGAAGACCGAATAACTGTTCACAGGAAAACCAGACGGGGTCTGCTGGCTGCGATTTCCATCGTGTTCTTTTTGATTATTGGGGTCGTAGTCCTGATGGGCTTCCAGTACAAGAATCTGATTATGCTGAATATTCAGGGCGAAGAAATTACCCCGGAAGAAGTTGCGGTTAACTCACAGGTCGTGGAAAAGATCAATTCCTATAATAATCAGGTAGCCAACATTCTGCTGGTGGGGATTGACTCTTCGGTGAATAATACAAGACCACAGCGATCCGATTCCATGATCATCCTGTCAGTGGATGATATTCATAAAACCATTAAGATGTCGTCTCTGATGCGGGACACCTATGTTAATATTGACGGGCACGGCAAGGACAAATTAAACCATTCCTATGCCTATGGCGGAATTCGCCTGCTGATGAAGACGATCAACCAGAATTTTGACATGAATGTCACGGATTACGTTCAGGTTGATTTCGGAGATCTGATTACCATTGTAAACGACCTGGGTGGTGTGGAGATGGCCGTAACCAAGGCTGAAGCACGCTATACCAATATCGTCATCGAACAGATCAACAAGTCCAATCGGACCTCCGTTCCGCTGCTGGAACTCAAGGATCAGACCATCAATCTGGATGGAACCCAGGCGCTGGCTTTTTCCCGGATTCGCTATCTGGATTCGGACTATGCCCGTGCGGCCAGACAGCGTAAGGTGCTCATGGCAGTTTACAGCAAAATGAAGCAGGTCAATCCAACCGAACTGCCGAAGTTTATTGCCGACATGAGTCAGCATGTGGAAACGAATCTGAATGAATTCCAGATCTTTGATCTGGCGATGAAAGCCAATGATCCCAAAATGACGGTTCATGGCACCCGATTCCCTTCCGAACGAACGGCCACTGAAGTCAACGCCAAGAGCTGGCATCTGCTTTATGACAAGGCAAAAACCGTAGAAGAGCTTCATGCCTTTATCTTTAAGGATGTGGATCCGGCCACCGGGAAAGCTTTAAACCCAGAACAGAATACCAAACCGGGCACGCCTTAATGATTCAAACGATGAACCGTCGGTACATCTTGACCACCACTCAGTTCCTGCAATCAATACGAATGATTGCCGATTGAAAACCACCCTTGAGACTTTGAATGAGTGAGGCTGCCTGTTGAAATCGATCAAAGGGATTAACCACGACGTTGTCCCTTTTTTTTGTTGAAGGACGGAGGAATTTTAATGTCATTCCAGGATATATACTTTGAAGAGCAATATGGGAAGCTGTGTCAGCTGATTGAGGGCGGAACCTGCGAAGCGTTCGAACTTGATACGCCGGACGGAGTAATCCGCCATCAGTTTCTAAAACGACATCTCCCGCCAGAATTGGATCCGGAGCAGAATTATTTTGATATCACGACGCCCTACGGATACGGGGGGCCGATTATTACGGAGCTGCGGGGAGATCAGACCAGGTTGCTGGATCAGTATGCCTCAGAATTTGAAGCTTATTGCCAGGAGCATAACATTGTCTCTGAATTCATTCGCTTTCACCCGATTCTGAAGAATCATAAAACCTTCAGCGACTACTACCAGCCGGAGCAGATTCGCCGCTGCGTAGTGACTGAACTGGATGGGACGGGGGATCCGCTGACGGATCAGTTTTCCAAGAGTGCCCGCAAGATCATACGGCATGGCCTTAAATCAGGGGCACAGATCGAGATCCTGGAAGGACCGACGGACCTGACCGAATTTTCGAAAATCTACTATGACACGATGGATCGCAATGAGGCGGAAGACTTTTATTATTTCTCTCCGGAATATTTTCAATACATCTGCGATCACCTGAGAGATCATATCATCAATGTCAGCATCCGGTATGAGGGGAAAGTCATCGCTTCCGGGATTTACTTTATTAACGACCAGATCATGCAGGTTCATCTGTCCGGGACTTACCGGGAATTTCTGCATCTGAGCCCGGCGTATCTGTTGCGGTATGGTGCCATTGACTGGGCCAACCGACACGGAATCACAAAGGTTCACCATGGCGGCGGGGTGTCAAACTCACCGGAGGATCCACTGCTGCAGTTCAAGCTGCGGTTCACGAAAAGCGAACCACTGGGATTCTTTATCGGAAGAAAGATTCACGACGAGAATGTATATCAGAACATGGTGGAATTAAGCGGCATGGCGGAATCGAGCTATTTTCCGAAGTACAGGGGAAAAAAATGAGAAAAGTAATTATATCAGGAGCTTCCGGGTTCCTGGGCAGAAATTTATTGGCCTTGTTTGGGGAAGATGATGATGTCATCGCGCTGACCTCGGATGTCAGGAAACTCGAAGAAATAAGCTGCGCGGCACCGGTCAGGATTCTGTCGAATACGGCATTTCTTGAATCAAATCTCGATCTCAACGGCTTCACGCTGCTTCATCTGGCGTATGCCCGCAGTCATGAAGCGGAGCCGATTACAGACAGCATTCAGTTTAGTGTCCGGCTGCTGCAGGCGGCACAGTCCATGGGAGTCCGCCGGATCATCCACATATCCAGCCAGAGTCTTTATGATGTTCATCGCGCCGCACCGGCCAAAGTTTCAGAGTTGGTCCGGCCGACGAACTTATATGACATTGGCAAATACTATCTGGAACACTGGATCTCGGAGTTTGCGGTGAAAAACCGGTGGGACTTTGTCCACCTGCGCATAGCCAGCCTGGTGGGAAACAATTTCCCACAGCGAATTACCACCCGGCTGGTTCAAAACGCCCTGACCAAGGGGGAGATATCAATCAATCTGAATGGCAAGTTGTTTTCCTATACCCATGTCCGGGATGTGGCAGATGCGATTCTGATTGCACAGTGCATGGAAGATCCTGCCTTCTGGAACCAGACTTACAACGTGGGTTCGATGGAAAGTTATCCGCTGACCCATGTAGCAAAAGCCATCGGTGAAGTCTGCGCCGAAGAGGGAATTACGGTCACCATTCACGAGGCTCCGGCTCCGGAAAATGGGGAGAACAGTTCCCTGGACAGCCTGGATTTCATGGAGCGAACCGGCTGGCAGGCCAAGTTCAGCCTGAAAGACATCATCCGGGATGAAGTGAAGTTTCAGCTGCGCCAGAACAACGACTCGTTGTCCCGTACGAAAGGAAATGGCTTGAATGTATAGTTTATTCTTTAAACGACTGTTTGATATCGTTCTTTCAGCCTTGCTGCTGTTCCTGCTGTCCCCGGTGCTTCTGGTGGTCTGGATTCTGGTTCGCCTCAAGCTTGGGTCGCCGGCTCTGTTCCGTCAGCGCCGGCCGGGTAAAGGCGAACGGATCTTTGAAATCATCAAGTTCCGCAGCATGTCCGATGCCAGGGATGCCAATGGCCAGCTGTTGCCGGACAAAGTGCGGCTGACCCGTTTTGGCAAGCTGCTGCGGGCGTCTTCACTGGATGAACTGCCGGAGCTGTGGTGCATTTTAAAGGGCGACATGTCTTTCGTCGGTCCCAGACCGCTGTCTGTGATGTACCTGCCCTACTACAGCGAGGAAGAAGCCCTGCGTCACTCGGTTCGCCCAGGTCTCACGGGGCTGGCCCAGATTAACGGACGCAACACCTTAAACTGGGATGATCGACTGGCCTATGATCTGGCGTATGTCCGTGACATCACATTCCGAAATGATCTTCGAATTCTGGTGCAGACCTTTTTAAAAGTGGTGCGCAAGGAGGATGTGGTGGTTTCGGGAACGGGAAAAGTCGGGGATCTGGATGAAATTCGGACGGTACGCCGGCCTGAATTACTTAGAAAAAAATGATTCGAATAATAGGTTCGAAGTAAGAGACTCAAAGAAAGAGACTCGAAGTAAGAGACTCAAAGAAAGAGACTCGAAGTAAGAAACTCAAAGAAAGAGACTCGAAGTAAGA
>JABNAD010000124.1_pt3 | contig 12985 bp, 10 predicted proteins | sample 7240381 | NCBI WGS metagenome assembly JABNAD01 (sample SAMN11332834, study PRJNA596920) | anaerobic digester metagenome | biome: digested sludge; isolation source: digested sewage sludge-derived enrichment culture grown on H2/CO2 | place: Germany: Goettingen | reverse complement strand
GAACAAATCGGATTTATTTTAGAATAGTGAAATAATGGATTGTGCCTCTGCTGCTGAAACTATTTTCGTCTTGAACCCAGCTCCCTTCAGCGAGCCGGGGTAAGCTTGCAATGTTTTTTAAAAATCTCTGTCCTTATCGGATCCCTTCGAAGTATTCCATTCACGACTTCATCTGCTGTATCATGAATACATATGAACTCAGAAAGCTGATTGCGCGATGGGCGTATGTTCACAGTGACGGATGAAGGAACAGAGGTATTTTCTTCCCTCAGCAGCAAAAAAAGGAGCAAACATGATTCTGCTTATTAGCGGTGCATCTCATACCGGAAAGACCTGCCTCGCCCAGCGCCTGCTGGAGAAACTGCAATGGCCCTATTATTCCATTGACCATTTGAAGATGGGGTTAATCCGCAGCGGACAAACCAGCCTGACTCCTTCGGATGATCGGGAGCTGACGGAGTATTTATGGCCGATTCTTCGGGAACTGATAAAGACAGCCATTGAAAACAGCCAGAATTTGATCCTGGAGGGTTGCTATATTCCATTTTCCTGGAAAAATGACTTTACCGATCAATATCTGGAACACATTCGTTTCCACTGTCTCATCATGAGTCCTCACTATATTGAACGCCATTTTGACCGCATTACTGAGTATGCCGCTGTCATTGAGGCAAGAATTGATGATGCCTGGGTGAACAAGGATCAGCTGATCCGTGACAATCAATATTATCTGGAACATTGCCTGCGTCATAACCTGGCATACACTCTCATCGATGAAGTATATCCAGAGACAGGATACATGGTTGATCAAATCATTCCGCTGCTTGGACAACCAGATAGTTAATTTGGAGATCTGTCGGGACTCGAACGGGGATCTTCGGGGGATGCGGCAGGGCAAGCTTAGGAGCGGGCTCTTTTCTGATTCCCCCGGGAAGCATGGTATGATAGAACAGATACTGGCTCTGCATTGGATTATGCTTGGCCTTCAACACAATAATCAACATATGGCTTGTTGGCGGTATGCGATCCGCCGCAGGGGTTATTTTTTTTGAGGCAATATTGCCCATGCCATCAGGGGGGATACGATGGAAATTGCAGACATATTAGAGGGGATTCCATTGGGAGTTCATATCATCGATAAGAACGGGATCACGGTGTTCTACAACAGCGCCTGCCGAAAAATCGACAATATTCGCCCTGGCGTGGAAGTTTTGGGGCGTCCGGTTACAAAACTGGTCGAAGACGGGGTCTTGTCAAAATCGATTGGACTGGATGTTTTGGAAAGCAACTTATTCAAGGATGAAATCCAGGTAGTCAATGGAAAAAAGGTATACAGTCAGGGCACACCGCTGTTTGACCGAAACCATCAGCTGCGGATGGTGGTTGTGACCTGCATGGATATTCCATATTTAAAGAAAATGGAAACAAAGCTGAGCGAACTGCAGGCATTCAGTGCAAAGCTTATGGAACAGCTTTCTCTAATCGGAACAGAGGATCTGCTCATATCATCCAGCCCGTGCATGGAAAAAGTAAAAAAACTCGCGGACAAGGCTGCCCGGTTTGATTCCAATGTCCTGATTACCGGTGAATCCGGGGTAGGGAAAGGGGTTGTCTTTACCTACATTCACAACAGATCCAGCCGATACAACCAACCGAAAATCAGTCTGAACTGTGCTGCGATTCCGGAGGCGCTGTTTGAATCTGAATTGTTCGGGTATGAAGCAGGTTCCTTTACGGGGGCTCAGAAGAACGGGAAATTAGGACTGCTTGATCTGGCCAGTGAAGGGACCCTGTTCCTGGATGAAATCGGCGATCTGTCGTTGGCGAACCAGGCGAAACTGCTCAAAGTCATGCAGGAAAAAAAGTACATGGCAGTGGGTGGACTGAAAGAGAAGACATCCAATGTACGAATTATTGCTGCGACGAACCGGGATTTGAAAGAGATGGTGAGGCAGGAAAAATTCAGAGAGGACCTGTTTTACCGGATCAATGTGTTTCCTATCCACATTCCTCCCCTGCGGGAACGCAGGGAAGATATCGTGTCGCTCACAAGATTCCTGCTGCGGCGGAAAAATGAGGAATACGGAATGAACAAGTCCTTGGCCGGGGAAGTATACCGGGCGTTCTATTCCATGCCATGGCCAGGGAACGTGAGGGAACTGGAAAATTTTATCGAATGCCTGATTCTGACCACAGACGAGGATGAAATTCACCTTAATGATGTCAAACTGCTGCGCAGCGACCGGGACATTCCATCGGTCAGCATCCGTGATTTATCTTATGATGAAATGATGGAAGAATTTGAGATCAATCTGATTAAAAATCTATTTGAAAAGCATGAAACAGTTAAAGAAATCTCTCAGAATTATCATATCAATGAAAGTACTCTGCGGAAGAAATTGAAAAAATACGGTCTCACTCTCCCGAAATTAAAATAAATCGGAAAATATTCCGCTGGAACGGAAATTTTTCCGATGTATGGAATCGTGATCTGGCAACGTTTTCGGAGATATATGGACATTTTCATTAAATCGTTTTCCGGAAAGTCCGAAGAAAAGGCCTGATTATGCTTAAAATAGTGCATTTTCCTCTTGGCACGGATTTTGCTTATTAAATAAGTGAAATAATTTAACTTCCTGGAGGGAACTATGGAACAAAAAGATTTAAGCAAGAAACCAGCTACTGCCTTTGCGTCACCGAGATTCTGCAATGTCGGAAATTTCATGAGAATGCAGCGGTTTGACAGCGCGGAGGGACTCGACTTTGCGATTTACGGCATTCCTTTTGATACAGCATCCTCCTATCGCTCCGGTGCCAGATTCGGCCCTCAGGGGATTCGAAACATCTCCGTCATGATGAAGACAAACAATCCGGTTCATGAAGTGAACATCCTGGATTACCTCAAGGGCGCTGACCTGGGGGATGTCAATGTGGTACCCGGCTATATCCACCCGACCTATGAGCGGATTGAGGAATTTACTTCCAGCATTATTCAGCACGATTGCCTGCCGATTGCCTTGGGGGGTGACCACTCCGTTACTCTCGGAGAACTTCGCGCCATCGCGAAGAAGCATGGACCGGTCAGTCTGGTTCACTTTGATTCCCACGCGGATATTAATGATGAAGTGTTCGGCGAAAAGTACAACCACGGTACCCCGTTCCGCCGGGCGATTGAAGAAGGCCTGATTGATCCGCATAAATCCATTCAGATTGGCATGAGAGGATCCCTCTACGACGCTGGGGAATTCAAGCTGGCTGCCAGCCTTGGCCTGACATTGATTCCCACTCACCAGGTCAGAGAAATGGGTCTTCCCGCAGTAATTGAACTCATTAAGAAGACTGTTGGAGATAACAAAGCGTTCCTCACGTTTGACATTGATTTTGTTGACCCGGCCTATGCTCCGGCTACCGGAACCCCGGAAGTGGGCGGCTATACCAGTTACGAGGCCATCAGCCTGATTCGCGGAATATCCGATCTGAATTATGTGGGCTTTGACATTGTCGAAGTCGCACCGATTTATGATCATGCGGAAGTCACTTCGCTTTTGGCGGCGAACCTCGTGTTTGAGTTCATTTCCGGACTGGCTCTTCAAAGAAAAAATAAAAGTGAGTAATGGTGGTATAAATTGGATAAAGTGCTAGAGAAAGAAACGGTGTTCGCTTCTAAAAGACGAACCCTGTCGATGAAAGAAATTAAAGAACAGAACTTGGATCTGAATGACCTGGCTGTGATCGATTCCTTCGACCTTTCCAAAAAAGACTTTTCTGCAGGCATTTTAAAAGGGATCCTGTTTACGGCCATTGCCATCCTGATCTTCTTCGTTCCTGTAACATTTAATGGCAAGACGGATATGGTGTTCGGCATCATGTACAACTTCTTCGTCACATCCCTGGGAGATGTCGGACTGTGGCTGGTCACACTACTTGTATGCGCAACGGGAGTCCTCAGTGTGTATGGGAAATATATTGCCAAAGACGGGTTCCTGAGAAATTACTTTAAAGAAGATTCCGCAGTTCATCCACTGCTCTATCTCTTAGGCGGGTTCTTCACCCTGGCGTTTACCTTGAATAAAACCACGCCTGTCAAGTTTCCCGAAGTAATTGTAGGCCCCGCAACCGGAGGAACGATCATTCCTGCGATCGTGGTCGCGGTGTTCTGGATCATTGTCGTAAGCGGTGTGTGCATGCCGTTTCTGCTGAACTACGGTTTTATTGATTTGATCGGATCCTTAATGGAACCTTTGATGAGACCGGTCTGGAAAGTGCCGGGCAGAGCTGCCGTAAACGCCATTGCCTCTTTTGTCAGTTCCTCCTCGGTGGGCGTTCTGATCACCAGCAAGCTGTATCGTCAGGGCGTGTATACCATCAAAGAAGCGGTTCTGGTTGTGACCGGTTTCAGTGCCGTCAGCGTCGGATTTGCCTATATGGTCATTCAGACCGCCGGACTGGAAGATCGCTTTTTAGCAGTCTACTTCTCATCGCTCTTCCTGACCATGGTCATCAGTGCTTTGATAGCCCGGATGCCCCCGTTCAATAAAAAAGAAGATGTTTATCTGGACGGGAAAGTCCAGACCGAAGAAGATCGGAGAACCACATCTGTCAGCGGAGAGAATATTTTTGTTACCGGTGTCCACCGGATGGCGAAAAAAGCCTACACAGCAAACCCGCTGCCCTCAGAAATTGTCTCGAGTCTGAAGGACGGAATGGTAGTCATTCCCAAGGTGCTGAGCCTGCTTGCAGCCGTTGGTACATCCTCACTGATTATTGCGGAAAAGACGCCGTTCTTTACATACCTGGGGAAAGTATTTGAACCATTGCTGCACCTGCTGCGCATCCCGAATGTTCAGGAAATCGCTCCTTCCTTCCCGGTTGGAATCGCGGAGATGTTCCTGCCCGTTCTTCTGATCAAGAACAACGTCGATCTGATCCATCCCGGAGCCAGATATGTCGTAGTTGCGGTATCCATCGTGCAGATTATCTTCTTCTCAGAAACCATCGTTGTGATGATGGCCACCAAACTTCCTCTGAAGTTATGGGAACTGGTGGTTGTATTTTTTGAGAGAACCGTCCTTGGCATTATTTTCGCGGCTCTCTTCGCGAGACTGCTGGGATTCATGTAAGCACAAGTATACTTATTTATCTCGGAGCAGGATCAAATGATCCTGCTCCGAGTGTTTTAACTATTTCCATCATCCGATGACTTCCTGTCGGGGTGTTCCAACAAGCGAAAATTATAAGTATCGTTCCAGGACATGAACAGCGGACGCAATGAACAGGTCCGGAGCGCAATAAAGTTAATTTTTATCGGATGGAGTGGGATCAGAGCGCAGGCTGTGTATAGTTAAAGTATGGTTTAAACTGGAGTCCCTGAAAAACGATCTGCTTCTAATGAACCAGTAAGATGTGACGGTGAGGTGATTAACATGAAACAAATCTGGAAAAAGATCCTGCTGGGCTTGCTGATCCTGATCCTGGCATTAACCGGCGCTTTCTTTGTATATGTGTCTGACTACTATCGGGCGGATGCTTCAGCCAAAGCGCTTCTGGAGACGGCAGACATTACGGAAAAGGACCGGTATCTGATTGTCGAATCGGACGTAGCCAGTGACACGGCCCTGATTTTCTACCCCGGTGGAAAAGTCGAATACCTGGCGTATTTGCCGCTGCTTGATCAGATCACAGAGCGAACCGGCATCACCTGTTTCCTGGTGGAAATGCCCTTCAACCTGGCCGTGTTTGATTCAAATGCAGCAGATCGGATCATGGCTCAACATCCCATGATTCAGAACTGGTATGTCGGCGGACATTCTTTGGGCGGAGCGATGGCCAGCCAGTACGCTTCGAGCAATCCTCAAAAGATCAAAGGCCTGATCCTGATGGGTGCTTACCTCTATGGCAATTATCCAGCCTCGAAAACATTGACAGTATATGGAACCCTGAATACGGAAGTGGCAGACAAGATCAACTATACGGAACATGTGATTGCCATAGAAGGCGGCAACCATGCCCAGTTCGGCAACTATGGCAAGCAGAAAGGGGACCTCGATGCCGAAATTTCGGCCGAATCCCAGCAGAACCAAACCGTTGAGGCGATTAACAATTTCTTAAGCGTTAAATAATGGACCTGGCATCCGCTCATCACTGATATTTAATTGGACTCTCAGTGGTTTTATGATGATATTACTTAAGAATACTGCCCTCCCACTGCACGACAGCATTCGGGCAATGGGAGGGCAGTCACGTTGTAACTTATATGAAATGATCTGGAAGGTTGTCTTTGCATTCGGGCTATTGCTTCAGGAATTCAGATTAGCCCAGGATTCTAATTCTTTGATGTAATCGGGGCTAAAACCGTGACGTGCTGCCCAAACGATAATTCTCTCTATGTAATTCGGTCTTGATGACCCTGGCGTTGTATTGGTGGCAAGGTATATGAGCGGCTGAATCAAGTATCCATTCATTTCGAGCTGGATCGGATATTCTTTTCTGTAGCAGCCTGCAGAAACTCCTTCATAAGTATCTAAGTTCTTTTCGTCTTCAGGCAGAATCCACCATATGATCCCTTCAACGGAGTGGTCTTTATCCTCTAGAATTGTTGCAACACCGTTCGTGTTGATAATAAATTGATAGCCTTTCAGCGAGATCTTCGGTCCAATTCGAGCGGTTGAGCAACGATTGCGCATCTGATCAACATCCATATTGGAGCCGTAGGCAAAGTAGGGTTTACCCAGTATTTCATATGCCATCTGAATTGCTTCCTCCATTATATTGATTAGAACAGCGGTTTCGTAGATGGTGCCTGAATGCTGCGCTGCATTCCCTAATCGGCCAAAAAAGTCATACTTATTCTGATAGTCAAGGTAAGGTTGAAACAGATCTCTAAGTGCATAAAACACCGAAGAGATCGAAGATGCATGCTTGCTTTTTATGACCATAGTCGATGAGTCATTTTTCTGCTGGGATGCCTGACATGAATCTTCAACCCATTTTTTATGGAGCTTCGGATCTGGTAGCTCCACTAATACTCCGGCGCCACCCCAATACTTATTGGTAGCATGTCTGAGTCCCCATTCCCCATTTCTGATTTGCCACAGCATTTTTTCTAGTTCAGTTAACATATCCGTATCCTCCGTTTATTTGATTAAACTCATTTTAAAACAGGGAGAATTGGGAAACCATTAAGCTCAGCTTCATGCTTTCAAATCGAGGGATTTACGAGATGTCAATAATCTGATCGATACTTATCTCTGTCAGGGTATTATCGAATTCTATTAGACTAATTCGTTCCCAAGAATCGGTAGTTGGAGAAAATTTAGGGATTCCAATTTTGCTTATTTCATGACCCTCGTGGATGAATCTTACTTCTCGGGGTTCGCCCAGCTTAATAAAATGGATAAGATTTTCATTCAGACGTTCTTTTCTCTCATGGCTTGTATAATTGGACTCCGGATTATAACATGTTGGTACATGATTGAACGTGATGCTATACTTCTCCGCGTCTCTCAGGATCTTTTCAGATGCATACGGGGAAAGCTGCTGAAAAATCCGGTCACTGATATTGTGAAGATGATCCTTAAGTAGGTTCGATTCATCCACCAGTGTCTTAATTGCAATCGTCAAGGCAAATATTTCAGTCAAATTGAGCGGTAGGAAAATGGGGTGTATGGTTGATTCATATGTATTGTCACCGCGTTTCAAAGTGATCTTCATGTTTTGCCCCATGAAGGAATAGTCATCTTGGAGAACCTTTAGATCATCTGATAAGCTTTTTTCGCTGATATTGAAATGATTAGCAATTTCCTCTCTGGTTTTTGCTCCCGAATGGAGGTATTTTAGCATTTCTAGCAACCTCCGGTCCCCATCAAGGTACAAACCGGTACCAAAGTACGTTTCCTGATCCCAATCAAGTTGAAAATCCAGAGCCAGCCGTTGAAGCAGATAAGCTAAGCGATTTTTCACTTCAGCTTTGTCCTGGGAATAATTTCGAAGTTTGTCATACACCACTTCGGGATGTTCCTGAAGCTTCTGAATCAGTGTCCTGATATCGTCAGCAGCTGTCAGATTGTACGTTCTTTGAAAAAAATTGATGATGGGGTTAGCAGCCTTTTTATCTCTTAGCACCCAGTGCAGATAATTCTTAATGGTATTTTCTCGATATGTCGTTACTTTCATTTCTGAACCTCCAGTAAAAATGATTATTTTAAGGAATGATTGAAGATCACAGGAGCAGTAGATTTCGTTTTATAAAACTGAGTTCCATATCATTCAGAGGAATGCCCCCTAATCCCTCTTTTAGCCAAAGTCCACTGGAGCGGATGTCGGGTTCCGGACTGTTAAGCCCAAACCAGGCATCGGAGGGTCCAAAGGTTTTCGTCTGATGCAGCGTAGCGATGATTCCTTCCTCCAGCCGCAGGCGATCAGAGGAGTTCTCTGCCGGAATCACTGCGATTCGGAAAGCATCATTTATTATTTCAGTTACTTTGTGCTCAATGGCCTGCTGTTTCTTCAGGTTGATATGTTTGTAATTATTCGGCAGAGATGTATTCAATGACCAGGTCGGAAGGTAAGAGTCATTACTTGCGTTCAATAGAGCTTTTCCGATGTTTTTCCGAAAGATACTTCCATCTTTATTCTCATGGAAAAAGTGATCCAGCAGTCTTCCTCGAAGCCGATTGGGTGATGTATGGGTTCCAACTCGCACTACTCTGTGCATTCCAAAAAAAATTTCTCCTTTTTCAAACAGAAGATATATTCCATTATCAACCGGAATCTGGCCGATATCAGAACCTCGATACAGAGGCATCTGGTTTAGCATGCGGTGTAATTCGAAAGTTGTTTCCGAATCGACGACAGCCGATTTTTTTGACACATTCAACTGGTGAATAGGTGGAGTTGAATTATTAGCCTGGCGAAGATATTGTTCCAGCCATGCAATCCGGGTAGAAAAATCCTTCCCTAATAAGGGCAGACTCGTATGGCGAAGTGTTTTCAAGAAGGGTTGGTAATAATCTTTTCCGGCCAAAATGATAAACTCATCACGTTCCGGATCAGCCTGCTTTCGAAGCTCATGTATTACCCGATCAATCCAAACCTGATACTCCATGGTGTCGTGGGGATTTAGTGCCATATCGTATGGATGGATGATTGTATCATCCGATATCAAACCATATTTAGCGGATAGAATGAAAATACGGTCTGCATTCTTTTTCGCATACTTATAGGACAGGGCAAAGAGCTTACTAGGCAGATACATTTCGCCCGCAGGACAAGAGTATCTTTGTTTTGTTTTAGAACAAGATATTAGTGCAATCTTCATGGCGACCTCTCCTTAAACTTCTTTCAGCTAGATTGTACCAATTTTATGAATATTATTACAGAACAATGATAAAGATGTAAGAGATGTTGCGTCTGACCTATTCGGTGTTCTGGTAAAGAGATTGATCAAGAGCTTAAGAATGGCTGGAAAATCTAAATCAGAGTTTGGTTATAATATTTAGTTTTCATATTCATGATAATTTGTTGTCCAGACAAAATGGTATGATCGACCCAATAAATAAATGGGCTGGGTGATGAAAAATGCGTGTACTGGGCAAATTGATCCTGATGCTGCTGTTGATTCCGTTTTTCTTCCTGTTATTGATTTATTTCACTCTCCGTAGGCTAATCCAGCTGGCCGGATAGCGAAAAAGAAGCAACGAGCCGGATCCTCTCATGGGAGGATCCGGCTCGTCGCTTCTTGATGGGGGAGTTATTCTGTTATTCTGGTGAGTTCCGATACTTTCTCTTTCCGGGGATCACTCCCCGGACTCCGCCTTCCGGATCCGGCAGATCTCCCGGATATCTGGGAATCAGATGAATATGGAGATGGGGGATGGTCTGTCCGGCAGCCTGGCCCTGATTCACTCCGAAATTGAAACCGGTGGGAGAAAATTGTTCTTCCAGGAGATTCTTGCATTCCTCGATGAATGGAAATAGAGTGCTTCGTTCCACTTCACTGAGTTCGAACAGGGTCTCGACATGGCGTTTGGGTATAACCAGGAGATGTCCCGGAGTAACCGGGTACTTGTCAAAGCGGGCATAGAAGTACTCATTCTCCTGGACGGGATGATCCTGGACCAGTTGACAAAAGAGGCAGCTTGTTTCTTTCATGGCATGAGCTCCTTGAATGATTGAATTGATTCTGGTGACATGAGTGGATTGCCTGAAGGATGTTCAGGTATTTTTCTTTAATAACCTCCGAGCGGGGCATAATAATTAATGAGATCTTCCTGCATCTGGCGGCGAAGCTTTTCCAGACCACCGCGGTGAGTCAGATCTTCCCACAATCGATGGTGAATCGAGATCTTTTTGAGATCTTTCGCATAGTAGAAGAAACGCTTGCGTTCGAATTTCTCAAAGGGGTTTGATAGAAGACTGTTGGTCAGTGCTTTGTCATCTATCAGAAACTCCGGGTCATGGTAGGGGGAGCCGGGGCGGTCTACGGTTTTATTCTCTTTGATCCGATTGAGATAGAACTCGCGATAGGTGCTCAGTACACCTGTAATTTCGGCATCCCCGGTACTGTCTGCCTGTTTCAGCAGAGCCAGCAGAAAGACCATCTTGTAGCTGTAACTGTAGCTTCGCTCGGCCAGGAACTCCCAGAAGTCTTCCACGATGGTGGCTTCAGTGTGTTCCTTCAAACCTTTCGCCAGCCGGATTTTAGCGATCTGATCCGGATGGAACAGATCGACCGCGCTTCGGCCCATCGGGAGATGGACATCTGGGGTCAGTTCTCCGGTGTTGATCCAGCTTCGCACGGTTCCGGTGGATACAAACAGTTCCCGGGCCAGGGATTCAACCGACAGATACGATTCATAGAGCTGCTGCATGGTGAACAGCTCGTAGGGCTGCAGCTTTACCGGCTGCTCATGGGTGGTCCCAAGGATGACCAGCTCCTGACCAGCAACGTCGGATCTGGGCACCAGATCCCTAAATGGCACGTACCAGGGCTGATTCAGCAGGGAATTCACTGACCAGGGACGGTTGCTGAGCTGACCAAAGCTTCCGTAGCGGTCCACCACATCGATGACATACAATGCTTCCTTGCCCTCTGCCTTGCGGGTGCCCCGTCCGAGCTGCTGAGCATAGAGTACTCGGGAGAGGGTTGGACGAGCCATGACGATGACCGAGGTGTGCGGTGCGTCCCAGCCTTCGGTCAGGAGGCTGCAGGTGCACAGGAACTGGATCTGGCGCTCCATATATCGCCGAATCTTTTCATATCGCCGGGGATCGGAACCATCCACGGATTCGGCGGTAAATCCGCGCAGCCGAAGAATTTTCGCCATTTCTTTCGCGTGAGCCACATTGACGCAGTACACCAGACCCGATTTCCCAGGAAGTCTGGAATAAAAATAAGTATGCAGGACATCGGCAATGAGCTCATTTCGGGAGTTGACCCGGATTCTTTTTTCCAGATCCGAGGAAACATAATCCCTGCCATTGAACCTTACTTCAGACAGGTCCAGCGTGCTCTCCAGGCGGAAGGCCCGGATCTGGCAGAGCAGGCCTTTTTGAATGGCCTCCTTCAGATCCAGTTTCTCCTCATAGCTCCCAAAAACTGATTCCAGCCGCCGTTCATCCAGGCGTTTGTCCGTTGCGGTCAGCCCCAGCAGGAACAGCGGCTGATAATGCTGGATGACTTTTTTCAAGACCGGAGCCGGTCCGTGATGGGCTTCATCCACCACGATATAGTGATATTGATTCACCGGTTCCCGGTGATATTTCCTTGCTATGGCAGCGTACGTCTGCACCTGAATGCGGCCGATCAATGTTTCAAAGGCGGCAGCGGCTTTCTGCCACTGGAGCACCAGATCGAGGGATGGCACCAGGATCAGCACGTCGAGCGAGCCATGAGCTGCGGCCACTCGAACCATGTCTTCCAGGGCGATGACGGTTTTTCCGGTGCCCGTCGGCAGGACAACCAGAGCAGACCGTTTTCCGGCGTCCCGGTCGGCCTGGAGCTGAGAAAGCTGATCTGCCTGATGCTCGTGCAGGGAAAAACCGCGAGAAGCTGACAGTGAGTACTGAATCAGGTAATCATCGAGATCACCCAAAAACTCCCGGAGCTCATCGGCGATTTTCTCCCGATGGAACAGGCTTTCCGTGTCCCATCGAAAGACAATCCCATAGGCAGCAACAATGGCATTCTGTTTTTTCAGAATGTGCTGATACCGTTCCTTGCCGATGATTTGCGGGTGATGGTAGCGGATGCCGTTTTCTTCGATGGCAATCCAGGTTCCATCCTTGCGAAACAGCGCGTAATCGACATATACGGTATTTCCCTGATCCGTCAGAAAAGCATATTCGCGTTTCAGATATTTTAAGGCTTCCTCTCCGAAGGCATCGATAAAGCATTCCTCGAATCGATATTCCAACGGAGTAGGCTCCGCCAGCGTGCTCTCCCGATCCAGGGTCCGGGAGAGATCGTAGAGGTCCGAATCCGGAAAGCAGCCGGCCGATCGAAAGTCAGCCAGATTCTGACCCGACTCAAGAAAGCGATAGACTCTGCCATACAGGCGCATCCATTCATTCTGCTTCTGACAGTATCTTTTGTAGGTAAACGGCTCCCGCAGGATCGCGTCCCGGTCAATGACCACGACCCCGTCCGAGCCGTATGGCTGGACATAGGAGAGGGTCTCTCCATTATGTGTCAGGACATCCAAATGATCCGATGGCAGGTGAAACTGATCCATGAAGTTCTCCTCTTGGTTTCCACAACCCGGCAGATCATCTGACAGCCACTGCGCGCAGAGATTGCGCCAAGCAGATTTGCCAGGTCTCCCCTTTGCCAGGCTGCCTGAAACAATAGTTCTTCTTTCATTATAGCCGATTGTCTGGCGATGCTCTCACTGTAGATGATACGTAACCCCCAGGAACAGGAAAAGGAAAAGGGAAAGGGAAAGGGATTATAAAAGGGAAAGGGATTGGGATAAGATCAGGAACAGGA
>JABNAD010000941.1_pt1 | contig 12995 bp, 15 predicted proteins | sample 7240381 | NCBI WGS metagenome assembly JABNAD01 (sample SAMN11332834, study PRJNA596920) | anaerobic digester metagenome | biome: digested sludge; isolation source: digested sewage sludge-derived enrichment culture grown on H2/CO2 | place: Germany: Goettingen | reverse complement strand
TGCCAGTACTGTGCACAAGCTCGCGGTACACGGTCTGTTCTTCTGCGGTAAGCCCCTCTGTGCGTCCGTTTGATGCGGCGGGCAGCTCCAGCGCATAGGTTTTAGCATCCGCCTTGCTGATGCGGCACAGCCCCTTGAACGCCAGAGCCAGAAACGTGGCGGCAAGCCCCCGGCCAGAGATGCGGGCCGACTTATATAAGAACTCCACCGCCAGCGGCGAAAGCACTTGCGGCGTGGCCTCAGCAGCAGATTTTTTGCTCCACTGAACGGCTTTGGGCGGGTAATAGCGGGGGAATATGGCACCCTTGGGCGGGTCAATGCCAAGGCGTTGCCAAAGCAGAAAATAGTAAAGAAAAACAGCGCAAAAAGCCAGACACTGCGCGGGCAGCAAGGGATTATCATACAGGACTTCAAAGAGCAGGCCCCGCTCCCTGATGACACGCTCCTCTTCCTGCCGGGCCAGCTCCAGGGCTTCGTCCTCCCTTTGTTGCTGCAATGCAAGCGGAAGCACAGGGTCGGCAATGCTCTGCCTGTCAAAGGCCACAGCCACCGTAAGCTGCGTGTCAGGCTCAAGGGTGCTGGCAAGGGTAAAGGATGCTTCGTTGGTTTGCGGTCTGCCAATGGTGATGTGGTCGGAATTTCTGGAGCCAGGTAGCCCGGCCCACGCGGCGGTTTGCTGCACGGCTACGCCCTTGGGCAGAATCACGCGGCACGAAGCGTTAAGGATGGGGAAGCCCCACACGCCAGTGGCGTTCCAGTTGAGTTCCCCGTTGGATTCATAAAAGCGCAGGTGCAGGGATGTGTCGTACTCCAGCACAAAGCGGTGCTGCCCCGTGGAGAGCGGCTCCTTGCCGCGCATGAGCACCCGAATGTAGTCGTTCCTGACTTCGGTTTCGACCGGGTTGAGGGGCACGCCGTCAAGGCTTGCGGATGTAACGGCGAAAGGAACCGTGCCGCTGTAGTTCGCCGGGCCGGAATAGAGCAGGGGGAGTTCGCGGTATATGCCTTTTTTAATCTGATTGCCTTCCGCATGCACAACAATTGCTTCGCGCACATGCATACTGCCGTCCTGATGGATTGTGACGGTAGAGGCAAAGCTCTCTATGCGTTCCTGCGCGGATGCAGCAAGGCACATGGCATGGATGCAGAGCAGCAGGGCGCACCCGGTCAGTGTGACGCGGCGTGTAAACCAACTGCTGGCATAGGGCGTGTGCATGGCTTTATCCTTGCGCAGGCTGTTTGCGGGGTATGCCTTGGCGCTGGCGGTGGTTAAAAAAGTATGTCCGGCAGGCTCAGGGCCGCCAGACCCACAGAGCCGAGCAGGCCCATGAACGCAAGGGCCATCCGCGCAAAATTGCCGCGTATATAGCACCGCCGCGCGTACCACAGCCAGACCAGCCCTGCGGCCAGGTTACAGCCAAGCAATGTGTCTGACCGCCGCGCCATTATAAGCACGCCTGAGACCCAAAGCTGCAAGGCCGCCATCAGGGCAGCAGCCATGAAGTACAGGGCATGCCGCCACAAGCGGCGGCCCAGCCCGTCTTGCCTGTTATTGTGCACCAACATCAGGAACTGCCCGTTCTGCTGATGAATCAAGTTCAAAATACGCCACAGGGGCAAAGTGGAAAGATCCGGCAACCAGATTGCCGGGGAACTGGCGAACGCGGTCGTTCTGTTCCCTTGCTGCGCCGTTGTAATAGCGGCGGGCCATCTGGATTTCGTCCTCCAGCGTGGCGAGGCTTTGCTGCAACTGGCGATAGTTTTCGCTGGCCTTAAGCTCCGGGTAGGCCTCCGCAATGGCAAAAAGCTTGCCCAGCGCGCCGGAAAGCAGATTCTCCGCCTTGGCCTGGGCCGCAACATCGCCCTGCACGGAGAGGCTGCGGGCACGCGCCGCGCTCACCTCTTCAAACAGGCTCTTTTCGTGGCTGGCATACTGCCTGACGGCGCTGACCAGATTGGGCACCAGATCGTGCCGCCGCTTGAGCTGCACATCAATGCTGCTCCAGGCTTCGTCCACCATGTTTTTGCCGCGCACCAGGGCATTGTAAAGGGCTACAATGACCGCGAACACAACCACAGCGCCCCCTATGGCGATCAAGATGCCGATGCTCATACGAACTCCTTGGATTTGTTGGGAACATGCGCAGGCTTATGCATCAGCGTGATGCGAGCGGACTCGGTTAGCGTGGCAAAAATCCAGTTAATGTTGCCATAAAAACTGGCATATATGTGATATTCGGTCAATGCCTCAGTGCCGTCAGCCATAAGAGGCGGGCTTCTGGGTAAGCCCCAGCCGGCCCTCTCGTGCTGCCTCCTTTTGTCGCCCTCAGGCCAAAACATCCAAAGACATTTATGCACAGGTGCGTTACGAAGGTAAGGAAGTGGAAAGGGAAAATCAGGCCGAAATCACCAATAAAATTCCGGGGGATTGCGACATGGGCTTTTTGAGGGTTTCCAAAGTGTGCGCGCATGATGGCTCTGCTTGTGTCGGCTGGGGAATGCCCCTGAGTGCTATTCCTTTTTCATTGCTGCGGGCTGGCGCGAGGCCAGCGCTTGTGCTGCTGTGCCTGCTGTTGTGCCCCGGGCTTTCGGCTTATGCGGCTCCCCGTTCTGTGGGGGACTGGGTGGTCGAGGTGCCCGCAGGCTGGAAAACACAGGAGGAGGGGAATCAGGTACTGCTCAGCTCTCCCAAAGAAGACTGCTATGTGACTATACTTGAGAAGGATTGCTTCAACGGCGATCTGGATCTGCTTGCAAAAGCTTCCGCCAGCATAACTGGCGGCAACGACCTGCGCATTCTGGGTGAAGGTAAGGGGGTTGTTTTTGCCGACAAGATTGCGCGATACTGGGTTGGCCTTGCGGACGACAAATATATGGAAGTCTCTGTTGGGCATGCCTGCCGAGGTGTGGGGCCCATTGTAAAAAGCCTGAAAATTTCCCCTAAGGCCAAGAATGCAGCGCCCCTGAACAAACTGCTGGCAGTTGCGCAAGGCCCGGAAAATACCAGGTGGCTTGTGACCGGCGACCGTCCGGACGATGCCAGGTCTGTGGAACCCGCAGACCCTACTGGCGACAGGCCTGATTTTGCGGCCCTGGCAGACCCTGCTGCCCCCGCCCCTGCGCCGCAGGGAAAAACCATCCCTGAAGGCTGGCGCACAACGCACACCGGACAGTGGACAATCTATGACAAACCGGACGAAAATGTGTGGTACGCTGTGGGATTGTATCCATTCAAAAAGGTGGAAAACGGGAAGTGGGGCACGGATCTTATTGATCTTGCCCGCAAGCTGAAGGGCATCAACATCACCACCGGCGAAGGCACCGTTGATTTTTATACTCGAGAAGGTGGCATCGGCACAGTGCTGACCAATGACGCCAATACGGTTGTTGAACTGTATTACCCCGAAGACGATGCCAATCTGGCGGAACTGCGCGAAGCGCTGCATTGATGTCGGGGTATTGCGCGCATCTGACCAACGGATTTCGTCAAACCGCACTACAAGGAGTCTCGCATGTACTTGCTGAAGCAATGGGTTGCCGGCGTGGCGGCCCTGCTGGTTTTTCTGCCGTCAACGGGGTTTGCGGCCGGGATAGTGCTGAAAAACAGCATGAACTCTGACATCAAGGCCGTTTTTTGCGTGGGCAACAATAGGGATAAAAAGCCTGTTGTTGAGGGCTTGGCAAAAAAGTCATCCAAAACGGTAAGTCCGGCCAAGTTTCCTGAGCATGATTGCACGCGCATTGGCGTGACCATGCAAAACGGCATGGGCTGGCAGTATTATCACGAGCCGGAACCCGGTTCAGCCAGGGAAATAGAGTTTGCAATGGATGCCGCAGGCCGTAACGAAAAGCGCAAGTATCCCTCCATGCTCATAACCATGCCAGATGGTGAGGCTTATGTGGCCCCGGCGGGTGTGCCCATGTTCATGCTGGTGCAGTTGATGCGCAAGGGAATGGACGTGGCCCGCTGGAAGGAATTTGCCCTGCCCGGCTATGAAGGGCTTAAAGAGCCCGGTGCTTATGCCGTGTGCTTTGCCGACCAGTCGTGGAGCCTCGCGGGCAAGGGCCTGCAATTTGACGGTAAGGGCAGCGAGCTGGAAACGGTTGCCCTGTCTGCGCCCTTTGCCAATACAACCATTGGGGCCATATTTGAAGAACTGAAAAAGAACGGTTGGCTGCCTCTGGTTCTGGATGCCGGAGGCCAGACAAGCGTATTTGGCGCGCAGGGTGCGGCCCTCGCCCCCAAGGGAAACGCTGTGGACTGCCCCCAAACCGCTGACGGCATGTGGGAGGCCTTTGAAACCATGTTTGTGAGCGGTACGGAAAATGCGGATAAGCCCGTGCGCGTTGTGCTTGGCAGCGAAGGGCTGCGGTTTGCCATGAACCTTGATCTGGATGCCGCACTGGCGGAGATAAGCCTTACGCGGGTTCCTGCGGGGAAGTAGGGCAGATGTTGAAGCTCTGCTTGAAGGAATGAATAAAAGCGTGGCTTATATGTCTGATAAGGACGTATAAGCCACGTTTTCGTAATTGTAAGGGGAGTTAATGTAGGGTATGATTACAGTAACTATGTTATTTTATAATATTTACCCAATTGTTGGACAGGTCAAATTCATTATATCCATTATTTGAATCAAACTCTAAATGAGAAATCCATGTGTTATTAAGGTCAAATACGACATATCCATTGTGGGAATGAAGAACTCCAAATCGAGTCATATTAAGCATCATGTTGAAAAAAATAATTATTTTATCATTTGCGTGAATTATAAATTCTTTTTCTCTTAGTGTGAGGTCAAATACATATTTCCCTAAAAAATTTTGATTAATATTGGGATTGATATGGCCATTAATATGGGGGTTAATACTTCCATTAATATGGGGATTAATATTCCCATTGATATTTAGATTAAGTGATCCATTGATATTTGGGTTAATAGACCCATTAATATTGGGGTTAATAGACCCATTAATATTGGGATTGATGCTTCCATTGATCTTTGGATTAATAGAACCATTGATATCCGGGTTAATAGACCCATTAATCCTGGGGTTGATAGTGCCATTTACATTGGGGTTCCTAGATCCATTCATGATTGGTGACATGTGAACCTCTTCTTTATGTTAATAAATTACTAAATATAAAATATTTATTTAAAACATGTGTCAATTGATATATTCCACCAAAGTTTTGTTAACAATTTTTAATGAGCTTTGCCAGTGTTGTCAGACATGCAGCACATCATGCTTGGTGAATTATTTTCTTCAACAAGCAGCGCGACACCGCAAAATCAACATAGCAAACTAGTCTGCTTTTTTCTGTTCATCCTTGTAGCCGTCATTATAGCCCTGCTGAACAGCATCAACCTTTCTTTCAATTTTTGCAGAGGCTTTGCCAGCAGTTCTGCCAACCCAACTGCATCCGCTGGAAAAGAAAAAAAGCGCAATCAAGGCTGTTGCAAGAATCCGCATGATAAATTCCATCCTAAATTGAGAGTTGTCCTAAAAGAGTCTCTTGTATATTGTGCGGCTGTCCAATCTGGTGCCTTTTTAATAAATAAAGGCATGCAAACATGCAAGCAGGGGAGCAAATGCAAACTTCGCCCATAGCTCTGGTAACGGGCGCAAGCAAGGGAATTGGCAAGGCCATTGCCCTTGGCTTGGCCGCCGATGGTTTTGATATCTGGCTGAACTACCGCAACGACCACGATGCCGCAGAAGCCGTGCGCGATGCCATTGAGGCTCTAGGCCGTCAATGTGCTTTGCTGCCCTTTGACGTGGCGGACAAAGATGCGGTGGAAGCCGCCCTTGATCCACTGCTGGCGGAGGAAACGCCCTTTGCCCTGATCAACAACGCAGGCTTTGCCCGCGATACCGTCTTTGGCCTTATGTCCGAAGAGCAGTGGGATTCCGTCATCGGCGTGCATCTAAATGGATTTTTCCATGTGTCGCGCAAGGTTGTACCGCGTATGCAGCGGGCGCGCACCGGGCGTGTTGTAAATATTGTTTCCACCTCGGGGCAGGCAGGTATGGCGGGGCAGGTGAACTACTCCGCAGCCAAGGCTGGTCTTATTGGTGCAACACGCGCCCTTGCACGCGAGCTTGGGCGGCGCAACGTGCTTGTTAATGCCGTGGCCCCTGGCTTTATCAGCACAGAGATGACGGCCGGGCTGCCAGTGGATGAATATATGAAAAGCGTGCCCCTTGGCAGACCGGGTTTGCCGGAAGAAGTGGCGGGCTGCGTGCGATTTTTGTGTTCCAACCTATCGTCCTACGTTACCGGGCAGGTACTGTCCGTTAACGGCGGACTGTACATGTGAGGCCCGATGCGGCGAGTTGTCATAACTGGCGTGGGGCTTGTATCCGTTCTGGGCGTTAGCCGCGAGCAGATCGCCAACGCGTTGTATAATGGGATTTCGGGCATAGTTGCCGACCCGCAGCGGCTGGAGCATGGCTTTCACAGCCCGCTTACAGGGCATATAGACGGTTTTGATTGCGCGCGCCATCTTAACAGAAAGCAGCGCAAAAGCATGCCGGATTTTGCCATTCAGGCGCATGCGGCAACACTGGATGCCCTGGATCAGGGCGGGCTGACACCCGAAGACCTGCGCTCAGACAGGTGCGGCCTTGTTTTTGGCAATGATTCCACAGTGCAGTCTGTAGTTGACCAGCAGGCGGCCTTGCTGGAAGCTGGCTCCACTTCCGGCATGGGCAGCGGCCATGTTTTTCGCTGCATGAATTCCACCATCACCATGAATCTCAACGTATTGCTTGGCAATACCGGCCCAAGCTGGACGGTAAGCGCCGCCTGCGCCAGCGGGGCATATGCCATCGGCCAGGCGGCAGACCAGATTCGCCTAGGGCGGCTTGACCGCGTGGTCTGCGGCGCTGCGCAAGAAGTGAACTGGCCGTCTGTATGCTCCTTTGACGGTCTGGGGGCTTTTTCTGCGCGCACGCCTGCGGAGGCGGCGTCCCGCCCCTTTGACAAGGGCAGGGACGGGCTGGTGCCAAGCGGCGGCGCTGCGGCCCTGCTACTGGAAGATTACGATACTGCCCGCAGCCGCAACGCCTGCATTCTGGCAGAAGTACTCGGCTTTGGTTGCAGCGCGGACGGCGAAACCCTTTCCGTTCCCAGCCGCACAGGGCTTGCGCGCGCCATGCGTATGGCTCTGGCAGAAGGCGGGCTGAGCGCTGCTGATGTGGATATTGTCAACGCGCATGCCACATCCACCCCTCAGGGGGATGCGGCGGAGGCAGCCAATCTTCGGGCCGTTTTCGGCGCAGACTGCCCCGATGTCATGGCGCTGAAAAGTCTTACCGGGCATGAATTGTGGATGTCTGGCGCATCGCAGGTGGCCTATGCCGTCATTATGGCGCAGGCGGGCTTTACGGCTGCTACCATAAATTATGAAGAGCCGGACGACGATACCGCTGGTATTCCCGTACTTGTCCGCAGGCTGGAGCAACCCCCGCGAGTCGTGCTGAATAACGCTGCGGGCTTTGGCGGCAGCAACGCCAGTATCGCCTTGAGGCTCGGCTGATGCGCTGCGTGGTCGCAGGCAGCGGCATTACCGGCCTGACTGCCGCCTTGTTGCTGGCGCGGCAGGGGCACAATGTTGCCGTGGTGGAGGCTGCCCCGCGCGTTGCCCCGTTGCTGCGTGGTTTTTGGCGCGAAGGCCTGTATTTTGATACGGGCTTTCACTGCGGCGGCGGTCTGCATGCCGGGGGCGTTTTGCGCCGTTGGCTGCGGGCGCTGGGTGTAGAAAAGCATTTGCGGCAGATCACGACCAGCCGCACGGAGGTCTTCCACTTCGCCGATGGGCGGGTGTTTCGGCTTCCGGCAGGGCAAGCGGCGGTAACAGAAGCTGTTGAGCGGCAATTTCCCGGCGCAGGGCCAGCCATGAAGGCTTTTCTGCACCATATGGATACGGAACTGGGCCACTCCCCCTACCTGAATCCCGCTGTGCGGGCAGAGCCGTCTTTTGCGCTCCACAGCGCGGGCAGCGTGGCCGAGTATGCTGCATCTGCGGGCTTTCCTCCGCACTTGCGGGCCATGCTCGGCACCCGGTGCCTTTTGTACGGCGTGCGGCCCGAAGAATCCTCACTTGAAGAATATTCCCTTGTGGCCGGGCCGTATTTTCAGTCCAGCGGCTCGTGGCAGGGTGGTGGGCTGGCTTTGGTTGAGGCGCTTCTGGCATGCCTCGGCGAGCTTGGGGTCACTGTGCGTTGCAACGATGCCGTTGCGGGTATAGAGGCGGACAAGGCGCAAGGCGTGCGTGGCGTGGTATTGGGTGACGGTTCCCGCCTTGCCTGCGAGCGCTGCTTCTTTACCGGGCATCCCTCGCAGCTTGAGGGGCTGATCCCCAAGGGTCTCATGCGTCCGGCCTACCTGCACCGCATAAATGAGCTGCCGGAAACACGTTCCGCCATGTTGCTGTTTGCAGAAACACGCGACTGCCTGAATGAAAATGAAAGCATCTATCTGCTGCCGGAGCCTTCAGCGGAAGAACTGTTCCAGGGTGTGGAAAGCGCGCACCCCAGCATATACCTTTTTTGCGACAGACCGCAGCCGGATGGCAGAAAGGCTGTGATGGCCGTGGCGCTCATGGATGACAAGGATTTGCCCGGCGGCGATCCGCATCCGCGCCCCCAAAGCTATGTGGCGTGGAAGCGTGAGTCTGCTGCCCGATTGCAGGCCTACATTGAAAAACGTCTGCCGGAGCTTGCAGGGCGCTGGCGCATCCTGGATGCGGCAAGCCCGCTGACCATGAGGCGCTGGGTTCACGGCGCTACTGGCAGCCTTTATGGTGTGAAGCACCATTTTGGCGCTATGCCCATGCTGCCTGTCACACGCCTGCCAGGGCTGTTTCTGGCCGGGCAGAACATCCTGCTGCCCGGTGTGCTGGGCGGCATGATCAGCGCTGCCCTGGCCGTGGGATTTTCCTTCGGTCATGATAACGTTCTCAAGGAGTTCAGGGAATGCGCGGAAAGCGAGTAGTCGTTACGGGCATGGGCGCGGTTTCGCCATTTGGCGAAGGCGTGGCAGCCATGTACGAAGGTGTGCGCGATAACCGTTGCGCGCTGACCACCTTGCCGGAATACAAGCTTGAGGGTTTGTCGTGCCGTGTGGCCGGGCTGGTGCCGCCATTGCAGGAAAAGCGTATTCCACGGGAATTGCGGCGTTCCATGTCGCCCATGTCTATTTTTTCCTGCCTCGCTGCCTGGGAGGCTTTGACAAGCGCCGGGCTGAGTACCCGGCCCGAACAGCGCATGGGCGTAGCTGTTGGCTCAACGGTTGGCAGCCCCACCATGCTGCACGAGTTTTTTGAGATGTTTCTGCGCGAGCACAGCGTGGAGAGCATGCGCAGCACCGTATTTTTCAAGGTCATGAGCCACACGGTTGCCGCCAATGTGGCCCTGGCCTGCGGGTGCGCAGGCCGCACGCTTGCGCCTGCTGCCGCCTGCGCCTCTGGCCTCATGAGCCTGTGCCTCGGGTACGAGGCTATCGCGGCAGGGCGGGAAGAAATGATGCTCTGCGGCGGCGCGGATGAATTCCACCTGTTGACCTCCGCCACCTTTGACCGCCTTGGCGCTGCATCCCACACAGAAGACCCGGATTGCGCCTCTCGCCCCTTTGATGCGGAGCGCACAGGCATTGTTTGCGGCGAGGGTGCGGGCATCCTGCTGCTGGAGAGTCTGGAAAGTGCTCAGGCCCGCAATGCGCCCATACTGGCGGAAATCCGCGGCGCGGCCATATCTTCATCGCCCGGCAGCATCGCCCAGCCCGACGCGGCTGCCATTGCCGGCTGCATGCGCAGAACGTTGGACGATGCAGGCGTACAACCGCAGGATGTTGCCTATGTTAACGCCCACGCCACCGCTACCGAATTCGGTGATATTGCAGAAGGGCAGGCCATTGAAGCCGTTTTTGGCTCATCAGTGCCAGTGAGCAGTTTCAAGGGGCACCTTGGGCACACAATGGCGGCCAGCGGCGCGCTGGAAAGCATTTTGTGTATAGAAATGTTGCAGTCCTCCACCTATTTTCCAACGCGCGGCTTGCGCAATCCCGATGCCCGATGCGGAAATCTGAATCATATGTGCGAACATCTGCATAAACCAAGCGGTTTGGTATTGAAAAACAGTTTTGCTCTTGGCGGTTGCAATTGCACTATCATATTTGATAAGTTGAGTGAAAATTCAATCAATGTTGGGAAAGAATGAACGATAATAAAATTAGAGAGACGATTGACGCGGCCTTGAGTGAAGAATTTGAATTGTCCCCGGATCAGCTTGTTCCTACAGCGCATATCAAGGAAGACCTCGGGCTTGATAGCCTTGATATCGTAGATATGGTCATAGTGCTGGAAAAGGCCTTCAACTTCAAATTGCAAAACAAAGAGTCCCTTGTAAAAATTCAGACACTTGGGGACATTTATGCATTCATCGAGGCCTTGCGCGATGAAGGAACCGTCAAGGCGGAACAGTAATATTGTGTCAAACATTGCCATAAGTGCAATCTTTGTTTGCTGGACAATTATTATTTTGCCTTTAACACTGTGCATTGCCGCGTTGCACACGGTTTTCCCCGGTGTCATGTGCGTGGTTAATCGGCGGTACATCTGGCTTTATGGCCGCTCTACGCTGTTTTTTTTGCGGCCCTGGCTGCCGGTGCGTATTCGCAACGCACATATGGCAGTGGAGTATCCTGGGTCGGTTGTTGTGTGCAACCATCAGTCTTTTTTGGATATATACCTGCTTGCGGCGCAGGATCAGGCCAATGTGTGCCTGATAACCAAAAGCTGGCCCTTCCGCTTGCTCTTTTTCTTTGCGCCCACAATGCGCAGCGCGGAATATATTGATGCTGAGAGTCTGTCCGCAGAACAGGTCGAGGCTTTGTGTCTTGAACGTCTGCGTGATGGGGTTACTCTGGTGATTTTCCCCGAGGGCAGCCGTACCCGCACTGGTGCTCTCGGCAAGTTTCGGGCTGGCGCTTTTCACGTTGCTGTCAAGGCTGGTCGCCCCGTGCTCCCCTTGCTGATTCACAACAGCTTCCAGGTGTTTCCTCCTGGCGCCAAGGGCTTTCATCCTGCTACTATCCATATGGAGTTTCTTGATCCGGTATGGCCGCAAGCCTTTGCCGGAGAACTTTTACCGCATCGCGCCATGATGCGGCATGTCAGAAACCTTTATGTAAAACATCTAACGAGTGTGACAGGAGAGTAACTGTAATGAAAAAATATCTTTTGCTTACTGTGCTGGTAATGACTCTTGCGGCCATTGGCTGCCGTTTTGGCCAGCCTGTGGGCACCTTTGCCTATGACTTCCCCTCGGCCGAAGCCAGCAAGAATATTTCTGAAAAAAAGATGCACGATGCCATCGTCAAAGCCTGCGCTGATACCGGCTGGCGCGTTTCTGAACCTTCCTCCAACACGATTGAAGCTACAATCATGGTGCGCAACAAGCACACCGTGGTGGTTTCCATCCCCTATACAGCCACGCATTACAGCATCAACTACAAGGCCAGCACCAATATGGAATACAAGGCCAAGAGCGACGGCAGCGCTGTTATCCACCCCAATTACAACAAGTGGGTAGGCATTCTTGACCAGAACATCCGCCGGAATGTGGCGAGCAGTGAATACTGATCCGCAGCAGTCTCTTACGGCCATTGTGCCTCACCGTGCCCCCATGCTTCTTCTGAGCGGGCTTGAGAGTTTTAGCTCGGAAGAAGCGCGGGCAACGGCGGCAGTGCGGGAAGATAATCCCTTTTTGCGGCCAGACGGCAAGCTCGAGCGTGTAGCCTATGCGGAAATTATGGCCCAGTGTTTTGCCGCCGGGGCCGGGGCCAGCCTGCTTGCAGCCGGCGGCGTCTGCGCGGGCTGGGGCTACCTTGCCGCCTTGCGCGATGTAACTGTGCATGCCGATGCGCACGTGGGGCAGCGTCTGGACGTCATGGTGCGCGTTTCAGCCAGACTTGGCGAAATTGCGGTTGTGGACGGCGAGGTGCATGCCGAGGGGCAACTGCTGGCCACCGGGCAGTTCAAGATATTTATGCCGGAGGAAACGGCCTGATGCGTTCATCTGCGGGCATGCTGCTTTTGGCTGGGTTTATTATGGCTTTTACCGCGCTGCCCACCTCTGCGATTGCGCAGGAACAGCCGCTTGCAAGCGCCGAGGCTCTGCTCGATGCTGCCGCACGGCAAAGTGCTGGCATTGCCAGCCTGAACGCCGAGTTTGTGCAGGAGAAATCCATGGCCGTATTGGCCCGCCCCATGACTTCGCAAGGCTATTTTTGCCTGCGCCGCGGCGTCCAAGCGTCCAGTGTTCAGGAGCGCGCAACCAGCAAGGATGCCAACGGTTTTCAACCCGACGACAGCCTGCTTTGGGCGTATACCCGTCCTCTTGCCTCTGGCTTTATCTACAAGAATGGGAAGGGCGCATTGTGGGAAGGCTCGCCGGAAGCAACGCGCCCTGCCAATGAACGGGAATCCACTGTTATTACAGCCATTATCCGCAATATTCTGGACTGGATCAGCATTGATCCCGCTGCGTTGCGCGCCACCTACAGGCTTGAGCGCCCGCAGGCCGACAAACCCATGCTCCTGCTGTACCCCCTCCGGCAGTCTTTTTTTGCTAAGCTTGAAGTAACCTTTGCCGAAGACCTCAAGAGTTTACGCCAGTTGACCTTTACGGAACGTAACGGCGACACGGTGCGCATTATCTTTAAGCAAACACGGGTCAACGAGGCCTTGCCAGCGCCCTGCGCCGTGCTTGAGGCAGCGGGGAGCGATGGTCAGTAGGCCTATGGGCAAGCCTTTCATTGTCAGGCTCCATTGCTGGTTACGCTCACACAAGATTCTGGGATTCAGCCTGGTTCTCTTGTGCTGGGCGGTTTTTGCCTTGTTGGCCGCTCGGATGCAGCCAGATTCCAGCAGTATGGCCTTTTTCCCTGACGATGCGCCGCAAGTGCGCCGCATGGCCAAAGCTCTGGATGT
>JABNAD010000940.1_pt1 | contig 13000 bp, 15 predicted proteins | sample 7240381 | NCBI WGS metagenome assembly JABNAD01 (sample SAMN11332834, study PRJNA596920) | anaerobic digester metagenome | biome: digested sludge; isolation source: digested sewage sludge-derived enrichment culture grown on H2/CO2 | place: Germany: Goettingen | reverse complement strand
GGGTTGGAAGGAGCCCACGCTGGTCGTGGTCGTAGATCATGGTAATTACCCCCTGTCGATCCCCTTTCACATCGGACATCCATCGGTAATACGTGATGTAGTTCCGGATTGCATCACGGATCCCCTCGGACCGGGAGGAGTAGCCACGGGCTGTGATTATCTCATCAAAACGATCGAGGAGGTTCTTCGGCAGAGAGATTCCGATTCGCGAGAGCTCCGTCTCCATACTCTCCGGTTTATCCGATTGTAGTATTAAATATTACGAACCCTACTGGAATTACGTAACACTTTGTACGATTCTCGACATTATCCGGGCATTTTTCCGCAGATCGGACCACGGTAATGCCCCACACCACATGTATAAGTAGGATCGCTCTGTATACATTAAGGAGGTTCGAGGACTTTTGGATGACGTGACCATCCCGAGCGTGAATATCGGAGTCGTGGGGCATGTGGACCACGGAAAGACCACGCTTGTCAATTCTCTGACGGGCACGTGGACCGATCGCCACTCGGAAGAGATCAAACGGGGGATCTCAATCAGGCTCGGATATGCCGATGCCACATTCTATCGCTGCCAGCAGTGCGAGGGCAGCACTGCCCTGACGACCTCGGAGACCTGCCCGATCTGCGGAGGGCCGGCGGAACCGTTCCGCTCCGTCTCGTTCGTCGACGCCCCGGGACACGAGACCCTGATGGCAACCATGCTCTCTGGTTCGGCGCTGATGGACGGAGCAATGCTCGTGATCTCGGCGAACGAGCAGTGCCCCCAACCACAGACAAAGGAGCACCTGATGGCGCTCCAGCTTGTGGGGATCCGGCGGATCGTGATCGTCCAGAATAAGATCGACGTGGTCTCGCAGAAGGTCGCTCTTGAGCATTATCAGCAGATTCGAGAGTTCGTCCGGGGCACCATCGCCGAGGGAGCACCGATCATCCCCCTCTCGGCACAGAAGGGGATCAATGTCGGGTTCCTGATTGAAGCCCTGAATGAGACGATCCCGGTCCCTGAACGGGATCCTGAGGCAGCGCCGATCATGCTGGTCGCCAGGTCGTTCGATATCAATAAGCCCGGCGCGTCCTGGAAGGATATCAAGGGAGGGGTGATTGGCGGCTCACTCGTCCAGGGAGTGCTTCACGAGGGGGACGAGATCGAGGTACGGCCCGGGCGCCAGACCCACACCGAAGGGCGGACCCGGTGGGAACCGATCACGACCAAGATCACCTCGATCAATATGGGCCACAAGAAGATCACGGATGCAACCCCTGGTGGACTGCTCGGTGTCGCGACCAAGCTTGATCCGGCCCTGACCAAGTCCGATGCAGTCGCCGGCCAGGTGGCCGGATACCCGGGCTCGCTCCCTCCCGTCTGGGACCGGATCCGTTTCCGGGTAACCCTGATGGAGCGGGTCGTCGGTGCAACGAGTGAGCTCAAGATCGAGCCGCTCAAGCACAACGAACCCCTGATGCTCTCGGTCGGGACTGCCGTCACCGTCGGCGTCGTCACAGGATCAAAAAAAGACACGGTCGATATGCAGCTGAAGCGGCCGGTCTGCGCAGCCATCGGCGCCCGGATCGCAATCAGCCGGCAGGTCGGGGCCCGGTGGCGACTGATCGGGATGGGCATCCTCACCGAGTGAGAGTGCTCTTCGATGCGAATGCACTTATGATACCCCTCGAACATGGAGTTGACCTCTTCTCCGAGGTGCAGGCACTGATCGGAGCATTTGAACCGGTCGTGCCGCTCGAGGTGAAGAACGAACTCTCGGGCATCGCCCACCAGAGGGGGCGGCGAGGCGCGGCGGCCCGTTTCGGTCTCGCGCTCGCCGGCAGGTGCTCCGAAGAGTCTCTCGGAGAAGAAGAGGGCCTGACCGTGGACGACCGGATCGCCCAGTATGCCAGAATAAATGATTGTATGGTCGCGACAAGCGATCGTGAACTGAGGCGCGCCCTGCTCCGGGACGGTGTACCGGTACTGACCCTGCGGGGTCCGCGCCGGATCACCCTGGAAAGACGATGAGCGGAAACGAGGAGATGCCATGTACTATCGATTGAAGCTCGAGGACAAGGTCCGGGTCCCCCCCCACCGACTGGGCGAAAACCTGGAGCTTGTGATCCTGGATGTGCTGCAGGAGCAGCTCGAGGGAAGCATTGACAAGGAGATCGGGATCTTTATCGCGGTGACGAGGGTCCTCGACGTGGGCGATGGAGAGCTGGTCCCGGGTGACGGGGCCATCTACTACGACGTCACATTCGAGGCACTGGCCCTGCGCCTGTCGCTGCAGGAGGTGCTCGAAGGGATCGTGGTCGAGACCACGAGCTTCGGTTCCTTCATCAGCCTGGGACCGATTGACGCGATGCTTCACGTCAGCCAGATCTCGGATGAATATATCACGTACGATGAGATGAATGGTCGGCTGATCTGCAAGGACTCGGGGCGGTTCATCGCCGTCGGGGAACGCGTGCGGGTCAGGGTCGTCACCCTCTCGCTGAACGAGCGAGAGCCCCGCGACTCGAAGATCGGGCTGACCATGCGACAGACTGGCCTGGGGACTGAGCTCTGGCTCGAAGAGGAGCTTCGGAACGAGCGAGAAGAGAAGGAAAGAAGAGGTGTTCACTGATGGTCGTTCGTCGGCGTGAAAAACTCCTTCCAAAGGTCTGCCGGGAATGCCACCGGGTGGTTGAGGGAGACACCTGCGTGATCTGTTCGACAGGGAACCTCTCAACCGACTGGTCGGGGTACCTCGTCGTGATCGATCCCCGCCACTCCCAGGTGGCCAAAAAGATCAACATCACACTCCCAGGCCGGTACGCCCTGAAGGTTCGGTGATGCAGCGACTCCCCGAGGAGCACAGGGATGCATTCCGTGAACCGTACGGACGTCTGTATCCCTCGATAGACGAGGCGCGTGCCTGCCTCCAGAACAGTATCATCCTCTCCGTGGGAGACGTGGTCACGCATAACCTGATCTCCGCAGGACTCTTCCCCTCCGTAGCGGTGGTGGACGGGTTTACAGCGAGAGATACGCCGGTTCCCCCGGCCAAAATCCCGGGGGCGCGGACAATTCGAGTCAGGAACCCGGCGGGATACCTCACCGATGAACTCGCCCTTGCCGTTCGGGACGCACTCGCGTCAACCCCGACCCTGATCGTGGTGGATGGGGAAGAGGACCTGGCGGTCGTTCCGCTCGCGCTCGCGGCCCCCGAGGGAGCAGTCCTCGTTTACGGTCAACCCGGCGAAGGCATCGTTGTCTCGCGGATCGACGCGCAGCAGAGACGCCAGGCGGCGTCGCTCTTCGAGCTCTTCGAAGAGGCGTGATAAGGCCATATTTTATAAGAGCATCACCCTTATAGCTAGAGGATATCGATGGAAGTTGAGATCATTCAGGACACCCGCAATGAGCTTCTGAGCCGGCGGGAGCTGCGGTTCGTCCTCACGCACGACGGACCGACGCCTTCACGTAAAGAGATCATTGGGCGGCTCTGCGCCACGAAGAACGTCGGGGAGAACCTCGCCGTGCTCGACACGCTCTCGACCCAGTACGGCATGACACAGGTGCAAGGAATGCTCCGCATCTATGACACCGAGGAGGCACGGAGCCATGCCGAACCCGAGCACCTGATCTCCCGCGGGCAGCCGAAGCCTGCAGAGGAGGCCTGAACATGGCTGCACAGGCCAAGGGAAAGAAGGGCGCGAACGTTGCAATCAAGCGGTCGGCCTACTTCTCCGTCGAGGGCGAGAAGGCGACCCTCACGCGCCGCTACTGCCCGCGCTGCGGCACCGGCGTGGTCCTGGCGGAACACAAGGACCGGGCCGCCTGCGGCCGTTGCGGCTACACCGAGTTCAAGAAGTAGACCCATCGATGCCGGCGACCGGAACGGTACTCGGCCTCGAAGGCACTGCGTGGAACCTCAGTGCCGCTCTTTTTGACGAGGGCCTGATCGCTCTCAGTTCTGATCCGTACCGACCACCTGCGGGTGGAATCCACCCACGAGAGGCAGCGCAGCACCACGCATCTCGGATGCGGGACGTGATCATCGCGGTCCTCGAGCGCAGGGACCGGTTGGATGCGATCGCGTTCTCTCAGGGGCCGGGACTCGGCCCCTGCCTCAGGACGGTGGCAACGGCGGCCCGTGCACTCGCGATCACCCTCGAGGTGCCACTCATCGGTGTGAACCACTGCCTGGCACACGTGGAGATTGGCCGGTACGCGACCGGGTGCGAGGACCCAATCGTCCTGTACGCCTCGGGTGCCAACACCCAGGTTATCGGTTATCTCGCAGGGAGGTACCGCATCTTCGGCGAGACCCTGGATATCGGGCTCGGAAATGCTCTCGACAAATTTGCACGAACACGGGGGCTGCAGCACCCGGGGGGACCCGAGATTGAGAGGCGTGCGAACGAGGGGGAGATGCTCAACCTGCCGTACACCGTCAAAGGGATGGACCTCGCGTTCTCGGGGCTCGTCACCGCGGCTTCTGCCTCGAAGGCACCCCTGGCAGACGTCTGCCGAAGCCTGCAGGAGACCGCATTCGCGATGTGCGTGGAGGTGACCGAGCGAGCCCTGGCCCACGCCGGCAAGGACGAGGTCCTTCTGGTTGGCGGAGTCGGTGCAAACCACAGGCTCCAGGAGATGCTCGCCACGATGTGCAAAGAACGAGGGGCCCGATTCTTCGTCCCCGAACCGGCATATCTCGGTGATAACGGGGCTATGATCGCATACACGGGCCGCCTCCAGCTTGCAAGCGGCATGACCCTATCCATCCCTGAATCGCGAGTCGACCCGAACTACCGGATCGACCAGGTCCCGTGCCCCTGGCGGAAGGACCGCCCGGAGACCTTCTTCCGGGTGGAGCCCCGCGGGGCAGAGGCGGTCATCGACCTCGGCACGACCGACGCGACCAAGTCCCGGCTCGAGAAGCGGTACCGCGCCACGTCACTCGACGCGAGGCTCCGTCACGAACGGACGCGTTCGGAGGCCCGCCTCCTCTCGGCAGCCCGGCGAAGCGGGGTCGCTACGCCGATCATACGCGACATCGACGGCACGACGATCGTGATGGAACGGGTGCACGGGGAGGTGCTCAAGGCTGGACTCTCTCCCGAGCGGCTCCTTGCTGCAGGAGAAGCGGTGGGAAGCCTGCACGCCGCCGGAATCGTCCATGGAGACCTTACGAGCTCGAACATGATCGTACGGAACGGACAGGTGGTGGTGATCGACTTCGGCCTGGCACAGGCGACCGAAGAGCTCGAGGCTCGGGGTGTCGACCTTCATGTCTTTCTCCAATCGCTCACCGCGGCCGTATCGGAGGCGAACGACCTCGTCGATGCGTTCGTCCGGGGTTATCGGAAGACATTCGCCGGCGCCGACGCGGTGCTCGAACGCGAAGAAGAGATCAGACAAAGGGGGCGATACCTCTGAAACTTGCTGTCGTGACTGGTAACCAGCATAAAGCCGAAGAAGTAGCCGGTTTTTTTTCCGGAACCATCGACGTTGAGCACGTACCGCTTGAGATCCCCGAGTATCGTGACGACGAGATCGGACCTATAGCACGTGAGAAGGCTCGTTATGCGTACGGGGTTCTCAAGCGCCCCCTGATAGTCGACGATACGGGATTTACCATCGACGCACTCTCGGGCTTTCCCGGGCCGTATGCCGCATACGTCTTTCGAACCCTCGGCAACAACGGCATCCTGCGCCTCCTCGAGAGCAGAAAGGACCGGACTGCCCACTTCGTCACAGTGATCGCGTTCGTGGATGCAGACGGGATCCGGCTCTTCGAAGGGCGTCTCGACGGCACGATCACGACCTCACCCCGGGGGGACGAAGGGTTCGGGTACGACCCGATCTTCGAGACTGGCAGCCAGACGCTCGCCGAGATGTCCCTGGAGGAGAAGAACCGGATCTCGCATCGATCGCGGGCGCTGAGTGCCTTCCAGGAGTGGTACCGGGGTCGGTTCCCCGGTGAAAACCGTTAAGTCGACCTAGGATCCTGTATTATAGACTCAAAGACCACGTGGTGACGGATAATGGCACGATTCCCAGAAGCCGAAGAGCGACTCCTCAATGTCAAGATCTGCATGCGCTGCAATGCGCGCAACGCAGTCCGCGCGACCTCCTGCCGTAAGTGCGGGTACCAGAACCTCCGGCCGAAGAACAAGGAGCGCAAGGCCTGAGCGGGCTCTCTCCCCGTGGTCATGCGCTGTAATACGTAACCCGTTTTCCCTTTTTGCTGTATTCACCGCGGAACGTCTCCAGGTTTCGCTTGTATCCGATCCTGTCCTCGACCCCGAGTGACCGGAGTACCTCGCGCACACGCATGACTCCGTCCTCGTCACGCCAGTCAGCAGTATAGACATAGATGACGTACCGCGTATCGCGTGAATCCGGGTTCGGCTTTGCCGTCGAGACCTTCGCAGAGATCCCGAGCTGGCCGGACGCCGTTGCGTCGCGCACCCGTCGCCAGATCAGGTCCACCTCTTCGGGCGGCAGGAAGATCAACCACTTGCCGGCGAGTTCGTCGTCCACCGCGGTGGGCTGGACGGTTGGGGCGTCCTCGACCACCCAGTACATCTGGGTGGTTCTGGTGGGAATTACGCCCTCGCCGGCGTGCATGAGGCCGTGTATCTCGTCGATCGAACCGAAACGTGAGAGGAGGGCCTCTGCAAGCGGAGGGTAGTCCGTGAGAAAGGATCCGAAGACCCGGGCGAGGTCATCGGAAAAACCCCTGCCCTGTTCGACCAGCAGGTACAGTGATTGCCCCTTCCCCCGGAGTTCCCGGTGGAGCAGGTGCTCGAAGATGCCGTAGGCAACGTCCGCCAGGGAACCGGGATCGACCTCGTCCATGTATACAGGGTATACGGGGGAGGACAGAAATGGTTTATGTCGGATACCCCGGGTAGTTGGATACAATACGACCACCAGCGAGGGGTTCGATCCCCAGAGACGGCCGGATAGAACGCACACGAACGATCCATTTATGGGGCTGATCGACCCTCATATTCCCATGAAATGGCCGCGTGATTACGGGCTTTCGATGCGAGTCTGGCTGACGGGGGGCCTGCTGCTCCTCGTTTACCTCGCGTTCCTCGCGGTGCTCCGTTCGCTCGGCATCGAACTCGGATGGCTGGTCCTGGTTGCCGTCGGACTCGGGTTCGTGCAGTACTTCTTCTCCGACCGCCTGGTCCTCCTCTCCACCGGGGCACGAATCGTGGAGCGGGACGAGTATCCGGAACTCCATTCAACGGTCGAGCGGCTCTCGACCGAGGCCGGAATCCCGATGCCGCGAGTCGCGATCATGCCCTCCCCGATCCCGAATGCCTTTGCCACCGGACGGTCTCCTTCGCATGCCGTCGTTGCGGTTACCGACTCGATCCATCGGCTCCTCACTCGCCGAGAGCTGGAGGCCGTGCTCGCCCACGAGCTCGCGCACGTCAAGAACCGCGACATCCTGACGATGACGATCGCTTCGTTCGTAGCGATGATCGCCTCTCTGATCATGAACAACGCGATCTTCCTCTCCCTCGGCGATCGGCGTGACGGGGGCAATCCGTGGATGATCGCCTGGATCGTCGCGATCGTCGTCTGGGTCGTCTCGACCCTACTCTTGAACTCCCTCTCGAGGTATCGCGAGTTTGCGGCGGACAGGGGGAGCGCCCTGATCACGCGCGATCCCGATTCCCTGATCTCGGCACTCCTGAAGATCAACGGTCGAATTGCGGCGGCACCCGAAGAACGCCGACGCCAGGTAGAGGGAGCGAGTGCGTTCTATATCCTGCCGGTCACCGGGTCGACCCTGGCCGAACTCTTTGCCACCCATCCCCCGCTTGAGAAGCGGATCGAGGCCCTCGAACGGGTCCGGATGGAGATCGGCCGGGGCGATGCTCTCCGGTAATCCAGGAGAATTGCTCCCCCTCACACCTTATCTCCGGCGTTCTTTTCTCGCGTGTTCATTGCATCCCTGCCGTCTCACGTGTGCGAGAGAACGACGTGCCCTCATCCAGTCACAGTGCAGGACAGAGCGGGGCAGAGGAGCGAACGCCCAGCATCATCGCATACAGAGCGTGTCCCACAGAGCGAGATGACGGTCCCCACCTTCCCGACAGCGAGAGGGGCCGTTGCAAACACTGGATAGAAATACTCAAATGCGGTGACGAGAAATTATAATAGACCGGAGTGTGAACCGATTAAGGCAGTTCGCATCGATGGTCTAGTGGCATGACTTTGGCCTTCCAAGCCAATAGCCCGGGTTCAATTCCCGGTCGATGCATCGGGCTTGTGGTCTAGCTGGTTATGACGTCGCCTTCACACGGCGGAGGTCCGGAGTTCGAATCTCCGCGAGCCCACTCCCCTATTTCTCACTGATACCCGTGCTGGAGCCTCCGCCGTCGGGGCAAAATCCGGCCGCAATCGCAGGTGGACGATTCGTTCGATGGCATGCTGCCCACACGAGAAGATATTTCCAATCTTTTCCCCCACGTTGTCCTGATGAGAGAAAGTAATGAGTATCTCCGGGCCCTGCTCGGGCTGTATGAGAAGTCTCTTATGCTCCACGACACATCGCTCTTTCACCCGGTTCTGAAGTTCTACTTCATCGATGCGATCGCACACCTGGACTACACGCTCGGGCTCCTTTCGTACAACTACGCCTCCCCGAAGAACATCATGGCGATGGAATATCTGAGGTGGAGAATAGACGAAGAGAAGAAGGGGGATCGTATACTCTTTGGGGAGTTTGTGAACTGGCTGAAAGAGAGAGACTCCGCGCGGTTCGAGCGACTCCCAACCGTCTGGCGGGCAGTATACGACCGAGAGAATCCCGCAAATTATCGTTCGTTCCGCCTGGTCCTCGACCCGGACAGCAGGAGCCCTCTGCCGATGGGGTTCTTCACGATGGCAATCGACGAACTCTTCAACAACGAGTTCCTGAAGTCTCTATACACCGACGAGGGGTCCCTCTCAAGGCTCTTTGAAGAGTTCAGGGCTGGCCGTTCCGCATGATCGATGTCGCGCGTCTGACCTCCCAGCTGGTCTCGATCCGCACAGAGAATCCTCCCGGGGATACCAGCGACTGCGCTGAGTTCGTCCGGGAACAGCTCGAGGCGATCGGACTCGACCCTCAGGTCTCGATGGAGATCCCCGGAAGGGCGAACGTGGTCGCACACGGCAGAGGAGCCGCACTCCTCCTCTGCGGCCATCTCGACGTCGTGCCGGCCGATGGGAGGAACTGGTCGTGCGACCCGAATGGAGGCGATATCAGGGACGGGTTTGTCTGGGGGCGCGGCGCGACCGATATGAAAGGCGGGTGCGCGGCGATCATCGCCGCATGTGCCGCTGCAGTGGACCGTGGTAACGACCTCGAGCGGATCGGAGTTGCATTCGTCGCGGACGAGGAGACCGGGGGAGGGGGTATCCAGCACCTGATCCAGAACGCACTGATCAGCCCGTGCGATTGCCTCATCGCTGAGCCAACCCCAGAGGGATCACCCTGCCTGGGCCAGAAGGGACTGGTCCGTGCACGGTTCTTGTTCTCCGGGGAACCCGGTCACGCCTCCCTCTATCCCGCGAGGGGGGTCTCCGCCATCATGGAGGCGGTCGACCTGATCGAGCGCGTCCAGAAACTTCACGACCACGAGTTCGACCCGGGACCCCGTCTCGAACCGGTGATCGCAGATTCTGAGCGCGTCCTCGAGGAGGTCCTCGCCGTCCCCGGTTCGGGTCCAATCCTCCGCCGGCTCTCGTACAACCCCGGGAGGATCGAAGGAGGCGAGAAGGCAAACATCGTGGCGGAGAGGTGCGAACTCGAGCTCGACCTTCGTCTCCCCTGGGGGTGTGATCCAAGGCGGCTCATGGCAGACCTCCAGACCCACGCCCCCCGAGCCACCGTGGAGTGCATGAGCAGTTCTGGCCCGAGTTTTACCGACCCCAAAGAACGGATCGTCGAGAAGATCTGCGCCGCCATCGAGTCGGTACGGGGCAGGCCTGCGGTTCCGATCGTTCAGTGGGCGGCTTCGGATGCACGAGCCCTTCGCCTCGTTGGGTTCCCGACCGTCGAGTACGGTCCAGGGGATCTCAGCTGCATTCATGGCCTCGATGAACGGGTCCCCATCCGTGCTCTCGAGGAGGCCGTGTCGGTGTATTGTCACCTGATCGACGCCTACACCTGAAAGAGGCCGATGCTCGTCTTCTGCCACATCATGGCGGGAGCTGCGATCGGCCTGCTCTGGGGCCGGGCGGGTGCGGTACGACCGCTCCTGTCCGCAGGCATGATCGGTGCAATCCTGCCCGACCTGATCGATAAACCGATCGGACACCTCCTGCTCGGCGGCACGCTCGACAACGGGAGGATCCTATCGCACTCGCTCGGGTTTTTCTTCGCCGTCTTCGTGATCGGCATGCTGCTCTTCCGCCAGAGGCACCCGTTCCTGGGGCCTGTCCTGGCGCTGGGCGTCCTATCGCATCAGCTGCTGGACGCGATGTGGCGCGATCCCGCGGCTTGGTTCTATCCGCTCCTCGGGCCGTTCACCTCAGGGGAGTATCCGGATTATTTCCTGCATGGGATTATTGCCGAGCTCTCTTCGCCGGCTGAGTGGCTTTTCGGTGTCACGCTCCTCGCCCTGACCCTGGTCATTTATCGCCCCAGGGTAGCGTCCCTTGCGGACCTCCGACCCGCTGCTGGCTGCCTCTTACCGTGCCTCGGTACCCTCGTCGGGCTTCTCGGCCTCTTCACCCTTGTCGCGGCAAGCCTGGGACTTTCGAACCCGTGTACGCAGATCGTCCTCCCGGGTGATCAGTTCCTTCTCGGAATGGCCGCAATCGTGGAGAGTGCTATCATCCTCGAGGGGGTCCCAGACAATCCGGGACCGGGCGAATGAGGCGAGAAGAGCCGGGAGATGATACTGGTCCTCTGCGATCATCCGGTCGAAGAGTTCGGGCGGCACAAGCGGCCCAAACGCCCTGCTCGAGGCAGGGACAGGAGGGAGGGTCCGGGCGATCTCCCCGGGATGAGCGGAACGCATCGCCTCGAGCGCCGCGAAGACCCGCGATCCGGCCACTCCAGCCTTGCCAACTTTTCGGATGATAAGGCCAAAGTCCGTCGGACGGATCGTGGACCGCGGACCGAGGTATGAGTGCATAAAAGACGCCACCACACGATTTCCAGCCGCCCCGAACGGGGTCAGGACGACCACCCGGACCGTCGTGCCGTCCGGAGACTCGAGGATGGTTATGCCCGATGAGTGAACCTCTCCAGGAACCGCTTCGAACGCCTCCTCGAGGACAGCGCTGGTCACGTCGTCGAGCGGCAGGCCGGACGACCTGCTGGAGAGGATGCGAAGGGCTCCGGCAGCGACGAGCGGACTTGCACCTCCCTTCTCCCCCGACCAGAAGGCCTTCCGCTGAAACGCCATTCCAGGCTCGACGATCAGAAGACCGTGAGCGTCGTCGCGTCCGATCACCGACCAGCCCCGCCCACCCAGAGAAAAGGCGCCCTCGCCCTCCGACCGGGCGAACCGGGCATCGAGGCGACCGACCTCTTCACCGTCGGGTGTGACCGCACGGTAGTCCCGGCCCCCACGGAGGACAGAGAAGAGTTCCTGTCGATGGGCGCCGGAGAAGACCGTCTCTGTCGCCGGTCCGACCATCACGAGGTCGCCGTCGGCAACGATGAACCCCTCGTCAAGCAGGTGATCGGCGACCTGGGCAACCTCCTCCGGCGGTATCTCCCGGAAGGGGCCGAGCGAACCGACCAGGTCCGTGAGAACGGAGAGCCGGGTCCGGCGGGCTCGGAGGAGGTGGAGCAGGAGCTGTTGGGCGAGGACGTGGTACGGCCGTTTCGCTGGCTGGATCGGCTCCGCCTCTCCCCGCGAAGCCGCCTCGACCGCCCCGAGGGCGAGCACCAGCTCGCAGGGGCGCGACAGGAGAAAGGCGAATCGGGCCGGACGGTCACGCCTCCCCGTCCTCCCGAGACGCTGGAGAAACGATGCGATGGAGGCTGGAGGCCCGCTCTGGACCACCAGGTCGAGGTCCCCGATATCGATCCCCAGTTCCAGGGTCGACGTACAGACGATGCAGAAGGGGTCACCGGACTTCGCGGCGGTCTCTGCAACCTCGCGAGTCGCCGGTGAGACCGACGAGTGGTGACAGTACAGTCCGGGAAGCCGGCCATCAAGGAGGTTCGAAAGACGTTCGACCTCGCCGCGGGAGCGGGCAAAGACGAGGGCACGCCGGCCCCGCACCAGCCGGACAAGGGCATCGGCCCTCCCGGCTTCCCCGGGATCGACACAGAACGAAAACTGGCGCGGGGCCGGAGGAGACGGTATCCGGACAAGACGACGCCGTCGTCCCGGCCCTGAGAGCCAATCCAGGACGTCCTCGGGGTTACCGACAGTCGCGGAGAGGCCAATCCGCTGAACGTCCCTCTCGGCGACGCGGTCGAGCCGGTCGAGGAGAGCACGGACCTGGACGCCACGGTCGGTTCCCACGAAGGCATGAACCTCGTCGATCACCACGTATCGCAGCGGTCCGAAGCGAACAGATGCGTTCGGGTCATGGAGGAGCACCTCAAGGGACTCAGGGGTGATGAGAAGGACGTGCGGCTCGTCATCGGGGTCATGGCGTCGTTCCGAGGGAGGAATGTCACCGTGAAACGCCGCCGCAGTGAGTCGACCCGGTGCGCAGAGCCCCCAGACCCGGTCGAGTTGATCGTTGATGAGCGCCTTGAGAGGGGAGAGATAGATGCAGAAGACCCCGCGGGCGCCGTCTTTGAGCGCCCGGTCGACAACAGGAAGCAGTGCCGCCTCAGTCTTACCGCCGGCAGTGGGGGCAATTACGAGCAGGTCGGCCCCGCTGGATGCAGCGGAGAAAGTCTCTTCCTGCAGGGGGCGCAGGGATTGCCACCCGAGTCGCTGGAGGAGGGTGACCTGAAGGGTGCCGTGGAGGTGGTCGTAGGCGCCGGGCATCAGGAGTGATTTGGCATCGATCCATGATGAGACTGTGCCGCCG
>JABNAD010000939.1_pt1 | contig 13008 bp, 8 predicted proteins | sample 7240381 | NCBI WGS metagenome assembly JABNAD01 (sample SAMN11332834, study PRJNA596920) | anaerobic digester metagenome | biome: digested sludge; isolation source: digested sewage sludge-derived enrichment culture grown on H2/CO2 | place: Germany: Goettingen | reverse complement strand
TAAAGCACCCGTAAGTCGGTTTTATAACCCCTCTTACGGGTGTTGACGTTCATGCAGGATAGTGATAGTGAAGCCTGCATCCAACGGTAATTCACCTACTGTTTTATGAGGTTAGCCATGCAGGCTAATCCATATGTTAATTAACAAACTCTTAATATAAACGAAACCACCTCGTAACAATAATACCTTTCCTTTGCCGCCGAGTTTTTAATATAATTAGATAGAAATTTTATGGTTAAAGTTAATTTATCAAACACTTTTATTTGTTTGATTGTACTCTTTTTTGCTCTTTCTATGAGAGTTTCAGGACAAAACAGTACTCTTAAAGGAGTTGTAAAAGATGTGGATGGCATTCCACTTATCGGGGTTAATGTGGTAGAGAAAGGGACTACGAATGGAACAGTGACGGATATTGATGGAAATTTTTCAATAAATGTCAAGACACACTCTACCGTTATATTCACTTATATTGGATTTGCGGAACAAGAACTTGTCTGGGATGGAAATTCCGTGATGAATGTTGTTCTTCGTGAAGATTCGGAGTTGTTGGATGAAGTGGTTGTTGTAGGTTATGGAACCCAGAGGAAAGTAAACCTGACAGGTGCTGTTTCTCAAGTAAGTAATGAGGTGCTTGAAAATAGGCCTGCCCCAAACCTGACAAGGCTTTTGCAGGGAACCTTGCCAAACCTCAATATCAGGATGTCGGATGGAAGTCCTACAAGAACGGCGGATTACAATATCAGGGGTATAACCTCAATTGGCGCAGGAGGAAGTGCGTTGGTTTTGATAGACGGAGTGGAGGGTGATCCAAACTTGTTGAACCCGAATGACATAGAAAGCGTCTCCATATTAAAGGATGCCTCATCCGCGGCAATCTATGGTTCTCGGGCGGCTTTTGGAGTGGTACTCATTACCACAAAATCGGCACAGGAAGGGAAACCAAAAGTCAATTTAAATATCAGTCAGTCATTTAATAAACGCACGATTGATCCAGGCCTGGTTACGAATGGTTATCAATGGGCGAAAAATTTTGATGATGCTTTTTACGCTTGGTACGATTATATAACCCATCCAATTTCAGTGAATAGCATATTCCCTTTTTCTCTGGAATACCTGGACCGACTTAAAGAACACGATGAAAATCCTGATCTCCCTGAAGTGGTTTTCAATGAACAATTGAACAGGTATGAGTATTTTGGAAATACGGATTGGTTTGACGTATTGTATAAAGATGTGATGCCTGCCACCGATGTCGCATTAAATGTGGCCGGCGGTACCAGGAACACCAACTTCTATATCTCAGGGAGATATTACCATCAAGATGGGATTTTCAATAACTCCTCAGACAACTATGATCGTTTTAATGTAAGGGCCAAGGGAGAGGTTAAAGCAAATGACTGGTTAACATTTCAAGATAACTTCGACATCAGCACATATACTTACAGTTATCCATTATTGCCTAATGGTGATGCGGGAATTTGGAGATACTTTGCTGTACAAGGATTCCCTATGACGGTATTAAAAAATCCCGATGGGACCTATACGCATAACACGGCATATACCATGGCGTCGTTCGTGGAAGGAAACAGTAAGTCAGAACAAAGAAATTTTTATGTGAGAAATACTGCAGCTGTAATTGCCGAACCGATAAAGGATTTACTGCAGCTCAAGGCAGATATCACTTTTTCGAAAAAATGGGATAAAGATAAACGGTGGAACAACTTTATAAATTACAGCAATGCTCCCGGAGAAATAAACAGATACGGGAACAGCCGCCTCCGGCAGTTTAACGATGAGACAACCTATTGGGTATCTAATTTAACTGCAAATGTCAATAAGACCTTCAAAGAATCCCATACCGTAAACATGCTGGCAGGGCTGAATATAGAAAAAAACAGACTGGAAAAATTAAACACTGATCGCGATGTCTTATTAGTGGAATCCAAACCGGATTATAATCTGCTGGATGGACTAAATTACCGTATCACAGGCGGAGGAAATGATTGGGCGTATGTTGGGCTCTTCTATCGCCTCAACTACAATTATTTGAATAAATACCTTATAGAGCTGAATGGCCGTTACGATGGATCTTCGAAATTTCCAATTACTCAGCAATGGGGATTCTTTCCTTCAGTCTCAGCGGGGTGGAATGTAACGGAAGAGACATTTATGAAAAACATCCAGCATGGACTTGACCACCTGAAGCTTAGAGCATCGTACGGTTCTTTAGGTAACGGAAACGTTGCTCCTTACAGATTCCTGGAAACCATGTCCGTTTCAAAAACAGGGGTTATTCTTGGGGGAGTACAGCCCAGTTATACCAGCATGCCTTCTGTAATACCCGACGGACTAACCTGGGAAAGAGCCACTACGTTTGATGTGGGTGCCGATGTGATCCTTCTAGATAACAGGCTTAGCCTGACTTACGACTGGTACAACAGAAAAACAACCGATATGTTTACTGCAGGGCCACCGCTGCCAAATGTTTTTGGAGCTACAGTCCCTTATGGCAATTACGCAGACTTATCTACCAAAGGATGGGAGTTTACCCTGTCGTGGAAAGATCAGTTTATGCTTGGCGGAAAGCCTTTCAGATATGGATTTACAGGGTCTCTCTGGGACAGCAAGTCGTTCATAACCAAGTTTAATAGCCCTCTGGATGAATCTGGTAACCCCATCAAGCTTATCAACTCTCATTACGTAGGGAAGCAGATGGGTGAAATATGGGGTTTTGAAACGTTGGGGTTGTTTACTTCGGAGGAGGAAGTCGCCAAACATGCGGATCAGAGCTATCTTAGAAACTCCAATAGCAACAAGTGGTTGCCGGGAGATCTTAAATTTGCGGACTTGAATAATGATGATGTTATCAATCAGGGAAATAACACGCTCGATAATCCGGGTGACAGGAAAATTATTGGGAACGACTCTCCTAGATACCAATTCGGATTTACACTATCGGGAAACTGGAACGGATTTGGCGTTTCGGCTTTCTTTCAGGGGATTGGCAAAAGAGACTGGTATTTTGCACCGGAAGCAGACCTTTTTTACGGACCTTACAATAGGCCTTATGGTTTTCAGCCTGTTAAGTTATACGAGGATATGTGGTCAGAAGATAATCCAAATGGATACTTTCCAAGGTATAGAGGCTACACGGCATTGGGAACTAATCGGTCTCTTGGTGCACCTCAAACCAGATATTTGCAGGATGCCAGTTATATAAGACTGAAAAATCTCATGGTTGATTATACTTTACCCAAGCAGTTAGTAGATAATATGAAAATCTCCAGCGCCCAGGTATTTATATCCGGACAAAATATACTGACCTTCTCGGGTATTTTCAAACATACCGACAGTTTCGATCCCGAAGTGATTGAAAACCCTTTGGGAGAAATGACAAATAGCCATGGACAGGGAGATGCATATCCGATGTTAAAAACATGGACCATAGGGTTAAATCTTACTTTTTAAAACAGAAAATAAAAATGAAAAAGTTTAATATTCTCACAACCGTTTTATTCATAATCATATCTTTGTCTTCTTGTGAAGATTTCCTAAACAGTGAGCCGGTAGATAAACTTGTTCCCTCTACTTTTTTTCAAACCGAAAAAGATTTGGAATTGTATACGAACTCGTTTTATCAAAGGGGACTGCCGGATGGATTAGCTTTGGTTCAATCTGATGAAATGGGTGATTACACATCGAAGATACAATCTCCTAAATTTATTGCAGGCTCTTATGACTCAGGAGATGCCCCCGCTTGGAATTGGAGCGACTTGAGGAATATCAATTATTTCTTGATGAATTTCAATAACAATGCAATCCCTCAGGAGGCAAGGAATCATTATGAAGGTATCGCGCGATTTTGGAGAGCGCATTTTTACTTCGAGAAAGTGAAAACCTATGGAGATGTACCGTGGTATTCAAAAGCACTTGCTACGGACGACAAAGATTTATATAAGCCTCGCGATCCAAGGGCAGCGGTTATGGATTCTGTACTGGCTGACTTAAATTTTGCCTGCGAAAATATCAGGGATACAAAAGACAATACGTCTTCGTTGATCACAAGACAAGTTGCGCTAGCCTTCAAGTCGAGAGTTTGTCTATTCGAAGGCACATTCAGAAAGTATCATCCCGAATTTAATTTGCAATCATCTGCGAACAAGTTTTTAGAAGAAGCAATTGACGCATCAACAAAGGTGATAAATTCTAAAAAATATTCTATTTACAACACCGGAAACCCTGAAACCGATTATAGAACACTTTTTATCAGTGAAAATCCAGTAAATACTGAAGTGATGTTGGCTGTAATTTACAACAATGCTTTAAGAAGATGGCATAATATTACCTGGAAATTTAACAGTGCCACTTATGGGAGTCGCTGGGGGTTAAACAAGCAATTTGTTAATACATACCTAATGACAGATGGCTCAAGGTTTACCGACAAAACCAATTACGATATGCTCTTGTTTACAGAAGAGATGAAGGATCGTGATTATCGCCTGGCACAAACAATTCGTTCATTGGGGTATAAACGGAGCGATGGCTCGGCGGCTCCACCAAATTTCGGATATACGTACACCGGATACCATATTTTAAAATTCAGCCTGGACGATAAAAGATTAGACGGTACATCAGAAGCTTACAACTCCATTAGTATAATAAGGTACGCAGAGGTCTTGTTAAATCATGCAGAGGCCTTGGCGGAACTTAACCGGTTCGATGAAACTACATGGAATCAAACAATTGCCTTGTTGCGTAAAAGAGCTGGAGTGAATGCGAAAGCGCCCGATGCAGCAGATACTTATTTGCAGGAGGTTTATTTCCCCAAAATTTCGGATAAGTATTTACTGGAAATAAGAAGAGAAAGAGGAATTGAACTGTGCTATGAGGGGTTCAGGTATGATGACCTTTTGAGATGGAAAAAAGGACATTTACTGGAAATGTCATGGAAAGGAATATATATTCCCGCAATGGACTATCCGATGGATCTTGACGGCAACGGCACACCTGATGTCTCATTTGTAGCCAAAGCTCCGGCAAAAGGAACCACGGGAATTTTCTATTTTGTTATCGACAATAAGGCATCCAGATTATCAGAAGGAGATAAAGGGCATATTCTTTGGCGAGAAGACGAAGTCAGGAAGTTTGAAGACAAGAAATATCTCTATCCGATATCCGAGACAGATATAACGCTTAATTCCGCATTAACTTAAAATCCCGGTTGGAACTAATTAATATTATTATGATGAAATTAAATTCAGTCAGTGCACTATTACTCACAGCTCTTCTCTTTGCTGTGAGTAATATCTCTGCTCAACAAACAGTAAATATCCCCGATATCCCCGGTTATAAAACCTTGAAATGCGATTTTCATTTGCATACCGTATTCTCCGACGGGTCTGTCTGGCCTAATCTCAGGGTAAACGAGGCTGTACGGGACGGTTTGGACGTTATTGCCATGACCGATCATATCGATTACGAGGGGTTCCCCGAATTAATTGCAAGGGATTACAACAAGCCGTACGAAATTGCACTTCAGGCAGCAAAAGACAAAGGGTTGATCGTGATAAACGGCGGTGAGATTTCTCCAAGAGTTTCACCCTACCACAACAATGCCATTTTCCTCAAGGATGTCAACAAACTCCCCATCGATTACATGCAAGAGACCAAAAAGAAGTTTGTTATGAAAGAGAATATCAGGAAAGAGGAATTAATGGCACCTTTTCTTGAGGCTCAAAGCCAGGGAGCTTTTGTATTTTACAATCACCCCGGATATTCGTGGTGGGATAAAAAAGACACCGCCATTTTCACACAGTTTCATCGTGAACTGTTTGATAAAGGAATACTACGAGGGGTGGAGGTAGTAAATGGACGATACAATATCATTGCCCACAGAATGGCGGAGAAATACAACCTCACGATGCTGGGAAACAGTGATGCGCATGGAGATATATTCTACACATACCGCAATTCTCATCGTCCCATGACGTTAGTTTTCGCGAAAGAAAAAAGTGAGGCGGCGGTTAAGGAAGCCTTGATAAACAGACGTACTGCCGTCTATACAGATGACAATATTATAGCACGTTTACCGGAGGCTGATGCTCTTTTTAAAGCTTCATTAAACATATCAAAAGAAAGCAGAGACAGAAACGGTGAGCCAATCTGGATTGTTTCAATAACAAATGAAAGCTCTGTCCCTTATCGGATTAGAATTCGATCCGAGCACAACATTGAGAACTATCCTTTGGGCCAGTTAGTGCTGGAGCCCAATCAGCCGAGGCAGGTAATAATAAAGGAACTGTGGAATCATCCGGAACAGGTGAAATTGCAAGTAGATGTGTTTAATATTGCCATATCTCCGGATAATCATTTAGAGACCAGCATCATTATAAACAAATAATTTCTATTTGTCATAAACTCATTACCCACTTTTGAATTTTTTTAGCTGTTTGATTCTGATTACTTTTATAGTCGGTTTCAAACAGTTCTTTTTTAGAATAATAAATTATGAGGAATATATTTTACGTTTGTTTTACAGTGTTAGGTTTAGTAATCTTCCAATTAGGCGTTTACGGAAAAGAAACAGCCGGACAATTAACAAAAAGTCCTGCCTCTCAATCTGAAGAGCTTTCTCCGGATTACAAGACCATTAAAGCAACTGCATGGAATGATTCTACCCTTGCAACTGGTGTTGTGTGGAAACATTATCATTTCTCCAACCTCTTTGCCTCCAACCAGTTTGTGAATGTATTGGATGTTAATTTATCCGTCGCAGAAATTGCAATTGACATACCCCATGTTACAGAAGGATTTATAAAGACTAGCCAGGCGGCTTTAGACAATGGGGCAACAGCGGCGATAAATGGCAGCTATTTCAACACAACAGCCGGCGGTTCAACCGTTTTCTTTAGAAAGAATGGTATTATTGTGAAAAATACAGAAGAAGGCTTCACACACTATAGGGAAAACGGTGCTTTTGCCATTACCCGGGAAAATTCTCCCGCAATTATAAAACGTCCTTCTTCGGGATGGGAAAGTGCAGATTCTGAAACTATTCTATCTTCCGGGCCATTATTGATTTATGGCAACGAAATTATCGAACAGGAACAAACGGCGTTTAACCTTAACCGGCATCCGAGAACTGCAATAGGCATTACGGCAAACAATCATATTATCGCGGTTGTAGTTGATGGGAGGAATGCTCAATCGCAAGGAATGAATATTGAGGAACTATCGATATTGATGAAAGCATTAGGATGCGTGGAGGCACTAAACATGGACGGTGGTGGCTCTTCTACAATGTGGATAAATAACAAAGGTGTAGTTAATCACCCAAGTGATAATAAACTGTTTGACAACGAAGGAGAAAGAGGGGTGGCTACAATTATAACGTTCAAGGGAAATTATCATAAATAATTTATAGGTGTTAACGTTTATATTCAGAAAACGAGGCTCCTGCTGTTTTGTCTGAATAATCATTATATTTGTAATTGGATCCTGATAGTGATTTTACACGGAAGGGGTTGTTCATTTCGAAAAAATGCAGCAGATTATGAAAATTGGAATTATCCTGGAAACAAAAGAGTTTGAAAAGGCATGGAATGCTTTCCGGTTTGCTGTTACTGCAAGAAAGCAGGAACATGAAGTGAAAGTTTTTCTGATGGGAGAGGCCGTTGAATGCGAAGGGTTGACCCACGAAAAATACAATGTCGACGAGCAATTAAAGGCATTTGTGAATGTCGGAGGAGAGATTTTGGCTTGTGGTACTTGTCTGACCTCGAGGCAGCTCAATAGCACGGAAGCCTGCCCGATCTCGACAATGGTGGATTGCGTCAACCTCGTCGTTTGGGCAGACAAAACGGTAACTTTTTAACGAAGGCCGAAAATTCAAGCAAATCAAACTTTTTATTTCCATTATGCTGCAAAAATAGTGCGTTTTGGAAACAAAATGTTGAGATAAATTAAGAATATCCTTGTTCTGTTTACTATCTCCTCATTTCTTTAACCGGAAAACCCTTACTATTTAGCATACGCTTATTTTCATCGTTTTACCCGTTGTTCAACACGATTTCCTCTAAAAAAGATAACTGTTTTGCTTTAGATAATTAACGATGAAGTGTTGTTATTGAGCATTTCAATTCTACGATAGTACGATTAAAAGCTACTTTTGCCTCAGCTCTCATATTGCCATACTGCATTTCAATTCTACGATAGTACGATTAAAAGTATTCAATACCGCACTGGCAACTTATCAGGTGAGGTATTTCAATTCTACGATAGTACGATTAAAAGAAAATTAATTCACTTATGCAACCCAACTGATACATGGATTTCAATTCTACGATAGTACGATTAAAAGGTCTGTAAGGTCTTTTTTTAGTATTGCGGAGGCAAATTTCAATTCTACGATAGTACGATTAAAAGACTGTAGCTTAAAGCTTCCGAATAGAGGACCTACCGTATTTCAATTCTACGATAGTACGATTAAAAGTTCAAAATCATCAACGGGAGCGAGAGGTGCCAACATTTCAATTCTACGATAGTACGATTAAAAGAGCTACACGCCGCTTTCCAGCTGTTCGACCTGCTGAATTTCAATTCTACGATAGTACGATTAAAAGCAAAAGCGCCCTGCGTATCATTGCATCCTTTACGTATTTCAATTCTACGATAGTACGATTAAAAGCGTAATTAGGCTCTTTATTGGTATCAAAATCACGGTAATTTCAATTCTACGATAGTACGATTAAAAGAAGGATTAATGATTAAGGAAATAACTTCGCACAATTATTTCAATTCTACGATAGTACGATTAAAAGCATTGAACTACAAACCCGAAGTCAAATCCGAAAACAATTTCAATTCTACGATAGTACGATTAAAAGATGCTCCGGCGGACACCCCGAGTGGCACCTCCAGAATTTCAATTCTACGATAGTACGATTAAAAGGCATATGGTTTCCTGTCGTGCCTTAATTTTTGTCCGTATTTCAATTCTACGATAGTACGATTAAAAGGGATGCGTGGATGAAAAAGACAACCATCTCTTCCGGATTTCAATTCTACGATAGTACGATTAAAAGTTTATCCGGGTTATTCAATAGTTGCCTGAAATCCATTTCAATTCTACGATAGTACGATTAAAAGATGCAGGTAAAAACTTCGTATCTGAAGTTGACTAATTTCAATTCTACGATAGTACGATTAAAAGCGACGCCCCAACAGAACCAGATGCTGCATAATGACATTTCAATTCTACGATAGTACGATTAAAAGACGGAGCAAACAGGGAATCTGAACAGATTACAGGGATTTCAATTCTACGATAGTACGATTAAAAGATGTCTGCTGGAAATATCAGGACAGACCAGATACGAATTTCAATTCTACGATAGTACGATTAAAAGGCAACGTCAAGCGATGCGAACATCTCCCCTGTTGTCATTTCAATTCTACGATAGTACGATTAAAAGCGCCAGCCCATTGTGCTTCAACGTCCCCAACGGTATTTCAATTCTACGATAGTACGATTAAAAGCATCTTCGCTATATATTTTGTTACGATAGTAAATATTTCAATTCTACGATAGTACGATTAAAAGTGAAAATGAAAATGAAAATGAAAATGAAATTATAAAATTTCAATTCTACGATAGTACGATTAAAAGCATTCCTGGAGTGTTGGGTTATCCTGCAATACTTTCATTTCAATTCTACGATAGTACGATTAAAAGCGAAGACAAGCTGATGCGTACCATAGCATCCAAGTTATTTCAATTCTACGATAGTACGATTAAAAGCAGGATTCAGTCCTGCTGCCTCCATATGTTTCCGCATTTCAATTCTACGATAGTACGATTAAAAGCTTGTGAAAATAGCTGAAAAATGGGAAATAGTGCTATTTCAATTCTACGATAGTACGATTAAAAGAACATCCCAGTCGAAACCCTGTGAGTAGTCTATGCGATTTCAATTCTACGATAGTACGATTAAAAGTTGAGAGCCGGGGAGGTGTTCAGGAAATGAGCGAAATTTCAATTCTACGATAGTACGATTAAAAGGTTCTCGTAAGCCGTCCCCTTTAAAATCTCTTTTGCTTATTTCAATTCTACGATAGTACGATTAAAAGTATTCCTACTGATTATTCAATTAAGAAGAATCAAGTATTTCAATTCTACGATAGTACGATTAAAAGACCGGGATGCGGATCTATATAGCCGGCAAGATCACATTTCAATTCTACGATAGTACGATTAAAAGATTCAATCTGTCCATCATCGTTCATTACTGATAGAATTTCAATTCTACGATAGTACGATTAAAAGCAGTGAAGAAGCGAGTAACGCCATATGCTACGCCAATTTCAATTCTACGATAGTACGATTAAAAGTTCTTGCGGATCTCCACGTGATACTTAAGTACCATCATTTCAATTCTACGATAGTACGATTAAAAGAAAGATGGGTATATACTCCAAAAACAGGAGAAAGATTTCAATTCTACGATAGTACGATTAAAAGTACGTGAAAGCCTGCTCTATGATGCCCTCTATTCAAATTTCAATTCTACGATAGTACGATTAAAAGCGATAATAAGGCAAGGTGTCATCGAGCTCTCTGAGATTTCAATTCTACGATAGTACGATTAAAAGAAGCATTTAGTTCGATATCACAGGCAGCTTTTTTCAATTTCAATTCTACGATAGTACGATTAAAAGATAGTATCATTACGGTACTGATCAACCCTCCATTAAATTTCAATTCTACGATAGTACGATTAAAAGTTTCTTTTAAGCCATTTTAATATATTATCATCATCTTTATTTCAATTCTACGATAGTACGATTAAAAGCTTCATATTCGTAGATGAAAATCCATTCGCATTCACCATTTCAATTCTACGATAGTACGATTAAAAGAGTGTACGAACTACTTAACAGGGTTGCAGTATCCGGATTTCAATTCTACGATAGTACGATTAAAAGAATTTCTGGGTACAGATAGCATGCGATATTACAGCAATTTCAATTCTACGATAGTACGATTAAAAGAGGAAAAGAAACGAAAGAGTATTACCGGACATCAAAATTTCAATTCTACGATAGTACGATTAAAAGACATAAAAAAGCGCGAAAAATATGGAACCTTTAACAAATTTCAATTCTACGATAGTACGATTAAAAGCGCACCACGCGGTAGCCGCAACGAGGAAATACGTCATTTCAATTCTACGATAGTACGATTAAAAGTTCATGAGCGAAATTTTGATGAAAATGTCGACAATGCTTTCATTTCAATTCTACGATAGTACGATTAAAAGCTACGGTTGGCGAAATGACAATCATTGACGAACCAAATTTCAATTCTACGATAGTACGATTAAAAGCGAACATAGGTGTTATCGAAAAAAAGATGAACGGATTTCAATTCTACGATAGTACGATTAAAAGATGGCACGATTAAAGGAAAAAGTTCCGGCGATCCGCATTTCAATTCTACGATAGTACGATTAAAAGTAACTTCGAGAGTATTAAAAACAGAAAATATCAATATTTCAATTCTACGATAGTACGATTAAAAGATTGATGATTTGGATAAATGTAAAGCTAATCCGGAATTTCAATTCTACGATAGTACGATTAAAAGTTTGTTTCTTTTCCAGCAGTCCAAGCCGCTTGATACATTTCAATTCTACGATAGTACGATTAAAAGCATGCGGGTAGTAGAAAACAACGAGCCGATAACCGAATTTCAATTCTACGATAGTACGATTAAAAGTAGTAGTTTTTATAAATGTCCCAGTAACATAGGAAATTTCAATTCTACGATAGTACGATTAAAAGGATCGTCGAACATGTTTTACACCTCCTCTCATTAATTTCAATTCTACGATAGTACGATTAAAAGTTTAACAACCCATCCATGTTGATTGTAGGGATGCAAATTTCAATTCTACGATAGTACGATTAAAAGTGTCGGGGGTGGATTCTTTTTAAAAGACCTTGGGTATTTCAATTCTACGATAGTACGATTAAAAGTACAGAAACATCACCAACGCTGTACACTTTTACAATTTCAATTCTACGATAGTACGATTAAAAGAATTTAATACGTCGATCTCAGTACTCAATTCAGAAATTTCAATTCTACGATAGTACGATTAAAAGTATGTAGATCACATAATGACGATTTGTTGTTCAGAATTTCAATTCTACGATAGTACGATTAAAAGAAAGAGACGCGCAAAATTTCTGGGTACAATTAGGCGATTTCAATTCTACGATAGTACGATTAAAAGTCGCAAGTCCTAATGAGTCTAGATTTAATTTTCCGTATTTCAATTCTACGATAGTACGATTAAAAGCGCCTAGGTAGATCGGGCTCTCTGCTCTTCGGTAATTTCAATTCTACGATAGTACGATTAAAAGTATTTGCTGATACAGAGAGAGATGCACAAAACTTTATTTCAATTCTACGATAGTACGATTAAAAGGTTTAGTGCTAACCGCCCAAAAGTGCCTTTATTCAATTTCAATTCTACGATAGTACGATTAAAAGGATTATCGACAACGAGATTAAGGAGCGGAAGATTGATTTCAATTCTACGATAGTACGATTAAAAGTTGGGTAGATTATTAATAAGGGAGAGATTAAGAAATTTCAATTCTACGATAGTACGATTAAAAGAACGTGAGTACCGATATCGTTGAGCAGCAATGGAAGATTTCAATTCTACGATAGTACGATTAAAAGGGCAAAAATTGGCGAGCGAACGATAAACCACGAGATTTCAATTCTACGATAGTACGATTAAAAGTGGCCTGGGTGTTTTGCGTCCTGAGCCTCTATATGCATTTCAATTCTACGATAGTACGATTAAAAGAAGATATGAAAACACCAAATTTTGAATTTACAGAGATTTCAATTCTACGATAGTACGATTAAAAGTGCACAACTATATTAGCCCTCAAATAAACCGAGCAGTAAAAAATAAAAGTTATTTTTACAAC
>JABNAD010000938.1_pt1 | contig 13021 bp, 13 predicted proteins | sample 7240381 | NCBI WGS metagenome assembly JABNAD01 (sample SAMN11332834, study PRJNA596920) | anaerobic digester metagenome | biome: digested sludge; isolation source: digested sewage sludge-derived enrichment culture grown on H2/CO2 | place: Germany: Goettingen | reverse complement strand
GTCGAATCCGTCCCTCCCCCCGGCCGTTCGAGACGGGTCGCCTGACCGCATTCGATGCCGGCCTCCTCGTAAGAAGGCCGCACATCGGCTTGGACACCACGAATCAAGACCTCCAAATCGTCGACGCCGTCTTCCGGTGGCAATCCATGGAAGCATCTCCGGATGGCCTGTAGTGACGAGATGAGCGGGGGCGAACTCCAGAAGATCGCGATCGCCCGCGCACTTGTTCAGGAGCCCAGGGTATCCTGCTCGACGAGCCGACGAGCAACCACGATATCATGAACCAGGTCCATAGCGTCGCAACGATCAGCCAGATAGTCCTGGAGCACCAGATCGCCGAGGTGATGACCATGCATGACCTCAACCAGTCGATCCGGCACGCCGAACGTTTCATTTTTTAGAGGCAGCAGGATACACGCCCACGGGGGCACGAGGTGGTCACCTCCACGTGATCGAGAAGGTCAACGGGCTACCGGTGACGAACGGCCAGCTCGCTGAAATACAGTGCGTAATCCCCCAGGGGGCCGGGGCTCGCATTGGTGAATCCTGAAATAAACAGAGATGAGATGAAAGCACCATGAATGGCCCGTCGATCGAACCAGCATCTTCATCCATAAAGAACTGCGTGAGGTTCCTCGGACATGACCCCCTCGGGCAGGCAATAAAATTTCGGACGACTCCCGCAGTGGAGAGCCACGTCCAATCGGGGAGTCACGGCCTATGACGTTCGAATTGCACTCCATTGGTCATGTCCGGTCTCCGTACCGGGAAAGGAAGGACGCCCCGCGGCAGGGCCAGCTCGCTGACGCAGTATCTGAGATCATCATCGATCCCCCGTACCGCGCCGGCCTCTTCCGGTTAGAAGAGATGAAGCAACTCTTCGTGCTCTGCTGGTTCGACCGTGCCGAGCGGACGACACTCCGAGCGATACCGCCCCACAACCCGGTCGAGCACGGGGTCTTCGCCACCCGTTCACCCAACCGGCCGAACCCGGTGGTGATCTCTATCGTCGCCCTCCTCGAGATGGATGGGGGCGTCCTGCGCGTCAGGGGGCTCGATGCGCTGGATGGGACGCCGGTTATCGACATCAAGCCCTACGTCCCCGAGATAGACGCTCTCTCTGAGGATTGATAGTGCCGGGATTGTTTCACCCCGCAGCATCGTCCCGAGCTGGGTGGGTATGGCACTAGAGTCCTTCGAGCGTCTCTTGTACGAACGAACTCAGGTCGTCGGCAGTCGTGACAACCAGGTCGATCCCCGCTTCTGTAAAGACATATCCCGGCCCCTTCCCGGCGAGATTCTCTCGCGTCGCGACGACCGCAGGTTTGAACGTCGCAATGAAGTTCGCCACCGCGATGCCCTTTCCTTTCTCTGTCTCACGGTGCGGATTCACAACGAATTCAGTCCGTTCGACCTGTTTCATCAGGATGTCGATGTCCACCAGGGCGAAGAGAGGAGCTTCGCCGAAATGGCGATCGATTGCCCCCTCTATCTCCGCGAGTGGGACAACGTACCGGAGTTTCGACGCGTGCCAGGGCTCGTAGTGGATCACGGGATGTTCCACGTTCGGTACCGCTTTCAGGATCTCCTGCTCGAGCCGCTGGCTGATGTGGTGTGCACGGTCGAGGTTCGCCGTGCGAAGAGTGATGTCCGCCTCGACGAAGACGTATCGCCCGGAGTTTCTCCCCTTCAGGTCCCTGATCTCGACGACGGCGGGATCACGGAGGATCGTCGATCGGATCGTCTTCAGGGTCGCCTGGTCAACTGATGCGTCGAGCAGCACCTTCATGCCGCCGACCAGGATCTCCCAGCCGGCGACGAAGATTAGGACAGCAACCACGATCGCGGCGAACCGATCGACGGGAAAATCGAGGAACTGTCCCAGGAGTCCGAGGAAGACGACCATCGAAGCGAGAACGTCCGAGGTGAAGTTCTTGCCGTCGGCGACGAGGCTGGGAGAGTTGAACCGGGCACCCATACGGACCTCGTATCTCCCGAATAGAAAAGGGACGAGGATCAGAGCGGCGGTGACGACGAGCACCCAGGGTTCGATCTCCCGGACCTCCGTGGGTGCGAAGAGCGCCTGGGAGACGATCTCGTACGCAGTCCCAAAAAGCAGGAACGAGATCGCGATCGCGACGAGGTTCTCCACCTTGTAGAGCCCGTAGGGAAACGTGACACTCTCTCTCCGGGAGATGACCAGCCCGAGGATAAGCGCAACAGAGGCAAAAAGATCGATGAAGGAGTGTACGGCGTCGGCCCGGAGCGAGAGGCTGCCGGTCGAGTTGGAGAGGAGGAGTTTTACCAGCACCAGTCCGACGTTCACGAGCAGCGAGGTGAGCGCCACCCCCAAGAGAGAAGCGGATCCATCCCTGCGATCATTCTCCATCTCCTGGGGACCCCCTGCGAGGTATCGCTTCAGGCGGTTAAGAAGTCTGCGGATACCGATGAGACCATCGCCATAACCAGCGCTGCGTGACCAGGATACGCGATCGGGAGGGGGCCGGAGCAGTTCCGAACGGCCGGGATCCTCAACACAAAGGATGAAATGTCTCTCGGACCCATTCTGCATCAACCATCTCAGGATGGATGAAAACAGGGAGCTGTAGACATGAAGAAAGGATTCATCACCGATATCGAGACCGCGACGACGGAGAACACGGACTTCCGCCGTGTCCTGTACACGGGCAAGTACACCCAGCTCGTCCTGATGAACCTCCCACCGGGTGAGGAGATTGGCATGGAGGTACACGACGACGTCGACCAGTTCTTCCGGTTCGAGGAGGGGGAAGGCAAGGTCGTGATCGACGGCGTCGAGACTGCAGTCAAGGATGGCAGCGGCGTGATCGTTCCGAGCGGGGCGATGCACAACGTCGTGAACACGTCGAAGACGGCGAACCTCAAGCTCTACACGATCTACGGACCTCCCGAGCACCTGGACGGGACCGTCCACCGGACGCGGAAAGAGGCCCTTGAGAACGAAGAGCACTTCGACGGAAAGACCACCGAGTGAGCCACCCAGAGCTCTTTTTGAAGCCAGCGACCCCGGTGAGATAAAACTGGCACAACTTTTTTCCACCGTCGGCGCCTGCCACACATCGTCATTTTTCCCCCGCGCGAACCGTTCTCAAATTGCCGACCGCCGATTACTCATTCGGCCATCCCGCGAAGACGGTGGAAGGCCCTGGGCGAGGGGACGATGTGACCTCCACCGCGGGAACCTATATCACCGGCAGGGACGACCGCTCTCCGGTGATGACTGGATGGAGACGGAGTCCAGGCTGGACCTGATGGACCGTGAGGGGTTGCGCGAGTACCTCGACTTCCTCCTCTGGCACTACCGGGTCGTCGACGCATTCTGGTTCATAGAGACGGTGGAGGCGTCCGGGCAGGAGGCAGCAGAAAAGATGAACGAACACGTCTGGGGTCGCGTCGCCGGGATGGCTGCCAGGGACCTGCGTCGCCGGTTCGGGATCGACACAAAGGGCCTTGCCGGGTTCGTCGAGACCCTGCGCCTCTTTCCCTGGGCGATCATCGTCGGGTATACGATCGAGGAACAAGAGGAAGAGGTCCGGATCACGGTCCCGTCGTGCCCATCCCAGGAGGCCCGGCTCCGCCGTGGACTCGGGGAGTACGTCTGCCGGGAGATGCACCGGGCGGAGTTCACCGCTTTTGCCCGTGAGGTCGACCCTCGGATCCAGGTCGAGTGCCTCCACGCCCCGCCGGACCCTCATCCGCCCGACGAGATCTGCGCCTGGCGGTTCACCCTCGGTTCCGCCGACTGAGGAGACCAAGACACCCCCATCGTATCAGCTGGTCGTGCCTCGGGGATACGTCATACCGTGGTCATGGTAGGTATCACGAGGGGGTGCACCGTCCTGGTGGTGGCCGCCATGGCTCGGAACAGCCGGCAGTTCTCCGAGATCGTCATCTGGCCCTTCGAGACGCGGGGGATTGCCCTCACCGGCGACTCCCTCGTGGAGGGGACGACGGAAGCGGCCGCCAACATCTATGAGGCAGTCGATGGCGGTGTCCGGATGGCGATCGTTGGTGGCGGCGACGGCCCTCTCCGGGCTATCCTCCCGCTCTTCACCCGACGCGCTGTCCTGCTCGGAGTGCTCCTGCCCGGAACCGCGAACAACTTCGCCCGATCGAAAGGGTGGCCGATGGATTTCGCCACCGCGGTAGATGTCATTACCGATGGCACCGAGTCCCGTGTCGACGTCGGACTGCTGAACGGGATCCCCTGTGCCAACAACCTCCCGATCGGGTACTCCCGCGAGGTGATCCGGGCGACGCCCGTCGGAATGAAGCGCTGGCTCGCGTCCACCCGATAGGTCCTCGACGAATTCAGCCATCTCATCCGGCAACGACAACGGCTCTTCTGCAGCACCATCACGACCGGATCGGGACAGGAACGGTTTCTCGCACGGCACCTGATGGTGGTGAACGGAGAGCACTACGGTCCGCTCCCGATTGCGCCCGAGACCCGGATCGACGACGACCACCTCGACCTGCTCATCCTGGCTTCGACGAGGCGGTGGCAGGGAGTTCGTTTCTGGGCATGGTTCGTACCCGGATTTCACCTCCGGGACCCCATGATACGTCGGACGCGGGTGCCCCCGTGCGATGGTCGAGACCGAGCCTATCCGTCTCGTGATCGTCGACGGAGCGAAGGGACCGATGACGCCGGTGGAGATCGGACTGGACTCTGGAGCGCTCCGAGTTTTGAAGGGACGACCTCTGGAGCATTGATCAGGAGCCCGTCACCATCAGGACGATCGTGATCGCAGTCATCGAAGCGAGTAAAAGGAGCATGGTGCCGAACCCGGGTGGGTAGATCACGGCGGTCAAACCCACAAGGACGGCTGCCGCCAGGGTCTCGATCACCGCGAAGAGGGCAAGTCGACGGAGAGTCAGGTGACGAAAGGGGAAGTACATGTACCGTTTAGCACCCCGTCAGTACGACTGGCTCGAGCACTCGGCCGAAGACTTTGCGGAAGGGCTCCCTCTGGTCCTCGATTGAGAACCGTTCGAGGTGGCAGTCCTCGCCGCTCGTGATCAGAAGCCGGACACCCGTGCCACGGGTTTCGAAAGCGATAGAAGTGACGAACCCGGAGTGGGTCCGGTCGAGGCTCTCCGCAAGCCTGAGGAGAACGGCGAGGACCAGAACTGTCCTCCGATCAGTATTGGGAACTGCAGAGAGGACCGCACTCCGCGGTCCTGGAAACTTTTTACGGTGGAGCCGGGCGACGGTTGCCAGGACCATCACCTCGCGCTCGTCGAACCCGAGCAATCCAGCGTTCGCGATGATGTACTGGGAGTGCAGGTTATGGTTCGAGAACGATATGAAAGTCCCGCAGTCGTGAAGGAGCGCTGCGTACTCCAGGAGTTCACGCTCCGCGTCGTTGAGACTATGAAGCCCGATCGCCCGACCGGAGTCGAAGAGTTGCCGGGCAAGTCGGCGGACCTGGTCCATGTGAACCTCCGGGCACCCGCAGACGCGGCGGAGACGGTTGACCGACTCCTCTCGCACGGAAAAGGCACCCTGCGGTGGGAGGTGTCCGTGTCGTGAGAGGTAGTCGAAAAGGAGCCCCTCTTTGAGTCCTCGCCGGGTGATCGTCACCGACTCGAGCCCGAGGTGGTCGACGATCGTCTCGAGGATCGCAACGCCGGGCACGATGATGTCAGCCCTCCCGGGGTTGATCCCGGGCACGGCCCGTCGATCTTCGAGGGAGAGGGCGAGGAGGTGACGTGCCGCCCGGCTCAGGCCTTCCCGTGTCACGCGAATAAAGGGACCGGTCGCCCCGGGATCCTCCAGCCGGCCAGCAATCTCGGCGAGGTTCTGAATCGTCCCGGAAGCGCCGAGCACCCGGTCGAACCGTTGTTCCACGAGCCCCTCGAGCGGACGGAGAAGGCCGGAGCGGCAGTACTCTCGCATCGCGCGGTATTCAGCAGGGGTATAGGCCCCGGAAGCCTTCTTCGGGGGATAGAGGGAAGCGAGCCGGATTGAGCCGAGACGAGCGCTCGCGACAAACCGGTGCGACGTAGCGTCACCGACGACGAGCTCGGTGCTCCCCCCGCCGATGTCGATGACGAGGACCGAATCATCGTCAAGTGATAAGCCGCTCGTGACCCCGAGAAAGATCAGGCGCGCCTCCTCGGGGCCCGACACCACGTGCACGTCAAGACGTGCCTCCTCGCGGAGGCGCTCGAGGAAGACCGCCTGGTTGCGAGCCTCCCGCGTCGCTGACGTCGCCACCGCGACGATCTCGTCGGCGTGGAAGGACCGGGCGAGGTCACCGTAGCGCCGGCAGACGGCAACCGCACGGTCCATCGCCTCGCCCGAAAGCCGATCTCGTGACCCGGTAGGTCCGAACTCGCCCTCCCCGAGTCGGACCGTTGCCTTCTGCTCCGAGAGGACAGTAAACGAGCCCCCGACACCGATCCGGACCACGAGGAGGCGAACCGAGTTTGTCCCGATATCGATGAACCCGATGGCCGCTCCCATCAGAACCACGCCCAGGTGAGCTCGCACCGCCGCCCACTTGCCGCCTCGAGCAGGTCGGCCTTCGGGAACGAGACGGAATGAACCTCCACCGTCGGTCTCCAGGTGCGGCACTGGACCTGGATCGTCTCCGGGGTGACCTCGCACCGCACCTCCTTCACGTCCTGCAGGTGAGAACGGTCGAGACCGTCAGCGAGGCGGAGAATGCCGCCGAGCCAGCGGACTGTGATCCGGGTAGGAGGGTCGAGCGCAGCGTAGAGAGGGTGCTTTTCGGGATCGGGCAGCCCTTTCCGGTGATACCGCGCGATGAGGGCCACCGTGACCCGTTCCTCAGGACTGAGTGGGAGGGTCGCGTCGTCCCGGACCAGCTCGCAGCTCCGGCGATGATGACCGCGCCGTCCGTCACGCCACCCGACGTCGTGGAGGAGACCGGCCGCACCAAGCAATTCTCGCTCCCCCGGCCCGAGGCGGTGAAGAGGGACGAGGGCATCGAAGAACTGGTACGCGATGCGGGTCACGTGCTCTGAGTGCGCGAGATCGGCGCCCTCGAGAAGAGGGCTTGCCCGGACCGCCTCGACGAGATCTCGACCCATCGGCGTCATACCGAGCCCCCGTCCTGGTTGCCAGCGGTGGCGAACCTCTCGACGAGCCCTTTGAGAAACTGCTCACGTTGCAGCCGACTCCACGCGTCGAGCGCCATTTCGTGGACGCGGACCCTCTCGGACCGACGATTCGCGAGGAGCGCTTTCACGCCCGGCTCGATCGCGGGGTAGAGGCCCTCGTTGCCGAAGTACACCATGGCGTGATCCCGTTCCTTCTCGAGGAACAGGGGGAGCAAATTGATCCAGACATCGCAGTCGTGGAGGTCGCCCAGCACCTCCTGGAGGGCCTTGATCGCCTTCACCTCGGAGTGGAGCGCGTCTTCGAAGAGCGGTGCGAAAGCTTCGATTGTGTACCGGAGGCGTTTGGCCGCGATTCGCAAGGCATGGTGCTCGGCAAGGCGGGCAGGGTCGGAGAGAGAGGGAGCGAGGACGGCGAGCTCGTCTGCCCGGAGGGCGACCGTGCCGTGCGCCGCCGACAGGACAGCGGGGGAGCGTGCCGCAGTATCCTCTTCTCGGCGCCACCGTTCCACCCGTCGCGAGAGGCGCTCTTCCATCCGTTCGAGGACGTGTGAGTCCTCCAGCCGGTCCAGCGCCCTGATCACTTCGGGTTGAAGCGCCTCGCGCTCCTGGACGAGCCGCAGGAGCAGGCACCGGATCCCCATCCTGTCTTCGGGGCCCGGCGGGCATGTACTGGCGACGGCTTTTTCGTCGCTGCGGGTGGTGAGATGGAAATTACCTGTTGGGCCAAAGAAGAGTGGGTCAACGGTGCCGGCGGCGAGTGGGCGGGCTGCGTACCGGACGATGAAGTCGATCTGCACGTCGACGTCCCGCGCCGCGCCGAGCGCCCGCGTCACTCGCCGGACAGAACGGCGCAAGCGGCGGTTCTCCTGTGCTTCCAGGCAACAACCGAGGAGGGCAAGGGCGGCGCGGATGCGCCTGCTTGTGACGCGCATACGGTGGATATGCTCGATGTCTTCACCTTCGAGCACCCCGGGGATCTCCTTCTCGAGAAGGGGGATCAGGGTGAGCACCCGTTCGGCCAGAAAAGCGCAGTATGCCGGTTCGTCGACCTTCACACCCATCCCTCCTCCATACTCGCTTTAAAACATCTCCCGCGTCTTCGGTCCGATCTCGCCGGATGCAGACGGAGTAAACCAGTCGCCACGGTGTTCGATCATCCACGCCTGGGTATCGAATGGCGGGTTATCTCCCTCCGGTACAGCCCGCTCGTAGGTGTTGTCGGGACGGAGAAGGCGTGCCTGTGCCGTGTCTTGGAGGTGGACCAGCAAGATCTGCTCGACGACCGCTCGCCGCGCCGCCGGGTCAATGAGGGGAAAGAGGACTTCCACGCGCCGGTTCAGGTTGCGCGGCATCAGGTCGGCCGAACCGACGAGCACCTCCTCGTCGCCCCCGTTCCGGAAGTAGTAGATCCGGACGTGTTCGAGGAATCGGCCGACGATCGAGGAGACCGTGATCCGATCCGATATCCCCGGCAGTCCGGGCCGAAGGCAGCAGATCCCGCGCACCTGGAGGTCGACCCTGACTCCCTCCTGCGATGCCCGGTAGAGAGCCGCGATGCATTCACGATCGACAAGGGCATTCATCTTAAAGACGATGTGGCCGTCACCGTGCGCCCGGTGCCGCTCGACCTCGCGTCTGATACGACCGAGCAACCCTTCACGGATAGTGACAGGCGCGACCAGGAGTTCACGAAACCGATCGATCCGCGCGTACCCGGTCAGGTAGTTGAAGAGGTCAGAGACATCGACACCACAGGCGGGCCTGCAGGTGAAAAGGCCCAGGTCCGTGTAGATCCGCGCGGTCGAGGCGTTGTAGTTCCCGGTCCCGAGGTGGATGTACCGGACTATCCCCTGTCGCTCCCGCCGGACGACCATGCAGACCTTGGCATGGACCTTCATGTGCAGGAGCCCGTAGACGACATGTACCCCGGCGCGTTCCAGGGCGCGGGCCCACCCGATGTTGTTCTCCTCGTCGAACCGGGCCTTCAACTCGATCACTGCCGTCACCTGTTTTCCGTTCTCCCGCGCCTCCATCAGGGCATCAACGACCGGGGCGTTCTGGCCGACCCGGTAGAGGGTCATCTTGATGGCGAGAACATCGGGATCGCGGGCCGCGAGTTGCAGGAACGAGAGGATCGGGGCGAACGAATCGTAGGGATGGTACAGCAGGACGTCCCCCTTCCGGATGGCGGCAAAGAGGTCTGCGTCAGGGGCGAGCGCCGGTGGAACCGCGGGATGGAATGGAAGGTCGCGGAGTTCAGGAATGGGAAGCGTAGCGATCTGCATCAGATCGGAGAACCCGATCGGAGACTGCTCCCGGTATATCTGATCGGACCCGATTCCGAGGTGGCGGGCCATGAACCCGCAGCGGGCTTCGGGGATCTCGTGGTCGACCTCGATACGGACGGGGGCGCCGATCCGCCGGAGTTCGACCGACTCTTCCACCGCGGTGAGCAGGTCGTCTGCCTCGTCCTCCTCGATCTCCAGGTCTGCGTTCCGCGTGATCCGGAATGGGTATGAGGCGACCACCCCCAAACCGGGAAAGAGCAGGTCCATATGGGCCGCGATAACGTCCTCGAGGAAGACGAACTCCCGTCGGTCAGGCGTCGGCCCACGAGGGAGCTCGATCAGGCGTGGAAAGACCCCGACCGGGACCTTGAGACGGGCGAATCGGTCGCCGCACTCGGGATCGCGGACCACCACGGCGAGGTTGAGCGAGAGATTCGAGATGAAGGGAAACGGGTGGGAAGTGTCAAAAGCGAGGGGGGTCAGGACCGGGAATATCTCGGACTCAAAGAGGTTCCGCAGGTGTGCGCGTGCGGAATCGTCCAGGTCCGCCACCCGGCGGATCCCGATGCCGACCCGTTCGAGTCCTGGGAGCAGGTCGTCTGCCCAGCACCGTTGCGCTGTCGTGAGCAGCGGTTCCAGCGCGATGCGAATCTCCACGAGCTGGCGAGCTGGCGTCATCCCGTCGGGAGGAGTTTCGATCACTCCCTCGTTCCGCTGCCGCTGGAGCCCCGCGACCCGGACCATGAAGAACTCATCCAGGTTGTTGCCGAAGATTGCGAGGAACTTGACCCGTTCAAGGAGGGGGTGCGAGGTGTCCAGGGCCTCCTCCAGCACCCTCCGGTTGAACTCGATCCAGCTCAGTTCCCGGTTGATGAACAGGTCCTGCTCCGCCCACCCGCCGTCCGGGGTATCATCTCTCTCAAACTGTTCCCCGCTCATCCTACAACGACCGTCCAGCCCAGTATGGCGCACAGTAGTTGCGGGTTTCCCGGTAAATAGGTTGACGCCGGACTGTCATCCAGGAGGGGAACGGGCCATCCGGGCGACCTGATCGAGTCGCTCGGAGAGCCGGTCGACATGCGAGCCCGACCAGTACAGCCGGTAGCAGGCGGGGCACCAGAGGTACCGGCACCCATCCTGCCACATAGCGAAAGAAACGGTCCCCACCTCTGCCTCGGTCGCCGATCGGAGAGGAGTGTTGCAGAGAGAGCACCGGTCGAGCCTCAGCACCGGCTCAACCAGGCCTGCCCGGGTGAGTGCGGCGACCTGGTCGATGACGTTGCCGCCGGAGACCAGGACTCCGCCGCGCCGTGAAAGTTCCCGGTCTCGGGTGAGGAGGATCCGCCGCTCGTCCGCCGCGATCCGGAGGAGCCGGGTGTCTTCTCCGGGTCCGCCGGGCCCGAGCTCGGTGGCGGCAGTGGTGTCGTAGCCGAGGAACCTGAGGTAGCGGACAAGCGGCCCGAGCATCCGGTCCACGAGGAACCGGTGCTCCTCAGGTTTGGGGGATCGTCCTGACAACCGGGATCACCTCGCCGCACTGACGGCAACAGCCGTCATCGAGTCCTACCGCGCGACCATGCATCAGACGACGCTCGATCAGGAGGGCGCCGCACCGGGGACACCACGTGTTCTCGTACCGGTTCCCACCGACGTTGCCGAGGTACGGAAAGAGGAGTCCGAGCTCGCGAGCGCGCTCGTATATCCGCTCCAGCGTGGCGATGGGGGTGGCTGGCCGGTCCTGCATCCGGTAGTCGGGGTGAAACCGGGTGAAGTGCATCGGAGTCGCGGGTCCCAGGTGATCGATTACCCAGTGAATCAGCCCGTCCATCTCTTCTTCCCCGTCATTCAAACCCGGGATGACAAGTGTCACCGTCTCGACATGCATCCCGATCTCGTGAGCCCGCTCGGTCGAGGCGAGGACGGGCGCAAGATGCGCTCCGCATACCTCGCGATAGAACGCGTCGTCGAAAGCCTTGATGTCGACCCGGAATGCATTCAGCACCGGTGCGAGCGCCTCGACGGCCTCTTCCGTCATGTAGCCGTTGGTGACGTAGACGGTGCCGAGACCGGCCAAACGGGAGATTCGGCCCATCTCGAGCGTATACTCGAACGATATCGTGGGCTCGTTGTAGGTCCAGGCGACCGATGAGGCGCCGGCATCAAGGGCCCTCCGAACAGCCTCGTCTGGGGAGAGGAGGGGAAGAGCGAGGATCGACCTTGCCGAACTCGAGAGCTGCCAGTTCTGGCAGTGGGAACAGGTGAAGTTGCAGCCGACCGAGCCGAGCGAATAGCAGAGCGTCCCGGGGAGGAAGTGGTTGAGCGGCTTCTTCTCGATCGGATCGACATGTTCGGCAGAGATCCGCCCGAACGAGGCGGTAAAGAGACGACCGTCCTGGTTGTGCCGGACTCCGCAGCGCCCGGACCGTCCGTCGGCGATCCGGCACCCATGGTTGCAGAGCCGGCAGACCACGCTCCTGTCGGGGTTCGGAGTATAGAGTTCCGCTTCGTGCATGCGCCCTTCAATCACCCGGATCGGCGCAGGTCCTATATTAATCCCTTTCCTCTTCTTCAGGTGGATCGACCTCGACAATGAGGGATCCGCGGTATCCGCAGGCGTGGCAGAGGTAGATCGAACCGAGATAACCACCGGCGACCGGGAAGATATCAGAGGACCCGCACGTGGGACATCGGAACATCGCAACAGGTATATCAGGTCTCCATGGCCATTAATTCCTCAGATGTCGGCTCCCTCGCGACTGCCCGGAGGCCGGGCGTGAAGTCGATCGTGCTCTCCCTCGGCGGGTCGATCCTGATCCCATCGCTCGAGACTAACGCGCTCGCATCCTATGCAACGATGCTCACCCGCCTGGCGGAGCGGTTCCAGGTCTATGTCGTCGTTGGTGGCGGCGGCGAGGCGCGCCGTTATATCGGGTGTGCCCGAGATCTCGGAATCGACGAGGCGACGCTCGACGAGATCGGGATCCTGGTCACGCGCCTGAATGCCCGCCTCCTCATAGCGGCGCTTGGGCGCGTGGGATACCCCCGTGTCCCCGAGTCCTATACAGACGCCCAGGTCGCCGGCCTCTCAGGCTGCGTTGTCGTAATGGGAGGGGTGACACCCGGGCAGACCACAGACGCCGTTGCCGCCGTCCTGGCAGAGGAGGTAGGCGCCGACCTGCTGATCAATGCGACCTCGGTCCCGGGAATATTCACGGCAGACCCGAAGCGTGACCCGGCGGCGACTCGGTACGAGACGATGACCCCGGCACAGCTCCTCGACCTTGTCAGCCGGGAACGGATGAACGCCGGCTCGAACACGGTGATCGACCTGGTCGCCGCCAAGGTCGTCGAGCGCTCCGGGTGCCCGATGGTCGTCCTGGAGGGGCGGAACCCGGCCCAGATCGAAGAAGCGGTCTTCTCCGGCAGGTTCATCGGAACGATCGTCACGGAAGAGGCCAGTTCACCCCTTCCCCTGTGAACCCTCCCCCGGTAACCCCCAACAAGAACACTTTTCCCATTCTAGCGCCAACCAATTAGAGCGTCGGGGTAGTAGGGTAGCCTGGTCCATCCTAGAGCGTTTGGGACGCTTTGACGGCAGTTCG
>JABNAD010000795.1_pt1 | contig 13025 bp, 7 predicted proteins | sample 7240381 | NCBI WGS metagenome assembly JABNAD01 (sample SAMN11332834, study PRJNA596920) | anaerobic digester metagenome | biome: digested sludge; isolation source: digested sewage sludge-derived enrichment culture grown on H2/CO2 | place: Germany: Goettingen | reverse complement strand
GTAGCTTGGCGAATGAACAAGGAGCCATTCCTGATGAGTGCAGAGTCAATTGACGAGCTAAAGTTACGCGCGTCAATAGGTCAAATCGGGAACGACGCAATATCTGCCTATCAGTTTTTAGCATCCTACAGGCTAAATTTGGATCGTGGCTATACCTTTGGAATGCCCGGTATTCCCTCTTTAGGTGCGGCCCAGAATGTAGTTCCAAATCCCAATATCACTTGGGAGGTTGCAACGATAATGAACGCAGGGTTTGATGCGTCATTATGGAACAGGGCGTTGGACTTCAGTTTTGACGTCTTCAAACAGGAACGGAAAAACATCCTGACTACACGGGACCTTGCCGTACCGGCTTACACCGCTCTTGTTCTACCTCAAGAAAACATCGGTATTGTGGAGAACAAAGGTATAGAGGTTGCACTAACGCATAGAAAAACACTCTCTGTAGCCGACAACTTTTCTTTTATTGTCGGAGGAAATTTCGCATATGCCAAAAACAAGATCATTGACATGAGCGAGGCCAGCAATGTTCCGGACTATCAAAAGGCGGAAGGGAAAAGCCTTGGGGCGGAACTTCTCTACGAAGCTATCGGGATATTCAGAACTCAAGAGCAAGTGGATAAGTCACCTGTTTATCCGGGAACCCAGGTAGGAGATCTTCAATACCGTGATGTCAACAAGGATGGGGTCATCAGTGCATTAGACAGAGTCCGGATGAACAATAAATCGAACATCCCTCAAATTACGTTCGGATTTAATTTTACAGTTACTTATAAAAGATTCTCTTTGTTTTCCAACTTTAGCGGTCAGGGAAACGCATGGCAATATTATCACCAGAATACCCGAGTGGCTGTAAATACCTTAAAAGAACTGCTTGAAAACAGGTGGACACCTGGCAGTATGGATTCTAAATATCCAAAACTCCCAACTGTGGAAACCCAGACAGAGCCAAGCGGTCTACGAAGTACATTCTGGTTGCAAAATGCCGCTTTCCTCAGACTTAAAACATTGGAATTAGGATACGATGTTCCTCAAAATTTTGTAAATAAGATCAAATTATCTTCCGTGAGAGTTTACTTAAACGGTAATAATTTATTTACAATTTCTGATATTAAATGGTTTGACCCAGAAGGTAACAATGAGCGTGGTAATTTTTATCCGCAAAATAAAATATTTAACCTTGGGGTTGATTTGTCTTTTTAAGTACAACTTTAAAAAAAATAAAAATATGAAATCTTTTATTATAGACAAATATATAAAATTCGGCAAACGATTTTTATTTATTTTCGTTTGCATGTTGTACCTGACATCCTGCAACATTGACGACACGCTAAATACATCGCCAATGGACAGAATCTCAGATGATGCCTTATGGAAAGATAAAGCCCTCATTGAAACCTTTATAACCAATACTTACCGTATAATACCAAATGGATTCCGCTATTCATTTTATAATTTATCAATTATTTCCGATGAGTTGAATGCAAGGCAGAATGCATGGGCATGGGCAGCTATTGCAGGGAATATGACTCCGGATGACCTGGGACAGGTCGATTTTTGGACATCGAATGACACTCCAACTAATACAAACAGAAATTATTGGAAGACGATTAACCAGGTAAATATTTTTTTACAAAAAATTGAAGAAGTACCCAATAATGTCGATGCTGCTACTAAAAACAGGATGGTTGGTGAAATGAAAGCTATCAGAGCCTTTTCATACTTTAACCTCATCAGCTTGTTTGGAGGTGTACCTTTGATAACCAAACCATTCGCACTGGATGACGATTTTATGGTGCCACGCAATTCATACAAAGAAGTAATGGACTTTGTTCTCTCGGAATTGGAAGAGTCAATAGGTTTGCTTCCTTTGGAATACGACTCAAAAAATAAAGGGAGGGCCACCAAGGGAGCAGCGATGGCGATCAAGGCAAGGGCGTTGCTTTACCGGGCAAGTCCGTTAAACAATCCTGAAAATGATATTCAAAAGTGGAGAGATGCCGCTAATGCTGCAAAAGCGATCATCGATTTAAATAAATATTCTCTTTTTCCTGACTACAGAACCCTGTTTCTCGAAGAAAATATTTATAACTCGGAAGCTATCTGGCAAAGACCCTATAATCAGCTTATAACCAAAGAAGCTGCATATATCGAATTAAGTTCGTATCCAAACGGATATAATGGATTCGGACAAATTCATCCCATACAAAACCTGGTTGACGATTATGAAACCATACGAGGATTGCTACCTGAAAATGACCCGCAATATGATCCACAAAATCCTTATGTGGATAGAGATCCTAGGTTTTATGCATCCATACTCCACGACGGTATGTTTTGGAAGGGACGTGAAGTGGAAACTTTCCTCCCGGGTGGCAAAGACTCAAATGAAGGACCGGTCTCCGGTTGGAATGCCACTCAAACCGGCTATTACCCAAGAAAATTCTGTAATGAGAGAATAGATAACCCAAGCGGGAGCAACATGTCGCAAACACCATACACCTGGTTCAGATACGCTGAAGTGCTGTTAAACTATGCTGAAGCGTCTTACTTCCTTGGAGACGAAGTTACCGCAAGGGAATATGTAAATATGGTGAGAAAAAGACCAAGCGTGAATATGCCCGAAATAACAGAAAGTGGGGAGGCTTTATTTAATAGAATTGTTAATGAACGCCGTATAGAGCTTGTCTTTGAACAACATCGCTGGTTCGATATAAGAAGATTGAAAATTGCTCCGCAAGTAATGAACGAGGATTTTACAAGAATGAAAATCACTAAAAAACCTGACGGAACAAAAACCTATGAGATCTTATTATGGAAGGAAGTGAACTTTAAAGAACCGAGAGATTATCTCCTCCCAATACCTCAAAGTGAAATTGAGAAAAATAGCTTACTGGAGCAAAACCCGGGATATTAAAAGCTAACATCCAGCCAGAGTTGAATGAGTTGAAACATTCAACTCTGGTTTATATACGAAGTTACAGATAGACTCATAAAATATGCATTGACTGAACCATGAAAAGAACTATCAACATTTTGAGGAGATTAAATTTAATTTACCTTTTCTGCTTATTATCAATCCTTTTACTACACGGATTTGCCTTTGAATCCACAGCACAAAATAATGATACGCGTGTGCTGGATTGGATGGATCATAGAGATGCATTTAATTCCATGTACCGTCATCTGGCGAATGAAACATACAACCTTCTTGATTCCAGAGAATTGGAGGTTAAAAAAATAACTACCCTACAGGGATGGCAACAAAGACAGTCCCATATAAAACAGGTCATCTGGGAAGTGTTAGGCGCTTTTCCGGAAAAGACAAGATTAAATGCTCAAATTACCGGAAAAGTAAAAAAGGAGGGTTATGTTATTGAAAACATAATATATGAATCATTACCTAATTTCTATGTTACTGCGTCTTTGTTTATTCCTGACAAAGTTAAAAAACCGGCTCCTGCAATACTTTTTTGCTCTGGACACACCTCCGAAGTATACAGAAATCCTTTATACCAACTTCCTTTATTGAATTTGGTAAAGAAAGGATTTATAGTTCTGGCAATTGACCCAATTGGACAAGGTGAGCGTCTGCAGTATTATAATTCAACGACACAAAAATCAATCATTGGGAGTTCAACTAAAGAGCACTCCTATCCCTCACCTCAAATATCCTTGATTTCTCAGTCAATCGCTCGTTATTTTGTTTGGGATGGAATCCGTGGGATAGATTATCTGATTAGCAGAAAGGAAGTTGATCCAAAAAGAATTGGCGTACACGGACTATCGGGTGGCGGTACTCAGACAGCATATATATCAGCTCTAGACGATAGAGTAACGGCATCAGCACCCGCCTGTTATATAACTAACTTCAGAAGGCTTATAGGTTCAATCGGAGTACAAGACGGAGAACAAAACTTCTACCATGGGATATTAAAGGGAATTGATCATGCTGATTTTATTATAGCGAGAGCTCCCAAACCCACACTAATAATGGCAAATACCGGAGACTTCTTCAATATAGAAGGATCACGTGAAGCATACAGAGAGTCGAAAAAAGTTTTTGACATTTTTAAAAGTCCAGCAAATATTGAATTGATAGAAGCAGACTATGGACACGGCTATACAAAGAAAAACAGGGAAGCATTATACGCCTTCTTTCAAAAACATTTAAACCTTCCCGGCTCTTCTATTGAAGAGGAAGTAGAATATGTATCGGCAGAAGAGTTGCAAAAAACCTCTACAGGACAATTAGCATCATCATTAAACAGCAACACAGTATTTGATCTTAATCTAATGGAAGTAAGAAAAAACATTAATGCGCTAGAAAAATCAAGAAAGAATTCCATAAATCATTTTTCAAATGTCATTCTCTCTGCTCAGAAACTTTCCGGATACAGAAAACCTCTTTTTACGGATAAACCCGTGCTTACTTATCAGACCAAGAAAGGGAATTATACTCTTGAAAAGTATTTTGTAAAAGGAGAAGGCAATTATCCAATTCCTTATGTTCTATATGTTCCGGATAAAACGAACAATAAAGTAGTAATGTATCTACACCCAGAAGGGAAATCGAATATAAAGGAAAATGAAATCGAATTATTGACGAAAAAAGGATTTACTGTTCTTGCAGCAGATTTGCTGGGAATAGGAGAACTTAGCGATAGACAATTCAAAGGAGACGCTTTTATCAATGACGTTTCATATAATTTCTTTTATATGGCTATGCTTACGGGAAAGAGCATTGTGGGAACTCAAGCTGCGGATGTTATCAAGCTGGCCCATCTTTTTGATAAAAACAACACGACCGTTACCGATATTTATTGTGTTGCACAGGAAGAGTTGTCGCCCGCCTTGCTGCATGCGGCCGCCTTTGATCCAATCATTTCCCGGCTGATGTTAATCAATCCATATCCTTCCTATCGTTCCATTGCAGAAAATCGTTTCTATGAGTCGAAATTTGTATATAGCATAGTACCCGGGGCACTTACCGCTTATGATTTGCCAGACTTGGCTGCTACATTAGCTCCAAGAAGACTTTTTATGGCCGGAAATAAACATATTACTCACGTAAGCGACAGCGGAGATACAGCAATCATTGAGGAGGCATATAATAACCATTCTGCCAAACAACAATTAACAATATCGTCATCGGAATTAACTGAAAACCTGGAAAACCTGTTTATCGAATGGATAAAATGATAAATATAACCATCTATTGAAAAATACCTGTTTCTATAAAACATCAATTCAGCATAAAATGAAAAAAATAATTCTTGTCTGTTTTTCGTTTATTGTGTATACGGCTTTTGCTTACACAATAGGTCCATTTTCAAAAGATTCACAACCAACTCAGGTTGTTCAATCCGATACTCTCCCGTTAGTTCTCGCTACGAATCGAACCAACCTCGTAGAGACTCAACTAAAAAATGAAGCCTTTATAAAGTTTGCGTCGCACAGCTTACCCGATAATTTGAAAGATTGGAATGTTTACAAGACAAATCTAAGAAAAGAAATTATACGTAAAGCCGGAGTTTATATTAATCATCAACTTCCCATTAATAGTAAGGAAACCAAAAGCATAAAAATGTCCGGCTATACCGTTAAGAACATTTATTTCCAAACCCGTCCCGGCATCTATGCAACCGCAAACCTATATATTCCAGAAGGGCAAGGGCCTTTTCCCGGAGTAATAGTTATGTGCGGCCATTCAGCAAATGGAAGATTATACGACGCCTACCAATCTGTCGCGCATACGTTGGCTCTTAACGGTTATGTTGCTTTAGGGATTGATCCCTGGGGTGCAGGGGAAAGGACTACCGTACACGGTAATTTCGAATATCATGGGGCAAATCTCGGAGCTTCTCTTATGAATATAGGCGAGTCTTTGATGGGAGTACAGATATCCGACAACATACGCGGAGTTGATCTACTCTGCTCTTTACCCTACGTCGATTCCAATAAAATTGGTGCGACCGGTGCAAGCGGAGGCGGCAACCAAACCATGTGGGTCGCAGCCATGGATGAAAGAATAAAAGCCGCAGTCCCGGTTGTCAGTGTCGGTACTTTTGAGTCTTACATTATGAATTCAAATTGCGTCTGTGAGATGCTGATTGACGGATTGACCTTTACAGAAGAAGCCGCCGTCTTGGCACTGACAACAGCTATTATGCCGTGCAACCATAATCAGGACTCAAACTCGGCCTTCTTTCCGGTGGAAATGATAAGGAGTGTCAACAACGCAAGACCGATTTTCAAGTTAACCGGTAGAGAAAACGATATCACTTATCGAACTTACGACCTGCCCCATGGGTACCATCCAGAAGACAGAAAGGCAATGCTTGGGTGGTTTGATATGAAACTAAAGAATAAAGGATCCGGTGAAGCCAAAGAAGAAAAAACATTCGACCTTGTGCCTGCAGAAAATCTGATGACATTTCAAAACATGAAAAGGGATGAAAAAGTGATAAGCACAGCCGAATACTGTAAGATAAAGGGAGACCAATTGAGAACATCCTATTTGCAAACTAAAACAATTGACATAATTCAAAAAAGAAAAGATTTAATCGACATATTGAGAATCAATGATAAAGAAGAATTAAAAAAAGTTCACACCTACGGGATTACTGACGGATGGGAAAAAATCGCATTAGAAACATCCGATCAGAAATTAATTCCGGTTTTGATCACAAGGCCAAAATCAGCTAACGCTGAATATGTTATCGTATTAAACCCCAAAGGTAAGAATGAAACATCACATCAGGTTGCTGCACTAAAAAGTGAAGGAAAGGGTATCGCCGTAGTCGATTTGACCGGTATGGGAGAATTATCGTTGAACAAAATTCACAATCAAACTGCCTATTTTCACACGCTTGCGAGATCGGAAATCTGGTTGGGAAAAACGATTCTCGGTGAATGGGTAAAAGAATTAAACTTACTTGTTAAGTTTTTGAAAAAGGATTTCCAAGCAGGGAACATTGCTTTTGACGGAGTAAGAGAAGCTGGGGTCGCGGGTTTATTCCTTAGTGCAATGGCTGGTAACATAGATACTCTCGTGCTGCGCGATGTTCCGCTTAGTTACTTATTTGATAATCGCGATTCCATTGATTTTTTCAGCATGGCTATTCATCTTCCCGGGTTTCTCAATTGGGGAGATGTTTCTCTGGCAACAGCACTAAGCGGCAAAAACATTACATTCATCAATCCCGTGACAATGTCCGGACGAAAAATCGAAGGATCGGATTTGGAGAAATATAAAAATGAATTTGAGAAATTTTGCCGTATGTGTAATCAAACAAATAAAGTGCATTTTAAATAAACATATAGAAAATGAAAAAGATTTCTGTTACAGAGTTGCTAAAAGCAAATCTATTGATTGCTTTTGTTATTTTCAACTCCTATCAGGTATTCGGACAAGAGGTAGAGAACCTGAACGTCCTTGACAACTGGATAAACTGGTCTGATGGAAAGAATATGTTAAGGCTCCACTTAAATCAACAAGCTTTCTCCTACTTCGATCAAAGAGATAGTGAAATTAATAACATAAAAACAAAAACAGATGTTGTTAACAGACAAAAGAAAATAAAAGATGTTTTATGGCAAACTGTCGGACCGTTCCCTGAAAAAACAGCGTTGAATACAAAAGTAACAGGAACCATAAAAAAAGCGGGTTATAAAATAGAAAAAATAATATATGAATCTTTACCTGGATTTTATGTAACCGGTTGTATCTATCTGCCCGATGGAAAAGGGAAAAAGCCGGCCATACTTTTTACCAGCGGTCACACAATGGATGCTTTCAGAAACAAATCTTATCAGACTATGATTTTGAATCTAGTAAAAAAGGGATTTATTGTTTTGGCTATAGATCCGATAAGTCAGGGTGAACGGATTCAATTGTATGATCCCGATAAAAAGATATCTTTGCTCGGAGCCGGAGCCATAACACGTGAACACAGTTATCTTGGCACTCAAACACTCATTTCAGGCACATCTATAGCTAGGTATTTTATATGGGATGGTATACGGGGAATCGATTACCTGCTCACCAGAGATGAAGTCGATCCGCAAAGGTTAGGAGTCACCGGACAATCCGGAGGAGGAACGCAAGCTGCATACTTATATGCATTTGATGAACGTATTAAAGCCGGAGCAATCGTAAATTACATTACCGGATTCAGGCGTTTGCTAGAGTCAATTGGACCACAAGATGCAGAACAAAACTTTTATCACGGTGTTTTAAAAGGAATTACCCACGCCGATTTATTGGAGGTCAGGGCACCAAATTCAGTGATGATATGCGCAGGAACACGTGATTTTTTCAGCATTCAGGGCGCACGTGAAACGTATTCCGAAGTTAAAAATATGTATAATATTCTGGAAGCCGGGAGTAAGGTCGAGTTAGTAGAAGATGATTATGGCCATGGTTATACTATAAAATTTAGGGAGAATATTTGTGCATTTTTTCAAGAACACCTAGATATCCCAGGTAATCCAAAAGATGAAGAAGTTATGTTGTCTGATCTTTCTGAATTAACCGTTACAAAAACAGGTAATACTACAACCGCTTTTGAAAATGCAGAAACGGTTTCTAGTATCAATAGTAAAGAGTCGAAAAAGCTCGTTGATAACCTAAATATCTCCAGAAAAAATATACATGCTCACCTTGATAATATACACGCAAAAGCACAAAATCTTTCAGGGTATATACCCCCAGATGTAGTTACGGAGTCTGTTTTCCGTGGCAGATATCAAAGAGATGGCTATTCCGTAGAAATGTACGCTTTGGCAGGTGAAGGAAAGTGTGTTATACCGTTGCTGTTATTTGTACCGGGCAAAGGAAGCCTGTTTCCGACCGTAATTTATATCCATCCCCAAGGTAAAAATGCGGATTCCCAAACAGGCGGAAAAATTGAACAATTAGTAAATGCTGGATATATTGTGGCGGTTCCCGATGTAATCGGTACGGGAGAAACTGAAGGAAACAGTTCTGTTGCCATGTTGATTGGTAGAAGTTTAGTAGGAATTCAAGCAGGGGATGTAGTGAGAGTTGCAAACTTTTTAAAACAGAGAAATGACGTTGATGCAAAAAAGATTGGAGGTATTGCTTTCGGGAAAATATGCCCTACCCTACTACATGCTGCCGTAATGGATGAATCTATTCAAACTATTTCTCTTATTGATCCGCTAATCTCCTATCAATCAATTGTTGAAAATAAACTTTTTAATGATGAATTATCGAATTATATTGTTGCTGGATCATTAACGAGCTATGATTTGCCAGATTTAATAGGCTATTTGTCACCCAGAAAAGTAGCACTTGCTGGGATAAGGGATCAAATGGGACAATTAATAACCAAGAGTCTTGAAGAAAGTGGATTATCATTCCCTAAAAGTGCGTATTCAGCCAAACAGAGCTCCAACCATTTTAAAGTGTTTCCGGAAAATGAAAGTGTAAGTTTTCTTTTGAAATGGTGTTTTGAATAACAATAAATACGTCATGGATTTATTGTAAACACATTATTTATAATAATACTCTATAACTTTAAATTGCCGGTTTTTCGAGGTAGTCTTCCGATAAAACCGGCAATTTAATTCTTTGCCACCTTTTAATGTAATTTGATCAATCTGATCGCACAATTGTCTAGAAGATGTACCTACGGACAAACAAAACCAATCTTGTAATCAAACGATCTACAAAAATCATCATGGCCATACCCACTCATTATCAATCAAAGGGCAAACCATAATTGAAGTACCCAGGGACTGTATAGAATCGTAAAGACTATAAGAATGAAAATTAATCTATGAAAGCATGCCTATATCCCTGAATTTCATTCCAGTTTCCGCGTGTAAAATCAGGAACAGCGACCGGAGCACTATTGTTTTCAAGTGAGATGCGACTCAATTCGGCGAGGGAACACCATTCGGCAAGATCGTACACGTCCATATCCAGTGGTAGTCCATTACGAAGACAATATACGAGACGATAGTCCATGATATAATCCATACCGCCGTGTCCGCCTACTTCTTTTGCTTTTTCTTCTAACTCCTGATGGATACGATGCTTATATTGCTGCATTAATGAATTTTTCACCTCTTCGGAAACGAACGAGTGTGGATTCATATTTTCATAATTGGGAATACCACTTCCTTCTAACACTTCGCCTTTTAAGGCATAACCTGGCTGTGGGTATTTGTTGGCAAAACCTTTCGTGCCGCTTAACTGGTACATACGACTATAAGGACGGGGTGAAGATACGTCGTGCTGGATATGAATTGTCTTTTCCTTCTCCGTCCGAATGAAGGTCATCGTATGCTGTCCGTTCGCAAAATTATAAGCGCTATCACGATCTATCCCTCTTTTTTCAATAAGGTATTCAGGAATATTTACCGCCTTGTTGTCCATAGCCACCAGGTAATCCAACCTATCGCCACGATGAATATTCAATGCCTGGCAAACAGGCCCAAAACCATGGGTTGGGTAGACATCACCTCTAAATTCCCGGTTATACTGCATCCGCCAATCATTATGATAACTTTCCCACACCTTTTCAAGGTCATGTATGTATGCTCCTTCGGCATGCAGAATCTCGCCAAAAAGCCCCTGTTGAGCCATATTCAGGGTGGTGAGTTCAAAGAAGTCGTATACACAGTTCTCCAATTGCATACAGTGCTTTTCCGTTCTTTCTGCTGTATTAACCACATCCCATATTTCCTGAAGAGTCATCGCGGCAGGTACTTCACACGCTACATGTTTCCCTTGTTCCATAGCATAAATCATCATGGGAGCATGATTTTTCCAATCGGTAGCGATATAGACCAAATCAATATCATCACGTTGACATAGCTCTTTCCATACTTCCGCGCTTCCACTGTATGCGGCAGCACGAGGCAATCCTTCGCCATCCAGAATCTTTTGCACTTTTTCTACCCGGTCTGTGTCAAGATCGCAGAGCGCAATAATCTTTGTTCCGGGGATATGAGTGAAACGCATCACTGCAGCTGGTCCTCGCGATCCCAGCCCTATGAAACCCACTCTAACTGTATCTAATCTGGGAGCAACCAACCCCAAAACATCTTTTTGTCCAGCGGGCCGAACTGGTATTTCTGTTTGAATAGGCTCGAAGGTGTTCTTTTCTTTTTGAGTATTTAAGCCATTTGTACAACTAAACAAAAAAATAGTTACCAGTAAAGTCAATAATATTTCTATTTGCTTTTTCATATATTTTTTTCTTTTTTAAATTAAACGGGTTTATTCTTGTGTTGTAACCCTATATGCTGAACAATCTTTTTAAGTGCCTTTCATATAGATTTTCCTCTACACAAGAACCTACTACAACAGAATATTTCTCCAGTAAATCGGTGTATTCTTTACCTAGTTCAGCTGCAACTTTGTAGGCTACATGAATTAATTGCCGAAAATTAGGATTATAATCCGGATGCTCCTGTTTATGACGCAGTGTATTTGCATATTTTTCACCTGTCCAACCATTTACCTGATCAATAGCCGGTAACTTGGAGGTATCTATATCAATCACATCAGCATACGGAGCACACAACTCCTCTTGCCTGTTATACGCACTTGCGTAGATTCTTTTTGCTATCTCCAGTCCTTCATGGCCTGACAAAGCCAATCCGATCACTTCTTCAATCCAGGTTGTTCCCGCTGTTTTTAGATGAATTCCTGTGTCATACTTTTGAATTACCTCCGCCATAATCGGATAAATTGAAAACTTATCACTTCCAGAATGGACACTAAGCTTCAGGTCTTCGGGTAAACCGAACTCTTTCACCGCGAAATCTAAGACAAGGACATCTTCTTCGAACTCATTGGCAAATTGCCTCAAATCGCCTACATAATCGACGCCCTTGTTGAATCGACCCGTGAACTTAGGTGCGATGGTCTGAGCCGGCACCTGCTTGTCAGCAAGCATCTTCAGGATAAAGAATAACTCAATGGGGGTTTGCGGAGACTCCACCTCATCCATAGAGACTTCGGTTATAAAGTTTCCTTCTCCTTTCTCTTTTTTCAAATAGGCATAAATCTCTGATGCATGTTTTGTCGCTGCCAGAAACTTACCTGCAATTTCATGCAACAGTTCTTTAGTTACAACTAACGATCTCTCCATACCCGGAATTTGCAGTTGGCCCAAATATTTTTCACAGGAAGCAACGAATGCAGCTGTTTCTTCTTCATTACTCTTTTTACCAATAAACGAGGCAACATCAAGCGTAAAAAAATCCGATACCTCTGTGTATCGCTTTACTGTCTCTAAGTTAATATGATCAGCATCTACAAAATAGAGGCCTCCGAAATTCAATGCTTTTACGGCTTCGTCTGCTTCTTTACGCGTATCTTCCGGCACTGTCCCTACATAAACGTGTTCCCTGTTGGATTTATTCCAAACGGGAGTGATGCATAACCCTGCTTCATTTGCTTTGAGAATGGCTCTCAACTGGGCTTTACCCTGATAGGTAAAACGATCACCTACTCCGATACTATACTTTTCTAATTTCATAAAATTGTATTTATATTATTGTTGCTAATCAGTCTTTAAAAACTAGACAAACAAATGCAATAGCTGTTTTTCTTATCGTGCCTATAAATAATCCTTTTGTGAAACTCTTTGAATGTTTATTTTTTCATCCCACTAGTTGAAAACCGGTTCTATGGGTTATTATACTTTGGAAACGGCTGTAGAAAATAATGGAAATTACTCCTCCTGGTTAATAATATTTTAGTATAAAGGAAACAATCAACAGCTAATTCCAATGAAAACATCGTCTAAATTCTTATTGGAAATCAACTCCATTATTTCATTCCATTCTCTAGGATCATGTAGTAAGAATTTTTCTTTCTTTGTGGTCATAAATGGTTTTTCTTCCGGTCTCATACGATTTCATGGCCATTAGGACAGCCACAGCGTGCTGGTAACCTGCATCTATAGATGCGACGGGTATTCTATTGTTACGGATACACTGTAACCAATCGAGAAAGTGGTCGGGACATTCTATCAGTTCTA
>JABNAD010000937.1_pt1 | contig 13031 bp, 18 predicted proteins | sample 7240381 | NCBI WGS metagenome assembly JABNAD01 (sample SAMN11332834, study PRJNA596920) | anaerobic digester metagenome | biome: digested sludge; isolation source: digested sewage sludge-derived enrichment culture grown on H2/CO2 | place: Germany: Goettingen | reverse complement strand
TCCAGGCAGGGCCGGCGCATGTCAACCCGCCAGAAGAAGGAGAGACGCATACACCGTTGCTGTTCCGAAAGAACCGACCGGCACCCAGGCGTGGCAGGAGGGGCTCCTCATCGACGAACGCTCCCCCCCTTCCTGCCAGGAGATGGTTCAGAGAGGGCCAGGGGGTTGGAAAAACGGGTTGATGTCTGGCCTTACTGGATCCCGTATGGGTTCACACCCACGGGCATACCTGCGGATTGCGTGGTACGCGTTGTCCTGGCAAAGCTCCCGTCAACCGCTCCCCCGGTGTATTCGCGAAGCCAGGTCCCCACCAGGGCACGGTCGTAGTATTGGCTCCTGTCCGACCCGCAGACGTAGGACACCGTGTATGACCCCACGAATTTCCGTCCGTCATGCGAGACTCCCCCGTTTATGACAACGTCCCAGGCGCTGCAGTCCGTCGGGTTGGGGTTCTTCATCCGCGCGGTGAAGGTATTGAGCGTCTTCTGACCGGACGTGAAGAATCCCTGGCGAACTCCCTCCTCGAAGAGCTCGCGGAAAGCTGCATCCACGTTCTTCGAGTCCAGGGGGATGGTCGTCTCTTCAAAGGTATAGGTCATCGGAATGTTGTTTTCATTGCGGTACTCCGCGACGAGGACGCCCTGCGCGTTCCTGACGATGGCTATCTCGTTCGGCCACCCCTGTTTCCCCGTGAACTTCCAGACCCCGGGTTTCAGTCCGGTTCCCTCGTCCTTCTTGGCGTAGACACAGTACCCTCCGAGGTCGTACATCAGGTCCACCGTCTCATCGGGCTTCGCCGAGAAATCGAACGAGAACTCGTTCATGTTTCTCACGATCTTCGGGTCCACTTTCACCTGCCTCGACGTGCCGTCCTTCTTCGTCAGGACGATCGTCGCGCCGTTGTTGATCTCGAGCCGCTCCGGCCATTCCAGCCGGTTCCAGGCATCCTTCGCGACCCTTATCTCTCCGTGCATCGTGTATCTCCCGGAATCAGGGTCGTTGGGGTCTTCCGGAGCATAGCGCATCGTCACCTCGAACCGCGGAAGGAACCGGTCGAGCACGGCAGCGCTTGAGCGCACAGCCGTGGGGACAAGGACCCGGCGCTGTGCATCGACCACGATCGGGTCAATCGCGTACGCCTTTCCACTCCAGGCCTTTTTCGCCCAGGAGTTGGGTGCCGCCGTCACCCTTCCCGCAGAGTCCTTGAGGTACCCATCGAGGGAACCACCCTTGATAACGTCTATCTTCGTGAGATCGGGCAGGGAGTACTTCGTCGTCGACGTCGTCTGGCCCGGGATCGTGTCCTTTGAGTAGAAATTGTTGTTGGTAAACCGGGCGACGTCGTGCATCAGCCCGTTGATGTTCTGCCGATATTGAAGCGACGCCGGGCTGTTGCCGGCGTACTGGTTCACATGCTCAAAATTCGTCGTGCTCTCGTACGGGTCAGAGTCCCTGAGGGCTGCTGCGTGCCCATCGTTTCTCACGTGCGCGGGAACGGTCATGTCCGAGATCATGTGCATGGTCTCTCCAATCCCCCGCCAGGCCCTTCCATAGAACTCGTTATTGTTCTCGTGCGACGCGAGGGCCTTCAACAGGTTCTCCTTCGCATCGTCGTAAGCGTACTCCTGTATGAAGTTGATGCCGTAGATCTCCATGTTGCGGCTCAGGTCCTTGAGCCCCCAGTCGCGGGCGTCCGTCTCCGGGTTGGCATTGAGGGTGCTCGACAGATAGTGGAGGACAGTGATCACGAACTGCTGGTCGGTCAGGTGGCGTTGCCCCTCGCCAGCCATCGGGTCGTAGAAGTGGACCAGGGCACTCGGGCCCTCGGGTTCATCCGCCGAGTAGCCGCCTCCGATGATCCAGTCCTTCATTTTTTTCTGCTTTCTTATGTCCGGACGGGTCGCGGGAGCCAGGACCATCTCTCCGGGTCCCCCGTCCTCCTTGGGCTCCCAGGCATACCCCCAGCAGGGCATGCCGTCCAGGGTGGCGAGCGGGGCCTTGAGATACGGGTCCGCCGGCATCAGCTGGGACTGGAAGAGAGTGACGGCGTTGGTGTTGATGGCGGTGTGCGCCTTCAGGCCGCCCACATCGTCGTACGCGGATACCGGGACCAGCAGAAGGCAGAGGGAGAGGACCGCACAGAGAATGTGCGTCCTCAGTAGATCTTCCATGAGCCCCCCTCCATGATCGTCTGGAATGGGACCGTCTCTCCATCCAGGGTCATCACCCACGAGATGATACCCGGCCCCTCCGCCCGGACCATGCGGGCACCATTGAAGGCACCAGCGAGGGCGGTCGCCTTCTCGGGGGGGATATCATCGGACCGAGGAAGCGACGCAGAGACATGCTGGAGAAACGTCGCGGTGTCTCCGCTCGAGAGAGCGCCGGCAGCAGCGGCGAGGACCTGTTTCGCACCGTCGACGTCCGCACCCGAAACCTGGTACGGCGTCACCATCGGCGTCTTCGCGGCAGTCGTCCGCACATAGTCGTCATCGTCCGGTGGTGTCGAGGTCAGGATCTCCTCGAGAAGCCCGAGGCCGACAAGGCCGACCCCCACGATCGCCACCAGCCCCACGGCAGCGATGACGAGCCAGCCGAAGACCGATCGCTTCGGGCTCGGGCCGGCGGCGGGCACACGAGACGGGGGCTCCGGGGAGGAGACCACAGGTCGTGGAGGGGGTGTTACGGGGGCAGGGTCCCGTGGGATCGGAACGGCGGATGGTGCCAGGGCAGCCCCGCATGAACCGCAGAACGGCTTATCGACGCGCACTTCTGCTCCACAGTGAGGACATACCGGGATGACCGGAAGAAGGGCTCCGCACGAACGGCAGTGCTTCTGCTTCGGTGTCCTGGCTGCACCGCAGTTCGGGCAGAACCGATGCTGATTCTCGAGGGACGATGTCATCGAAATCCACTCCCGGACTCCTGCCGGGTTCTGATAGACATTAAAAAGTCAAACGAGACGATAAGAATCGCCGATAGTTTCCCTTGTGCAGGTCACGTATTTAACGGTGACGCACCGTGTCATGGGGCCCGGCCGGACGGTGCGTCGCCTGCACCGCGTGCTGCCGGCCCTGCCACCCCGGATCACTGGAGACGTCCCGATGGAACCGGCCCCAGTCCAGGGCGGATACGACAGCGTACTGCTTCGGCTCTTCCTGCGTCCGTCTCCGGAACGTCACCCCGGCATCAAGGACGGCACGATCTACTGTGCTCACGCACCAGGAGGAGCGGAGGTGGGGCGCGTCTTGAAAGGTGGGAGTTCCGGACGAGCGAAGGTAATCACGCCTTCACCCGGGCTATTCCATGCCCATGTCGGCGATGTTCACATCCTGAAGGGGGAAGGGATGTGCCCAGAGGTATCGACAGTGCCGGCGCACAGGAGGATCACACGGTGTCCCGTTGGGACTGCGAGCCGTTCCTCCTCCTGCATCGACCTTCACGGGACGAAGACAGGGCCACAAGGTTTACTATCCGTGTGGAGGGGAGAGGGGTGATCGTTCGGAATAGAACAGGGTTACTATCATGAATGTCGTCGTGGTGTATGCGAGCAGGTACGGCTCGACGAGAGAGATCGCGGAGTTCATCGCCGGCAGGCTGCGGGAACGGGGGATCGCGGCGGAAGCGCAGAGCGTCGATTCCAAACCGGACCCGGGGGCATACGACGCAGTCGTGCTCGGCAGCGCGGTCTACATAGGACACTGGATGAAAGGAGCCGCGGAGTTCGGTGCACAGCACCAGGAAGCCCTCGCGAGCCGCCCGGCCTGGCTCTTCTCCAGCGGTCCACTGACCCTCGGGGACGGGGTCGCGGTGGATGACCCCGATATCGTCCCCCAGGAGGCCACATCGATCACGGAGGCGATCGCACCCCGTGACCACCGAGTCTTCTTCGGAGCCCTGGACCCACAACGGCTCGGATTCAGCCACCGCGCCCTGCGCCGGCTTCCGGCCGCGCGGGCCGCACTGCCCGAGGGCGACTTCCGGGACTGGCAGGCGATCGAGGCCTGGACGAACAGCATCGCCCAGTCGCTGGTACCGGATGAGTCGTAGGGCCGGGAGGCCGTCACGAATGGGGATCGGGGTGAACGGGGAGCAGCGCGAGTCGTGTCACGCCACCTCTTCGGGTTCGGCCCTTCATCGAGCAGGCGCTTGATCGGGAGCATCGGGCGCAGGATCCGGTTGCGCTGAACAGAAAGGGTGACGCCGAGCCCCTCACGGCATGCACGGAACCGCCCCGCAGGTCGGGGCTGATCGCGGAGCAACCGACCTCGTCCGGCAAGATGACGACGACCAGACGCCAGTCCATAATAAGCCAACCTCCGGTCCCTCGCCCGTGGTCGATAGACCAGGAAGGGTGCGACGCGGTCAGGCACCGGATTCGAGGTACTCCTTCAGGGCAACGGCGTTGTTGTGTTTCTCGTCGCGGGCGCTGAACAGGAACGTCACCACCTCGTGGTCCCTCGTCACGTTGCGGAGTGTGTCGACGACCTCCGGCCGGCCCCTGATCTCATCGAAGTACCGGGGGCGGAACTCCTCCCACTTCATGGGATCGTGGCCGAACCACCTCCGGAGCTCCGTGCTCGCCCCGGCGTCCTTCACCCAGAGGTCCACGTGTGCCCGCTCCCTGGAGAGTCCCCGGGGCCAGAGCCGTTCGACAAGTACCCGGTACCCGTCCGCCGGCACGGCTGGTTCGTAGATGCGCCTGGTGACGATACCCATGATGCTTCGAACGCTCCTTTTGCCGCCGACGGACAAAAATGTCTCCTGCCGTAACCAGGGGGAGGTGAACACAAGCGGAACCAGCAGAACAGGGCCAGCATCCGTCGTCCCTTCCACTCCCACGAAAACGGATGCGGATACGCCGGGGGGCTCATCACGCCGAATACTGCGATTAATATAGATACACTTATTGTCTAACCGCCAGATCGAAATGCAGCAGGGAGTAAAGATGCGCCATGAACCGGACACAGCTCTTGATTGCACTCGCCGCCGTCGCGATCGTCGGGATTGGGATCGGTCTTCTCCTCCCGGGCTTCCAGGGCGGGCCACTCACCGGGACGATCGTGCCGATGACAACCATGCCCACGATGACGCTGCCCCCCACGCCGACACCCACACCCGCCCCACCCTTCATCTCCGTGGTGGGTAGTTACTCGCCTTCCAGTACCTGGAATAACGACCTGAAGCTCTACGAATGGCACTGGAACCTCCGTAGCGTGACCAGATACGACGCGAGCCACCTCCCGCCAGGAGTCCTGTTGCAGAAGGTCTCGTGGTCGATCACCGGCACCCTGCAGGACGGCAGGACCAGGCAGTGTGTCGATCGGTACATGGAGCGCTGGGCGGGTCTTCCCGAGGCTGGGATCCCACCCTCCGAACTCCCCGTGACGGACACCACCACGATAGATGACGGGTACACCTGGGTTGGATGTTACGGCTCCGAACTCTGCCCCCCGAGTGACTGGGTGACAGGGCCCCCGTTTGTTGCCAGCTGCACCATCACGACCACCGATGGGAACTCGTACTCAAAGACGTTCCAGCTGGTGCGCACCTAGGGCACGATTCGACCGCGAGGGATCTCCATTCGGCGCGGGGAAGAGCCCCCGCGCGATCTCTCTTCCTCTCGACATCGACCGCACCCGACGCAGATGGCCCAGACACCGTCTCCGTTCGAAGGTCCGGTTGACGGAGGGACGGCGTGGACCTCGCTACACAGGCGGCGGATACGGAGAGGCCGCGCACCGTTCGCCGAGCGGTGTCAGGCTGTAGATGATCCAGCTCCCCTGCTGGTTGCCCTCGATCAGGCCGGCCTTTTTGAGCTGGTTGAGGTGGTACGAGAGCTTGGAGTCCGCGATCCTCACGATCTCCCTGATCACGCAGACGCAGAGCGGCTGGATAGCGAGGGCGAGCAGGATCCTGAGGCGGAGGGGTTCGGAGAGGGCCTGGTGGACCCCACTCGCTGCATCGAGTGCCTCCGCGGACGGCAGGCGGTCCTCGATCCCCGGTACTCCCCCCACAGCACTGAGGGACTCGGCGACTTCCTGGGGAATCGGCATCTATGAATTCAATATTATGTGGAATCACAAGATATTTATTGCGGAGATGCGTTCAACTATTGTTGAAATCATTTCCACCGCGTTCGGGGTGGTGTCGACCAATGCATACAACCGATCATCACCGGTATCACTCGACGACCGCAGTGCTCGCTCCTCGTGGAGCTCCTGACCTCAGCGTGCCGGAGGAGCCATGCGGCGGAGAGATCGGATGATCGGGATCACCATGAAAGAGACCGTCCATGCCGGGCGCGTACCGTTCGGACAGCATGGCCGGCAGCCTGGGAAGCGGACCCGCGTCAGGGCGCGAGCGGCTGGTTCGACCCAATCGCCGCGAACAGGCACAGCGGCGCTGCTTTCTTCAGGGTTCCCACCAGAGGCGACCACGGCAGAGGCTACCCCGGGAGAGACGGTGATGACCGCACTCATCACCTGTTCGGGCCTCTCGAACGTCGGCCGGCTCACGACAGCCGTCGCCCAGCAGGTGCGGATGCGACGGCCCGGCTGTATCGCATGGGTCCGGGCGCAGGCGGGGCCCGATGCGATCGCGGACGTGACTGAAACCGCGGACCTCGTGGTCGTTCTCGACGGCTGCGAGGACCGTTGCGGCTGCCGAAAGGCGGTAGAAGCCGGGCTCGAGCCCGGCGTTCGGCTCAGGGCTACCGGGCTCTGCATCATCAAGGACGGCCGGGCGGAGGTGAAGTTCACCGAGATCGAGACGGTCGTTCGAGCCGTGCTCGAAGCAACGGAGGGACGATGAGGTCACCCGTGGTCGAGTGGGGTCCTCATTCCCCAGCCATACGACGGTGGTCGGCACTGCGGGCTGGTCCGCTCCGACGCGACGCAGGGACGCACGACATCATTACTCACGCCGGTCAGGAGGACCGGATGTACATCGACTGGAATTACTGCAGGCATGTGAACAGAGGAGATGGAGAACATGACGAAGATTGAGGTACTGGGAACCGGGTGCGCGAAGTGCAGGCGGTTGCATGCGAACGTCCAGGAAGCAGTGAAGGGGCTCGGTATAGAGGCCGAGGTGGTCAAGGTCGACTCCCTTGATGAGATCGTCGAACGCGGCGTCATGGGTACGCCGGCACTCTTTGTCGACGGAACGCTGCGGGTCACGGGCCGGGTATCGACCGTGGACGAGATCAAGCGGATACTCCAGGGTTGAGACGATGACCGGGACACCTCCCTGGCCCGGCGTGTCGAAGGGACCAGCACGGCTCATCTTCCTGTACGCCGTGCAGGCGAACATGGGCCAGCTCCCGAACCTCGCGGCCGTCGAGCTGACCGGGGAGGGATACGGGAGCATTGCCTGCGTCGCCAAGCTGGCGATCGGGGACGAGCGGCTGGTGAAGAGCACGAAGAAGATCGCGCTCGCCCAGGGGGTGGTGCCGGCCCAGCACGTGGTCGTGACCGACCTCGGGATCGCAAAGGGACCATCGAAGTCCTGCACCCCCGAGGACGTCGAGACCGTTGTCTGCGCCTGCTGGCAGGGGATCGGCCGGGACCCGGGCGGAACCGGGCGAGAACGGAAGAGTGACGGGGCGGGCTGCGGGTGCGGCGGAGGCTGCTGAACGAAGATGACGACCACCCGGGAGACGAGCGGCAAGGACGCGGTCCTGCCCGTGCCGGCTTTTCAGCCGGAGAAATGCAGCCATCACGACATCCAAGGCGGACGAGATGAACGACACGCCAGCCACCAGGTGAAACAGAATGTATGAAGATCTTGTGATCAGCGCCCTCTCGGGTGGTGCCTCAGCCCTCGTCGAGTACGTCTCGGCGCACGTGGCAACCTGTCTGATCCCGGCGTTCTTCATCGCCGGCGCGATGAACGCGCTCCTCCACAAGGAGGCGATCACGAAGTACCTCGGCGAGACGACCCCGCGGTACATCGCGTACCCGGTGGCGGTCGCGTCAGGCCTCCTCCTCGCCGTCTGCTCCTGCACGATCCTCCCCCTCTTCGCGGGGATCAAGAAGAAGGGCGCGGGGATCGGGCCGGCGATCGCGTTCCTGTACACGGCCCCGGGGACCAACATCCTCGCCGTCTCCCTCACCTGGAGCGTGATCGGTGCGGACTTCGCACTCGCCCGCATCACGCTCTCGATCATCTTCGCGGTGATCATCGGCCTCGTCATCTCGAGACTCTTCCCGGAGAGACGGCTCGAAGCGACCCCGGACGCCCCGATCGCGTGTGCGTGCGGCCCGGGAGAGGGGGCACTGGTGGATCAACGGAAGGTCGCCCTCTTCATCGCCACCCTCGTTGCCGTCCTCTTCGTCGGCACCTGGCGCATCTTCATGGAGAACACGCTTGCCGGCATCCCGCTCCGGTTCGTCATCCTCCCGTTCCTGGTCGCCCTCGTCGCGATCGAGGCCTGGCGATGGTTCGGTCCGGACGAGCGGGAGATGTGGCTCTCCGAGACCTGGGACTTCATGAAGAAGATCTTCCCCCTGCTCTTCGCCGGGATCTTCGTCGCCGGCGTGCTGACGGCTCTCCTGCCGGAGAACATCCTGGGGACGTATCTCGGGGAGAACACGGTCATGGCGAACTTCATCGCGGTCCTCTTCGGGACGTTCATGTACTTCCCGACGCTCGTCGAGGTGCCGATGGCGCGGATGTTTCTCGACCTCGGGATGGCCCGAGGGCCCTTGCTCGCCTACGTCCTGGCGGACCCGGTGATCTCGCTCCCGAGCATCCTGGTCGTCCGGAAGTTCATGGGCACGAAGCAGACCCTGGTGTACGTGGTCCTGATCGTGTGCTTCTGCACGCTCGCCGGGTTCATCTATGGCTCGTTCGTATGAGGAGGGCGAGAGTATTAATTTCCGGGCACCCTCGACGGAGTACCATCCGGCGCAGAGCAGTCCCGGTTGAGGAGAAGTAACAATGAACCTTATGGATGCAGCACGGTTCTCCCCGGACGGCCCGGTGAAGATCGATGTCGCACAGATCGCCGGCTCGAACATCCTGCTCGTCTGCCTGGAGCAGGAGCAGGTGATCCCGCCGCACCCCGAGCCGTATGCCGTGGTCTTCGTCGTCCTCGAGGGTGAGAGGGTAATCACGGCGGGGGCTGTCGAACACAAGGTGATGCCCCTGCATATCGTACCCGTCGCGAAGGACGAAGACCGCGGAATCCGCTGTACGCAGCGGATGGTCCTCCTCGGGATCCGCGATGACGTCTGAGGAGGGAGACGTGAGGCCCGACCCGATCGAGGCCCGCGACCTGACCAAGGTCTTCGGCGGTACCACTGCCGTCGACCGTGTCTCGTTCAGCGTGCGGCAGGGAGAGATCTTCGGGTTCCTCGGGCCGAACGGGGCCGGCAAGACCACCACAACGCGGATGCTGACCGGCGTGATCCCGCTGGACGGGGGAACGGCGCACGTCCTCGGATGCGACATGCGCACCGACCCGGTGCGGGCCAAGCAGCGGTTCGGCGTGGTGCCGGAGACGGCGAATGCGAATACCGATCTTTCAGCCTGGCAGAACCTGATGCTGATGGGCGAGCTCTATGGGCTCGCCCGGCCCAGGGCCGAGAAGAGGGCGGCCGTCCTACTCGATACACTGGGCCTCCTGGAGCGGAAGGGCCAGAAGGTGCAGGCCTACTCCAAGGGCATGAAGTAGCGGTTGATCCTCGCGGTGCCCCTCCTGCACGAACCCGAGCTCCTCTTCCTGGACGAGCCGACGAGCGGGCTCGACGTCCAGTCCACGCACCTGATCCTCGCCCTGCTCCGCGAGCTGAACCGGGCGGGGACCACCATCTTCCTGACCACGCACAACATGGAGGAGGCGAACCGGCTCTGCGACCGGGTCGGGATCATCAGGGGCGGGCGGATCGTTGCCATCGATGCCCCTGAGCGGCTCAAGTCGGCCATCGAACGGGTCCACCGGGTCGAGGTCAGCTTCGACCGCGAGATCCCGGGCGACAGGCTCGAGGTGCAGGAGGCCATGCTCTCGATCGCCCGGGAAGGAGACAAGTGGCAGCTCGTCGTGGAGGGCACAGGCGCCGCCGTCCGGGCCCCTACGGCCTTTGCCCGGCAGCAGGGCATGCGGATCGTCACCCTGAACACGCTCGCTCCCACGCTCGACGAGGCGTTCCTCCGGCTGACCGGGGAGGAGACGGCGTGAACCGGGCCGATCCCGCCGAGCAGGTCCGACGGGCCTGGGCGATTGCGAAGAAGGACATCCGGATCTACTTCCTCAAGGGCCCGGTGCTGATCTTCGGGGTCTTCATGCCGGCCTTCCTCTTTCTTGCGTTTCTCATGGGCGGCCGGCAGCTCCCGCTCGCGTTCCTCGTCTCCGGCCTCGTCGGCATGACCCTCTTCTTCACGGCCACCGCCGTCTCGCCGGCGATCTTCCCCTGGGAGGGGTCCGCGAAGCCGCTCGGACGGCTCGCGTCTGCCCGGTGACGGTCGAGGCGATCGTCCTCGGCGACATGTGCGCCTCGGTCCTCTTCGGCATCGCGATCACGGCGGTGATCGTCGCCATCGGCCTCGCGCTCGGCCTCCCGCTCCTCCAGGGCCTCGTCCTGACCGCCGCAGTCATCCTCGCTGCCTGCTGCTTCTCGGCGATCAGGATGCTCCTTGCCGTACCGCCGACCGACGTGCCGTCGAACATCATGATGCTCTCGTCGCTGACCAGGTTCCCGCTCGTCTTTATCTCGGGCATCTTCGTCCCGCTCGAGCAGTTGTCGCCCTGGGGCCTGGCGCTCGCGGTCTGCTCCCCGCTTACCTACTTCACCGACCTTGTCCGGTACGCCTTCACCGACACGGCTCATTTTCCGATAAGCATTGACCTTGTCGCGCTCGCCGTCTTCACGCTGGCTTACACCGCCATCACGATGGTGCTGCACCGGCGGACCATGCCAATGAGGATGTGATGGGAACGGCAGGGGCACAAGGGACGACTCCTTCGCGGGCAACCGGGGAGAACCGGGAGGCGAAGGCGTGAGGGGGAGAGCCCACCCTTATCGGCCCGGAGCGCAGATTCTATTGAAATGACGACTGAACGCATCGAACGCGCCGTCACCTGCTTTGCCGGGGGCCACCTGTGCTCCCAGGCGATCTGCCGGGTGTACGGCGAGGAGTTCGGCCTCACCCCCGAGATGGCGGTCAGGATCGCGACCGGGTTCGGCGCCGGCATCTCCCGCTCCGACCAGGTCTGCGGCGCGGTCTCCGGCAGCGTGATGGTCCTTGGCCTTGCGTTTGGGAGTTCCGACCCGGCCGATCGCGCCACGAAGGAGCGGACGTACGCTGTCGTCCGGGAGTTCATCGCCGAGTTTAAAAAGGTGCATGGCTCGATCTCCTGCACGGAGCTCCTCGGGCATGACCTCGGGAACCCGGCGGAAGCCCAGGCAGCACGGGAAGACGGGGTCGTGCCACGGGTCTGCCCAGGCCTGGTCCGGACCGCCGCCGAGCTCCTCGAGGAGTGTCTGGCCAACCGTGACAGGATCGTCCGTCACCTGTAGCGTTCTCCCACCGTGCTGCCGGCGGCGCAGCCAGTCGCGGATCGATCCACGCGCGCCATGTCCCACGCCAGGCGAACCGGACCACCGCGTTGAGAGAGAGGTCGGCGTGGTGGAAGCTCCGCCGGCCCGGGTCGACGAGCGAAGGTTCCGGGCCGGCTCAGTGCTCTCGCACGAGACAAAAACCAGGGAATGATTTCGATCAGAGGTACAATCTGGCTCTTTTACTCCCTGTCAGGTACACTATGGCTGAGCGAGGCGTCTCAAACGGGGCTGTCGTCCATCGCGCCGGTACGAAGGGTGCGATACGGGGGACTGGACGGACCGGGGGGACCTATTTCACGATCAGCACGGGGCACGGGGCCAGGTGGACCAGTTTCTGGCTCACGCTGCCCATCACCAGGCCCGAGAGCGCGCCAAGCCCACGGCTCCCGAGGACGATCAGGTCCACTGCCTCCTTCTCCACAAGCCCGAGGATCACCGTGGCCGGATCCCCGAGCGAGGCGCGGAGCGTGTACCCGATCCCTGCCTTGTCGAGCAGGGCGAGGGAGGGGCCTGCCGCCCGCCGGGCCTCCTGGTCGAGCAGGGCGTGGACATCGAGACCCCCGCGGACCATCTGCGCTTCGGAGGGCGCCTTGCCGACGACGTGGACCACCAGGACCGAGGGGAGGTGAAGCGTGGTGGCAAGCTCGATCGCGGCCCCGGTCGCTCTCCGGGCGTTCTCCGATCCGTCGGTAGCGAGGAGCAGGGTGCGGAACGTGGACACGGATCTCTGGTCCGACCCGAGACCATATGAACTGTCGCGTACTGCCCCGGTTGCCAGCACCGAACGGTTCAAATGGTCCGGGGTTGTTGTCTAGTGCACTCAGTCGACACGGTCGCGCACGGCCTTCCTCTTCGTCATCGTGCTGCCGCCGACCGACACCATTTTCGGAGTCTTTCATGAGTCTCAACGCTCTGCATCGGGAGTGGTTCTCGAACGTCCGCGGCGACGTCCTCGCCGGGATGACCGTAGCCCTCGCGCTGATCCCCGAGGCGATCGCCTTTTCACTGATCGCGGGGGTCGACCCGATGGTGGGACTCTACGCCTCGTTCTGCATCGCGGTCGTCATCGCATTCGCCGGGGGTCGGCCGGGCATGATCTCGGCCGCAACCGGGTCGATGGCCCTCGTGATGGTGGTCCTGGTCCGCGACTTCGGTCTGCAGTATCTCCTGGCGGCCACTCTCCTGACGGGCGTGATCCAGGTCGCGCTGGGCGTCCTCAGGGTCGGCCGGTTCATCACCTTCGTCCCCTACTCCGTGGTGCTCGGGTTCGTGAACGCACTCGCGATCCTGATCTTCCTCGCTCAGGTCCCGTTCATCGTCAATGTTCCGTGGGTCGTCTACGCCCTCGTTGCCCTGACGATCGCGATCGTCAAGTTCCTGCCCCGCTACACGAAGGCGGTCCCCTCCTCGCTCGCGGCGATCGTGGTGGTGACGCTGATCGCCATCAGCCTGCGCCTGGACGTCCAG
>JABNAD010000936.1_pt1 | contig 13063 bp, 12 predicted proteins | sample 7240381 | NCBI WGS metagenome assembly JABNAD01 (sample SAMN11332834, study PRJNA596920) | anaerobic digester metagenome | biome: digested sludge; isolation source: digested sewage sludge-derived enrichment culture grown on H2/CO2 | place: Germany: Goettingen | reverse complement strand
CTCCCTCCCCCTGGTCGCGACCGTCCGCTCGGTCGAGGAGGGGGGCGCCTTCGCCGGTGATGCCGACGACTGCGCCCGTCTCCTTGTCCCGTTCCTTTCCCTCGCCCGGTACGTCGACCTCGAGCGCCGCTTCCGCTCCCAGGCCCCGGCCTGCCGCCGGGCAGGGTGCAGGGTCATCGCCTCGGTTCACCTGGGCACGATGCTCCCCCTCCCCGAGCTCTTCGGGCTCGAGCGAGACCTCCGGAGCTACGGCGACATCCCCAAGCTCGTCCTCGCCCCGTCGTCGGACGACGACCTGCTCGACCTCCTCTCCTTCACCCATGCGGTCTCAAAACCGGTCTGTACCTCGATCATGGGGACCGCGTTCCGTCACGGGCGGGCCCTCCTCCCGCTCTTTGGCTCGTCGTTCGCCTACTGCTCGGTCGGCCGTCCCTCCTCGCCCGGGCAGTACACCCTCGCCGAGATGCGGACCCTCGTGGCGCTCCTGGGGCCGGCGGACCTGGCCCAATAGGGGATCTCACTCCTCCGTGAGCCCGGTACAGGCTTTCTGGAGGAGGAGGGCGTCCACGAGCACCAGCCCGAGCATCGCCTCGGCGACCGGCACGAGCCGGTAGGCGATGCAGGGGTCGTGCCGCCCGGCGATCGAGACCTCGACCGGTTGGCCGGACGCGTCGACCGTCGCCTGGGGCCGGGCGATAGACGGTGTCGGCTTCACTCCGATTCGTGTAACCACCGGTTCACCGTTCGAGATCCCGCCCAGGATGCCCCCGGCGCGGTTCGAGGCGAACCCGTCGGGAAGGATCGGGTCGTTCATCTCGGAGCCGTAGAGGTCGGCCGCGCCAAATCCCTCGCCGATCTCGACCCCCTTCACCGCCCCGATCCCCATCATGGCACCGGCGATCGCTGCGTCGAGCCGCCCGAAGACCGGCTCGCCGAGACCGGGCGGCACCCCGGTGGCGACCACCTCGACGATACCGCCGACCGAGTCGCCACGGGACGCTGCATCCCGCACCTCGGCGGCCATCGCCTCCTCGCCCGAGATGCCGTGGACCGAGAGGACATGCCCCTCGACCCGGATGCCATGGAAGGAGAGGAGCCGCAGGGCGATTGCGCCCGCCGCCACCCTCCCGACCGTCTCGCGCCCCGAGGAGCGTCCGCCGCCGCGGTGATCGCGGACTCCGTACTTCCAGGTGAAGGTAGCATCCGCGTGGCCAGGACGGAAGACCTCGCGGAGAGGCTCGTAATCCCTGGATTGGGCCCCTTCGTTCTCAACCAGGAGGGCGATCGGCATCCCGGTGGTCACCCCCTCGAAGACCCCTGAGAGAATCCGCACCCGGTCCGCCTCTCGGCGGGGAGAGACGAGCGGCCCCGTGCCGGGCCGGCGCCGGTCGAGGAGCGGCTGGATGTCCCCCTCGGAGAGCGGGATTCGCGCCGGGCACCCGTCGACAACGGCGCCGAGGGCCGGGCCATGGCTCTCACCGAAGGTGGTCACCCGGAAGAGCCGGCCGAAGGTGTTCATCGGAGCGCCTCCTCGACCTCTGCCGCCGAGACCCGAAGGCCGAAGAAGGCCTCGCACTGGGCGGCCGCCTGGTGGGCGAAGAGCGCCGTCCCGGGGACCGTCGTCGCGCCAGCGGCCCGGGCGAACCGGAGGAGCGGGGTCTCGGGCGGCGTGTAGACGAGGTCGAAGACGGTCATACCGTCCCGGAGGTCGTCGGGACCGAGGATCGATGCCGTGTCCGGTGCCATCCCGACCGGGGTCGCGTTGACGACGACGTCAGTCCGGGTGGGGTCGAACTCCGCGAGGGTCCCGGAACCGGCCCCGAAACGGGCGGCGAGTGCGATAGCCCGTCCAGGATGGCGGGCGAGCACGGTGACCTCCATGCCCAGGTCGACAAGCGCGTATGCAGCGGCAGCGGCAGCCCCGCCCGCGCCGAGCACGACCGCCCGAAGGCCCCGGCCCCCGAGGCGGGCGAGCGGCGCCCGGACCCCGAGCCAGTCGGTGTTCAGGCCGAAGAACCGGCCCTCGCTCTGCACGACCGTGTTCACGGCCCCGATCGCCTCCGCCTCGGGCGAGAGGAGATCACACTGCCGGAGCATCGCCTCCTTGAACGGGATGGTGACCGAGAGGCCCCGAAGACCCAGTCGCCGTGCGAGCGAGACTGCGGCATCGGCGGAGGGAGCGTCGATCCGCGTATACGCGTAGGGAAGGCCGTACATCTCGGCAAGGCGGGCGAAGACGGCCGGCGACCGGCTGTGACCGATCGGGTGGCCGACGACCGCGCAGAGGAGACGCCCGTCCGTGAGTTCCCGGTCGACCACCGCGGCCTCCCCCGGGTCGGGGTTGGCGGCCGCGAGCTCCTCCCGGAGCGCTGCCGACGGGCGGTTCTCGAGCCAGGTGAGGACCCCGGCGACGACCGCCGCGGGGTCCCGGCAGCCAGTCCAGGCGCAGTGGTCGGCCGCGGCCCGGTAGAGCGGCTCGCGAGCGGTGAGGATGGCACGGGCCTCCTCCTCGGCACCGAGCCCGGTGAGCGGCGGGCGGTCCGAGCCCGCGCACCGCGCGGCGAGCTCGTCGGGAGGGGCGGCGAGCCAGATCACCCGGGCGTGCCGGCGTAGGGCCGCAACGTTCGCGGGGTCGAGGACGACCCCGCCGCCGGTCGCGATGACGCCATCCACGTCGGCGAGGGAGGCGCAGACTGCGCGCTCGCGGCGACGGAAACCGGCCTCGCCCTCCTCAGCGAAGATCGCAGTGACAGGTCTGCCGGCCGCCGCCTCGACGAGCGCGTCGGTGTCCAGGAACCGGGTGCCCAGCCGTTCGGCAAGGTGCCGCCCGACCGTGGTCTTCCCGGCGCCGCGAGCGCCGACCAGGACGAGTTTCACAGGAGGCCCTCCCCCCGCAGCACGTCCCAGAACCCGGGCCATGACTTGGCCACGCAACCCGGGTCGGCGATCGTGACGCCCCCCACCGCGAGCCCAAGCACGGCAAAGGCCATCGCGGTCCGGTGGTCGTCCGCGGGATCGACCTCGCCCCCGTGGAGCGGGGCGGGGGAGACGACCAGGGCGTCCTCCTCGACCCTCGCCCCGGGGCCGAGACGCCGGAGACGATCCGCGGTGACCGCGAGCCGGTCCGACTCTTTGAACCGGAGGTGCCCGACCCCGGTGATCCGGGTCGGCGAGTTCGCGAGCGCGGCGACGACGGCGAGGGTCTGGACCGTGTCGGGCGAGGAGGACATGTCGATCTCGATCCCTTCAAGCGGCCCGTCCCGCGCCACCGTCACACCGGAACGGCCGGTCGTGACCCGGCAACCCATCGCCGCGAGGGCCTCGACGAACCGGCGATCCCCCTGGGCAGAAGCCGGGTCCAGGTTCGGGACCGTGACGCGCCCCCCGAGCGCGGCGGCGAGCGCGAAGAGGTACGATGCCGACGACCAGTCACCCTCGACCCGGTAGGCGTTCGGGGCGTACGCCCCGGGGGAGACCCGGAACCGGCGATACCCCTCCCGTTCGACCAGTACACCGAACCGGGCCATCACCTGGACCGTCAGGTCGAGATAACTCCTGGAGACGGGGGGGGCGGCGAGGAGCACCTCGACCCCCTCCGGGGTGAGGGGGGCGGCGAACAGGAGCGAGGAGATGAACTGGCTCGATATCGAGCCGTCGACCGTGACCAGGCCGCCCCGAAGCGGCCCGGTGACCTCGATCGGTGGGCAGCCGTGTCGGGCCGCGTACCGGACGCGGGCCCCGAGCCGCTGGAGGGCATCCCCGAGGGGGCCGATCGGCCGCTCCTGCATCCGGGCCGAGCCTGTCAGCGTGATCGGCCGGTGTCCCAGGGCGGCGATCGAAGAGAGAAGGCGAAGCGTGGTGCCCGAGTTCCCCAGGTCCAGGACCCCGCCGCCGTCGGGAAGACCCCCGACCCCCTCAACAACGATCGCCCCGTCGCGGTCCTCGACCCGAAACCCGAGCCGGGAGAGGCCGGTACAGGTCAGGCGGGTGTCGTCGGAGAGGAGGGGGTCCTGGATCACCGACCTCCCCCGGGCGAGCGCGGCCGCGACAAGGGCACGGTGCGTGAGGGATTTGCTCGGCGGGGAGGGGACGACCAGGTCGACCGGACCTGCGCGGGAGAGCGTGACCGGGGTCACGGGAGCTCCAGGGGGCGGTACCGCCCCAGGTTCTTGACCCGGGAGATTCGGGAGACCTCCTCGACCGCCTCGTCCCAGCCCGGCGCCCAGTCTCCGTCGATGAAAAAGACATACCGGCCCATGCCCCGGCGGGACGGGCGCGACTCAATCCTGGTCAGGTTCAGCCCCCGGACTGCGAACGGCGCGAGCAGCGCTGCGAGGAGGCCCGCACGGTCCCCCTCGGGATCGAGAAGGAGGCTGGCCCGACAGGGGGGCGTTGCCGGGACCGCCTCGAGCGAGATCCGGACGAAGCGCGTCTGGTTCGTGCTGCTGTTCTGGACCTCGCGCTCGAGGATCACCAGGCCGTGCCGGTCCGCGAGCCCGACAGAGACGAGAGCGCCGGTCCCGGGGTTATCGCGGGCCGCGATCGCCGAGGCCGCGTTCGAGGAGGTCGGGATGATCGGAAGGCCGAGCGCCTCGACCCGGAGCGAGCACTGCTCCACGGTCTGGGGATGGGCGTAGAGCCGATCGATCGGGCGCGATGGGTCCGCAACGGCGAGCTGGTGGCAGATCGGGATCGTGCACTCGCCGGTGATCACCACGGGATGGCGGGTGAGGCCCTCCAGGGTCGGGCCGACCGAACCCGCCTCGCTGTTCTCGAGCGGGACGATCCCATCGCCCTCGGCGGCGGCAACGCCGGCAAAGACCGAGGCGATCGTGGGGCAGAGCCGGACGTCGGGGTCGAGGCGGGCGGCAACCTCGTGCGAGAAGGTCCCCTCGGGCCCGAGCGTGAAAAGGGTCATCGCTCCACCAGGCAGCGGATCAGGCGGTCGGTCTCGGCGGTGGCGACCGGGGCGTAGTCCGCGAAGACCGCCGCGTTCTCCTCGAAGAGGCGCGAAAACGCCACGGGCCCGGGGTCGGCGACCGTGTCCCGAAGATCCTCGAGCGCCTCCGAGCAGACCTCGAGGACGGGGAGGACGTGGGGGTTGGACCGGAGCATCTCCCGGTAGAGCGCCGGGTCCTGCGCCAGGAGGCGCCCGACGAGCCCGAGCTCGATCCGGTAGACCGGCGAGGTGAACGAGAGGACCTCGTTCAGGTCGCAGTCGAGCCGGCGCATGGTCTCGGCCATCACGAGCGTGAGCGAGTGGGCGAGCCCCTGGACCACCGCCATCATCCGGTCGTGATGATCGGGGGTGGAGAAGGTGAGGCGTGCCCCGGCCTCGCGAAGGAGGGTGAAGAGGGGGGCGCACTGCTCCTTCGTCGCCGTCGCGGGGGTGACGACGATCGTCTGGCCCGTGAGGGAGGCGACGCCGGGACCGAACATCGGGTGGAGGCCGACGGCAGGCGCCGACGAACGGCTCATCTCGGCCACCGGTCCCACCTTGAGCGAGGTCAGGTCGCAGAAAAGCTGGTCCGGCCGGAGGTGGGGGGCGACCTGGGCGATCACCCCGAGGGTCACCTCGATCGGGACCGAGACGACGACCACGTCCTGGCGGGTGAGGAACGATGCCATCGGCTCGCTGCCTGTCCGCCCGCGGACCGAGACCGCCCACCCGGCCTCCTCAAAGACCCGGGAAAAGAGTGTGCCCATCCCACCCGTGCCGCCCAGAATCCCGACCCTATCGCTCACGGATAGTCTCCTGGACCGCGTGGCCGAAGTGACGTCCCCCCTCGAGGAGCGCACCGAGCACCCGGTCGCCGACCTGGAGGGACGCGACCGAGACGGCTCCCCCGCCCTCGCGGACGAGGCGGATCGTCTCGGCGTTCTGGAGCACGATCCCCGCCCGCCGCCCGTCGTCCGCGGTCGCCTCGACGAGCAGGAGGGGGCGGCGTTCGACCTTGACCCGGCCGACGGCGGCCGGCGCGGAGCAGCCGCCGGCCCCGACCCCGAGGACTGCGTCTCCGGCCGCGAGGTCGGCGAGATAGGCGGTCCTTCCCCCCGGGAGGAGGCAGTAGGCATGGACCGCCCCCGCGTTCACCCGGAACGGCCGGGGTGCGACATACGGGTTCTCAAGGGTCTCGGCGTGGACCAGAAAGAGGGCGGACGAGGTATTACCGACGAGCAAACCCTCGTCCTCGCCAAAGAGGGAGCACGTATCAACGCAGACCCGGTCCCCCATCCCGATCGGCCGGATCGACACAATATTCAACGGCACGAGGGGGATCCGCTCCCCACCGGCCTTGACAAGCGCGGCGACCCGCGCAACCACGCCGGGATCTTCGGTGGCGAGCAGGAGGCCGGCCACCCCGGTCTCCAGAGCCCCGAGGGCGAGGAGCGCGTCGTCCTCCGAGGTCACCCGGGCAAAGACCCGGTCCGAGCGGGCGATCAGGTTCTCGAGGGGGATCACGGTCCAGTCGCTCGTCTCGACCACGACGGTGCCCTGGCGGGAGAGCTCGACCACCCGGTCCTCGTCCGCGGAGGAGGCGATCGAGACCGCGAAGACGTCACGGTTCCACTCGAGGTCGCCTCCCGGCCCGACGGTCATGACCCGGCCGAGCGCACGCACCCGGTCGGGCTCGTCGGTCACGATCGCGTCCGCACCCGCCTCGAGGGCGGCGGTGGCGATCCCGGTCGAGAAGGGGCGTGCCTCGACCCAGAGGGCCTTCATCTTCCGTCCCCGTGCACCGTGCTGCAGATCCTCCCGACGAAGGCCCGGGTGTCCTCGCGCTGGAACGCGTTTCGACCCATGCAGACCCCGGCGCCGCCGGCCCCGACGGCGTCCGCGATCATCGCGATCGCGGCCTCGTCCCCACCCTTCTCGCCGCCGGCGATCATCACCGGGACCGAGCAGGCCTCGACGATACGCCTGAAGGCCTCGGGGTCCCCGGGGTAGTTGACCTTGATCAGGTCCGCTCCGATCTCTTCGGCCGCCCGGACGCAGTGCGAGACCGCAGCAGGGCTCGAGCCGTCGATCCCCGTGCCCCGGGCGTAGGCCATGATCAGGAGCGGCATCCCCCAGCGCGTGCAGTCCTTCGAGACCTGGCCGGCCGCCTCGAGCATGCGCGACTCGTTGGGCGCCCCCAGGTTGATGTGGATCGAGACGGCGTCCGCGCCGAGGGCCACCGCCTCCTCGACCGTGCAGACGAGCACCTTGTCGTTGGGATCGGGGTTGAGGGCGGTGGAGGCGGAGAGGTGGACGATCAGGCCGATGTCCCGCCCGTGCCGCCGGTGGCCCGCCTTGACCATCCCCTTGTGGAGGATGATCGCATTTGCACCGCCCTCAGAGACCTCGGAGATCACCCGCGTCATATTTCGCAGCCCGTCGATCTGGCCGAGGGTCATGCCGTGGTCCATCGGCACGATCACCGCCCGGCCGGTATTCCGGTCCATGATCCGTTCGAGCCGGATCTCCTTTCCGATCATCGGAGCACCTCCATCGCCTCTTCAGCGGTCCTGCCCTCGTGAACGATCAGGGCAGCCGCGCGGACGAACCGGTCGGGGGATGCGTGCTGGAATGCGTTCCGCCCGATCGAGATTCCGGCGGCGCCGCCCGCCATCGCCCCCTCGATCAGGTCGAGGGTGGTCCGATCGTCGGTCCGGGACCCGCCCGCGACCACGACAGGGACCGGGCAGCCCTTCGTGACCTCGGAGAACGAGTCGGGGTCGCCCGTGTAGACGGTCTTGACCAGGTCGGCGCCGAGCTCGGCCGCGACGCGGGCGGCGAGCCGGACGTGCTCGACCGCGTGCTCGTCCGTGATCTTCTTTCCCCGCGGGTACATCATGGCGAGGAGCGGCATGCCCCACTCCTGGCACTCGACCGCGATCCGGCCGAGGTCGCCGAGCATTCGGGCCTCGGAGTCGGCACCGATATTGACGTGCATCGAGACCCCGTCCGCGCCCATCCTGAGGGCGTGGGTGACCGTGTTGACCAGCACCTTCTCGTTCGGGTCCGGCCCGATCGAGGTCGAGGCCGAAAGGTGCAGGATCAGGCCGACGTCCGGGCCGTGCCGGCGGTGGCCGTAGAGCGCGAGGCCGATATGGCCGAGCACGGCGTTCGCACCGCCGAGCGCAACCGCATCGACAGCGCCGTCGAGGTCGATCAGGCCCGGGATCGGGCCCTGGGTGACACCGTGGTCCATGGGCACGATGATGGTTCTCCTGGTATTGCGGTTGATGATGCGTTCAAGACGGATCTCTTTTCCTCTCATGATACAGGCCTCCGCCGCCCCACGCCCTGCAGGTGCACTGCATTCGTGGGGCGATCAGAAAAAATAATAGCCGGCGAATGCGAAGCCGTTCGCTCGCCGGTTGAGGTACGATGTACGGTGAACGGGTGCCCTAGCGATAAAAGCACTCACGGGCGAAAAAACATTCACCACACATTGGGATCTCGTTCGATCGATGTTAAAATAAACCTGCCGGTACGCAGGGGCCGGCAGGCATATGAGGCGGGGTCACGGATCGGTATGCGATGGCCCCAGCGATCCCCTCCATCACACTCCCGACCTGGACCTTCTGGGTGATCGTCTTCGCGATCATCGCGGCGGGAGCGGTCGCCTTCTGGCCCCTTGTCGGGATCTCGGTGCTCGCGGCGTCGCTCGGTGTCGTGCTCTTCCCGCTCCAGCGCCGGCTCTCGAAGAGGCTCGGGCCGATCGTCGCGGCCGTTCTCCTGACGATCGTGATCGGGGTGGCGCTTGTCGGGGCGGCGGTGTTCACGATTGGGGTGCTCGTCCAGAACCTGGACTTCATCATCGAGATGGTCCGTGCGATCTTCTCGGCGGCGGCCGCACCGATTGCCGATCCGTTCGGCGGGACGTTGCCGCTCGATCCGGCGAAGGTGACGGAGGCGGTCCAGGCCGAGCTCGGGGCCTTCAGCAACTTCCTCTCCTCCCTCGTCGGGGAACTCCCGATCGTCGGGCTCGAGACGATTGTCTTCTTCCTGGTCCTCTATCTGACTCTCGAGCAGGGGGAAGCAACAGGGAAACGGCTCGAAGCCGCCCTGCCGGCCCACGTCCGTCGGCCGGTCGAACGGCTCTGGCAGATGGCCGTCGATGTGATGTACTCGATCTTCGTGGTCCACTTCGCCACCGCGTTCATCACCTTCCTCATCGCAATCCCCTTCTTCTGGTTCCTCGGGTACGGCCACGTCCTCTTCTTCGCCGTGCTCTCGGGGGTCTTCCAGCTCGTCCCGTTCCTCGGCCAGACCGTGATCCTGATCGTGATCGGGGGGTACGCCCTCGCGATCGGCGACCTGCGCGGCGTGCTGATCATCCTCTTCATCGGGTATCCGTTCGTGGCGGCGCTCCCCGACTGGATCATGCGCCCGCTGCTGATGGGGGCCCAGGCGAAGCTCCACCCGGTGGTGATGTTCATCGGGTTCTTCGGTGGGATCACCCTGCTCGGGCTGGTCGGGCTGATCCTCGGCCCCCTCCTCCTCGCGCTCGCGGTGGGGGCGTACGCGATCGTCGTGGACGAGCTGGAGCTCGGTCGCCGGGCAGAGGAGGGGCAGGCCATCCTTGAGGAGACGGGAGTCGTGGAGGATCCGGTCGCGTGAACAGAGAGGCAGGAGACCCCGTCCGATGCCGACCCGCCACGAGCAGGCACACGGCGAGGAGGTGGGAGTTATCTGCAGATATCTTTCAGTTTGGAGACGGGCTGCTTCAGGATCGAGCTGAGGCCCCGGAGGTCCTCGTCTGAGAGGTCGAGATCGGCATCCCCGTTGCGGAACCGGCGAAAGAGTTCGTCGGCGACCTGCTGGCTCGAGGCGGCCACGCTCCGGTTCGGAACGGTGAATGCACGCCTCTGCGGTTCCGGTACTCCAGGGTCCATCTGTCTCGCCTCGATGTACCAGAGCGTTGGTGCGATGGTATTTGTAGGTAACTGTTGGGGATCATCCGGGTAGAGAGGGGAAAAGTCGCGGGAGGGTTTTATCCTTCGCCGCCGAGTGTGTATGGCGCGGGGATTGCCAAGCCAGGTCAAAGGCGTAGGGCTTAGGACCCTATCGCGCAGGCGTTCGAGGGTTCGAATCCCTCTCCCCGCATTAGGATTTCAATTCCAAATCCCCAGCGTTCTGAAGAGGTTTCCAGTAACCCTGCTTGATATGCCTTCTTTTCAAGTCGTGGACATTTTTTCTGATACTCCAACCTGCAAGAAGGCGAAATATTGCCGTAAAACTGCACAATAACCGTAAATTTTTCGTTTTCCCACACCGTGCAGTGGTAAACGACCGGGCGCGCAGACGACCACCATTTCTGCACCACGGACGAGCGGCCACATGCCACACTTCGTGAATTATCGTCAAACTGGGGGAATACCGACGGTTTCGACGTGCAGCCAAACGGGGGTTCATCGGTACGCAGACGTCTACCTCCCGTATCGTCACCCCTGGATGCTCAGAACCAGCGTGTCCCGTGTGTGTCCCGGTTTTACGACGCCCAGTGGTATAAGCGATCCTTCATCAATCATGAGCGAGACGGAGAGGGTACGATGTGTGGCCGATACTCGCTGATCTGCACGGACGAACTCGGCAACCGATTCAGGGTTCCCCTCGCTGACCCGCCCTGCCGCCCGCGGTTCAATGTCGCGCCCTCCCAGGTGATGCCGATCGTCGTGAACCATGACCAGTTCGACATCGTCCCGATGGAGTGGGGCCTTGTTCCGCACTGGGCCCGGGAGCCGACGCAATACCGGCGGCCAATCAACGCCCGCGCCGAGACGCTCGCCGACCGACCGATGTTTCGCGGACTGCTCCGGAACCGCCGCTGCCTGGTGCCGGCGAGCGGGTTCTACGAGTGGAAGAAGGACGGCGGCCAGAAGGCGCCGTACTATATCCGGGTGAGAGAGACGTCTCTCTTCGCCTTCGCCGGCCTCTTCGACCTCTGGACAGACCCCGCCGGCGTTGAGCACTCGACCTACACGATCATCACGACGGCGGCGAACGACCTCGTCCAGCCCATCCACGACCGGATGCCGGCCATCCTCTCACCCGAGATGGAGGAGCGCTGGCTCGACCCGGCACCGATGACGTCGGACGAGCTTTCGCACCTCCTCTGCCCGTATCCCCCCGGGGCGATGGAGGCCTATCCGATCTCTCGCCGGGTCAACAGCCCAACCCAGGACGACGAAGGGCTGATCGAACCGGTTGCCTGACCGCGAGGGAGGACGCTGGGACCGGCTCGGGCACGAGTCAGACCGTCTGCTCGACGTGGAGCGAGACCAACGGCGACGCGTCGTCCATCCCGGGGGCGTCGACGACCACGATCCCGTCCACCGCCCGCCGCCTGTGCACCCGGATGAGGCCTGCATGCAAGTGATCGCGATCCTGTCCGTCTGCCCCAGACCTCCAGTGATCCAGCGCCAGGCCCCATCTGCAGGAAGACGGCACTGGATGATCGTGTGGACCAGGCGAGACAGGGTCAGACGCAGACGGAGGGAATGCAATAGCCAATCGTGCTGGATCCAATACGTACCGTTCCATATCACTCGAAGACCCACGGGAGGGTGCCCATCCGAGAGAGAGAGACGTGAGCACGGATGCAGTTCATTGCACTGACCACGTCCAAGCAGAAGCTGACCGCCGAGATCGTGGGCGAGGACGTGAGGGATATCAAGGGCGACCAGAATGCCGGCATTGGTTACCAGGGTTACTACTGGACGCTAGGAGGGTTGGATAGTATCGTGCTTTTCGAGGCTCCAGACGAGAAGGCAGCAATGGATATGGCCTCGAAGCGAGCGGGCCGGATGGAGACGGAGATCCTCGATACCGTGCCGGGGGATCCGTCGAGCCCGTTTGGGCCGTCGTGATCCATCCCAGTTCTATCTTTCCGATCCGCGTGGCGCGACCGCTTGGGGATGGTGCTGGGTCATGCCCGCTCCGCCGCTCGCCGGCATAACTCCTGCCGGCACCACGCCGCGCAGAGCCGACCGTCGTCCCGGAACTCTTCACAAGGCACGGAGTGACCCGGGTCGATCTCACCGCCAGAGTGAGTCCAGCCTGCCCGCTGCCTGCTCCAGCACGGCGATCTCGTGTTCACGCCGTGCGGCGAGCGCCCCAGTTCCCTCGTCATGCCGCTCCCGGGCCTCGACGGCCGCCGCGATCGCGCCGCGGGTCGCCGCCACTGCGTCGGCCAGGCCACCGTCGAGCTCGGCTCCGTACCGGCGGATCGCCGCGTCCAGGTCCTGGAGCGTGGCCCAGCGCAGGTTCTCGACGTTCGAGCGGACCAGATGATCGGCCTGCTGCCCCAGCCGGCCCCGGATCCGCCGCTCCCGGAGGCCATGGGGCAAGGCCCGTTCAACCAGTTCCGGGGGGATCGGGACCAGGGGCGACATCGACCAGTCGCGGCGCACCCACCAGGCCCGTGATTGGGTCTCGAACCGGTGCTCAGCCTCGGGGACACGGTATGGGATCTCGAAGACCTCGGCCGCAGCCGTCCGTACGGACCCGATCAGCCGGGCTGCATTCTCCTGGTGGACCCGCAGCCGGCCTCCGAGCTCCCGGTCCATAACCCCTGCCGTCGCCTCGAGCTCGGCCGGGAACTCGTCGGCGACCACATCGGCCATCGCCTCGACTGCGTCGGCCTCGCTCCCTCCGCCGGTTAGCACCGTGTCGATCGCGTCCCCCAGCCGCGCTCGGTACCGGCCCCGGAGCCCGTCGACATGCTCCTCGAGGAGCGCGGCCAGCCGTCGCTGCTCTCCTGCGAGGATATCCTGGGCGAATTGCCGCTGCTGCTCAGCCTCGGCGACCGCCGCCTCGAAGAGCCGGCGCTTCTCCTCCAGCTCCTGGATGGGCATCGCGAGTGCCCGGACCGAGAGCCGGAGGGCCAGCAGGACCTCTGCCACCACCTCGGCCGCACGGCGCCGGACCGAGGCCTCCAGCACCTGCTGCTTCTCCTCGACCAGGAACGCGACCAGCCGCTCGGCAACGTCCGCGCAGCCGCTCGCCCGCCATGCGACCTCGTCGCCGGTCTCCCGGGCCGCGAGCCCCCGGCGGGCCGAGACCGGATAGATC
>JABNAD010000935.1_pt1 | contig 13064 bp, 12 predicted proteins | sample 7240381 | NCBI WGS metagenome assembly JABNAD01 (sample SAMN11332834, study PRJNA596920) | anaerobic digester metagenome | biome: digested sludge; isolation source: digested sewage sludge-derived enrichment culture grown on H2/CO2 | place: Germany: Goettingen | reverse complement strand
AAGGTGATTTATTACTGAAGGATATTTCATTCAAAAAAAGTACGTTGGCAGCGCGCAAAGCCTTATTGGATAAGGAAAAGATTCCTCACAACATAGATCAGTATTTGAGTAAAAATTCCAAATACAATATTAAGATGTTGGAGGAGTTGCAAGTGATTCTGCCAAAGGGATGAGTTAAACATTCAGTCCTTTTTAATGGTAATAAGATGATGGGAGATAGAGAATCTAAATATGACAACAAAAGAATCAATTGCCGGATTCAGAGAGCTGGTTCTTGGTGCAGCAGACTTTCAGAAATGCAGAAAATGCAAATGCATGGGGAAGACCCTGGAGACAGTAAAACGAGAACTTCGGAAGCTTCCGGGAGATGAGCCCAAAGAACTGCTGACCGAAGTGCAGCGGTTCCTGGACTTGATGGAGAAAAGCGAGTACAACTGACTCGGCTGCAAGCAATGCTGGTCAGCAGAAATTACCAATGGTTTTGATCGAATTTTTCCAGAACTGAACAGTACCCATGAGATTTCGAATGAATCGGGGAAGAATGACTACTTCGGGCTGCTGCCAGCCATGGGCGAGTATCATGTGCTGTCCCTGGAAGCAGACTGCCCGGTCACGATAACAACCCTGGCCAGTCCGGACCTGGCGGATCAGATCTATGAGGTCAAGCCTCGGGGATTGAGCATCGTTGGAAAAGCCGAAACAGAAAATATCGGCATTGAAAAAATCATCCGGAATGTCCTGGCCATTCCATCGATCCGATATCTGATCCTGTGCGGGGAGGAATCCGACGGCCATTTCAGCGGAAACACCATTTCCTGCCTGATCCATCACGGAGTCGATGAACACCGGAGAGTGATCGGATCCAAAGGCCGAAAGCCGGTTCTGACGAATGTGACGATCGATGAAGTCAATGCCTTCCGAGCGCAGATCACTCTCATTGATCGGATCGGCTGCATCGATCCCGAGATCATCCTGGAGAAACTCAGGGAAGTCCATGAGCTTCACAGGATTCGCTCCGCTTCGGATGCAGCATCTGATTCCATCGACGATTCGATGAAGAACTCCTTCGAAAATCGTATGGAGAAGCCCATGGAGAAGCCCATGACTGAATCCTGGACGAAAGATCGGGAAGGCTCAACGGTCGGTTCATTGCAGCATAGGACACCGCCAGGATCGGTAAAGACTGTTTCTTCGACAGTTCCCACCGCTTCGACCGCTTCGACAGCTATGACCGCTATGACCGCTTCGACGGCACAGGTCGTTCAGGCTGCAGGGAAGGATCCGCACCGTGTGAAGCTGGATCCGGCCGGATACTTTGTCATTGTGCCAAAGCCTCAGGTCGGGAAAATTCTGGTGGAGCACTATGCCAATACCAATGAGTTCCTGCGGATGATCCGCGGGGACAATGCCAGGGACATCTACTGGACCATCATCCAACAGGGATGGGTTACCGAACTGAGTCATGCTGCTTATCTGGGCAAGGAGCTGACCAGAGCAGAGCTGTTCATGCAGCAGGGAACAAAGTACGTTCAGGATAAAGCGTAAAAAAAGGGGAGAATTTGACACATGATAACTTATAAGGACTGCAGCCAGGTTTCAATTTCGGACATCTTTCAGGCGTTCTCCATCGGATTTTCGGATTACGTCGTACCCCTGACCATGTCCCAGGATGAATTTGAACAACGATTCTTCGGACCGGAAGGCAATTCTCGAGAGGTCTCCTTTCTTGCGTATGATCAGGATCGCCCGGTGGGGCTAATCCTGGGCGGCATCCGAAACTGGGATGGCATGCTTACCATGCGCTGCGGCACGCTTTGCATCGCGCCAGACTACAGGGGAACAGGCGTTGCCCAGGCGCTGTATCGATACCACCTGGAGGCTGCGAAAGCTCAGGGTTGCAGGCAGCTTTTTCTGGAAGTGATCAAAGGCAATGATCGGGCAATTCGATTCTATAAGACCTTAGGCTACGAGCCGGTGTATGACCTGAAGTACTTCGGAGCGGAGGTTAAGACCTTACAGCGGCAAGTAACCTCAGACTGGCCGGTCACGAGCACGACCTATGAAGCCATTGTTAACCTGAGAAGAAGCCTGCCCGATCTGCATATCAACTGGCAGAGTGATGTAGAAAGTTATGCCGAACAGGAGGGACACCAGTTTTTAAGCGTTCAGGCAGGGGAAACCATGGTGGGGGCCCTGGCCATGAGCCCCGCCGGAAAAATCAATTTTCTCTGGGTTAGCCCACAGCATCGGCATCAAGGCATCGCCACTTCGCTGATTCTGTCCGGCGCAGAGAATCTGAAGCTGGATAAGGTCAATCTCTGCTTTCCCAGCAATGCCCTGGTGGAAGGTTTTGTCAGACACTCCTTGTTTGTCAAAGCGGAGGTGGAACAGCATGAGATGTACCATGTGACTACCTTAACCACATAATAAGAGACAAAGCGTATGGTTCGCTGCGGACGGTGTTCGAATGGGACATCGTTTTTTTCTTTTTTGGAAAGGGTGTTGTTCGAGGAGGGACAGACCAGAATTCTGGGTTTGATCCCACTGATTGAACAATTCGGTTGAGAAATATCGGTGCGTAACTGCAGTTTCGGTCGGAAGGGATTTCTGAGGGGCTTGTGGACAATGGGCGAAAGAGAAGTTTTTCATCGGTATATCAACAATAATGGTAAAAGGGAAACAGGAAATGACGGTATTTTATTAGTTTGAAAATGTTACCGCTTTCTTATTGACAACGGGAAAGTCGGTAAATTAATATGATGGTAACGGTTTACTTAATCGATTAAGGAAGGAGGTGGAGCGGACAGTATGTCAGTCACATTGAAAGACATTGCACAGATCGCCGGCGTATCGACGGCGACGGTTTCCAAAGTGATCAGCGGAAAGCATCAGGACATCGGGGAAAAGACCATCGAAAAAATTCGCAAGATTGCCCGGGAACTGGACTATCGGCCCAATTCACTGGCCCGGAGCATGAAGACCAAGGTCACGCGGACCATTGGCCTCATCATTCCGGATGTACGAAACCCCTTCTTTACGGATCTGGCCCGGGGGGCAGAGGACAGTGCCCATGAACGGGGCTACAGTCTGCTGTTTTGCAACTCGGACGACGATCTCAAGAAAGAGATGGAATACATTGACACCCTGACCCAGAAACAGGTGGACGGCATCGCCCTGGCGGCCTCCGTCAAGCGCAACCGGAAGCTGGAAGAAGGCTTCCGAATCTCCGTGCCCATTGTCACGCTGGACCGTGATGTTTATTTCCCCGGCGTGCGGGGCCACATTCACTCGGACAACGAATCCGGCGCCTACGACGCGGTGAAGTACCTGATCAGCCTGGGCCACCGCCGCACCCTGTTCCTGTCGGGCGACCCCACCATCCGCGTCTCCAAAGAACGTCTGGAAGGCTATCGCCGGGCGCTGACCGAAGCCGGCATTGAATACGATGAGAACCTGCTCCTGGGCGGCCCCTTCAGCTTTGAATACGGCTATGAAGCCATGCGCACCTGGGAGATGGATCCCGAAGTCACCGCCATCTTCTGCGGCAATGATCTCATTGCCCTGGGCGCCATCAAGGCGCTGAAGGAGCGCCGGATCAAAGTCCCGCAGGACATCAGCGTCATGGGCTTTGACGACATCTACCTGGCCAGCATCAATACCCCCGGCCTGACGACCATCCGCCAGCCCAGCTATGAACTGGGTTATGCCACCGTCCGCCGCCTCATCGATGTCATCGAAGGCGTGGACCACAGTGACGCCACCATGGTGATCAAACTCGAACTGATCCCCAGGGAAAGCACCGCCAAGCCAAAGAAGAAAGCAGCCCTCGGCTGATTCGATATTACAACTTGAAGGAGATAGGGATGAACAGGATACCCGTAATCATTGATACGGATCCGGGACACGATGATGCCATCGCTCTGATGATGGCCCTGGCCAGCAAGGAGCTGGATATCAGGGGAATCACCATCGTTGCCGGAAACAACACCATTGAGAATAACACCAATAACGCACTGCGATTGCTCGAACACTTCGGACGCGACATCAAAGTCTACCGGGGAGCCGGCCGGCCGCTGGTTCAGATCCAGGAACTGCCCGAGGACATCCACGGCAAATCCGGTATGGACGGCACCAGTCTGCCAGACCTGTGCCAGGGCAAACCGGAAGCCATCAACGCCGTCCAGTTCATGGAAAATGAACTCAAGGCAACCACCGAGCGGATCAAGATCATTGCCATCGGCCCGCTGACCAATATCGCGACCCTCCTGGCCGCGGCCCCGGAAGTGCGCGACCGCATCGACGAGATCGTCATCATGGGCGGAGCGGCCCTGGGCGGGAACAAAACCCCGACCTCCGAGTTCAACATCTGGCAGGATCCCGAAGCCGCCCACATCGTCTTCTCCTCCGGCATACCGCTCACCATGTGCGGTCTGGACGTCACCTACAAGTCCAGCCTGACCGAAGCGGACGTCGCCCGGATCAAGGCCATCGGCAACAAAGCCTCCGCCCTGACCGGCGAGATCCTCGACTTCTACGGACATGCCATTGCCCTGCGCGGCAATCAGGGAATCGCCGTCCATGACGCCGTGGCCGTCGCCAAGATTCTGCGCCCCGAACTGTTTACCTCCGCCCTCTACAACGTCGTCATCGACCTGGACGGACGATACACCAGAGGCTGCACCGTCACCGATCTGGATGACGTCACCAAAGCCCATAAGAACGTGGAAGTGGTCCTCGATGTGGACCGGTCCGCCTTTGTTGACTATATGGTCGAAGCCCTGACCGCGCTGACCGAGGAGGTGAAGCCACATGCCTAAGATTCCAATCATCATTGACTGCGACCCCGGTGTGGACGACGCCTACGCGATCATGCTGGCTCACAGCTTCCCCGGCTTCGACATCCGGGCCATCACCCCGGTAGCCGGCAACGTCGAATACCAGCACACTACCCGCAACGCCCTGGACCTGGCCGACATGCTGGGCATGGAAACCCGCGTCGCCAAAGGGGCAGACCGCCCACTGATCATCGAACTGCAGACCGCAGGGGAAATCCACGGCGGCAACGGCATGGCGGGCTACACGCTGCCCATGGCCAAACGGGACTATGATCCCATGAAGGCCTGGGACGTCATGTACGAAGAAGCTAAGAAATTCCCCGGCGAACTCGAAATCATCGCCGTCGGACCCCTGACCAACGTCGCCATCGCCATCATGAAATACTCCGACCTCAAGGAATACGTCAAGCGCATCGTCATCATGGGCGGCTCCGCCACCGTTGGCAACCACTCACAGTACGGCGAATTCAACATCTGGGTTGATCCCCACGCCGCCGAAATCGTCTTCCATTCCGGCATCCCCGTGACCATGTTCGGACTCAACGCAACCCGCCAGTCCGCTCTGACCTCCGAGGAAATGTATGAGATGGAACAGCCCGACACCTCCGTGCGCGGTCTCATCGCCGGCATCAACCACTACGTGTTCGGCCTGCGCGACGGCAAGGACTGGGGCGGCACCATCACCCTGCATGATGCCATCACCGTCGCCTACCTCATGGACGAATCCTTTGCCCAGACCAAACCGGCCTATGTGACCTGCGAGTACACCGGCAAAAACACCTACGGCCAGACCGTCTGTGATTTCAAAGGCTTGTGCGGCAAAGCCCCCAACGTGGAGGTTGCCATGGTCACCAACCGGGATCTGTTCAAGCAGATGCTGGCGTCCATGCTCGAGTTCTACAAGAACTGATCTGAAAATACCTGATCTGAAAATACCTGATCTGTCATCCGTAAGCGGCAGCAGGAGGGAACTCCGGCACCCGAATATAAGATGAACTCCGGATCCATTGAAAGATAAGTTCCGGATCAGCCAAAGCCGAAACCAAAGTTGAACCAAAATGAACCAAAAATGAAACCTCAGGCAACTCAACGAACAAAAAGACAAAACCTCAGAACAACTCAAACAACCAAAGACGAAACCTTAGTCAACTCCAAGAACCAAAGATGAACCTCAGGCAACTCCAAGAATCCAAGATGAACCTGAGACAACTCCAAGAACCCAAGATGACCCTTCAGGACAACCCAAAGACAAAATTCTTCAAAGCCAAAGACAAAAGATTCAATCAAAAAAATCTGTAGAAAACAGGGAGAGAACAAAATGAAGAAGAAACTCATGTCCATCCTGACCACCTCCGTCCTGGCAATCGGCCTCGTAGCCGGATGCACTCCGACCACACCGACCACCACAGCCGGCGGAACCACTGCTGCCGGAACCACCACAGCCGGTACCTCAGCTGAAACAACGCCTGCCACCACGACGGCATCCGGCGAAAAGCTCAAGGTAACCCTGATTGTCGGCGGTAACCTGGGCGACAAGTCCTTCAATGACTCTGCCTGGGCCGGACTGAAGAAAGCCGAAGCCGAGCTGGGCACCGAAGTGAAGGTCATCGAGCTGGGCGGCGACCCGTCCAAGCAGGAACCCACCGTTCGCGACGTCGCCGATGACGGTACCGACATCATCATGGTTGCTTCCGGCGGACTCATCGAAGCCGTTCAGCTGGTTGCTCCGGAATATCCCGATGTCAAATTCGTTTCCTTCGACGTCAGCCCGTCTTACGCCGTAGAAAACGACAACCTGTACGGCATCATCTTCAAGCAGAATGAAGCCGACTTCCTGGCTGGCGCCATTGCCGGCAAAATGTCCAAATCCGGCGTCATCGGATTTGTCGGCGGACAGGAAAACCCCATCATCAATGACTTCCTCGTAGGCTACATCGACGGAGCCAAGCAGGCGAACCCCGCCATCAAAGTGGCCGTTTCCTTCGTTGGAAACTGGACCGACTCCGCCAAGGGCAAGGAAATGTCCTTCGCTCAGGTTCTCCTGGGTGCGGATGTCCTCCACGGCGTAGCCGGCGGAGCCGGACTGGGCGTCATCGAAGCCGCTGCTGAAAAGAAACTGTGGGCCATCGGCGTTGACTCCGACCAGACCCTGATGTTTGAAGGCGATTCCGCCAAGGCCAATGCCATCGTGACTTCCGCGCTGAAGAACGTCGGCGACACCCTCTACCTCGTGATCAAGAAGCACCAGGAAGGCTCCCTGAACTGGGGCAAGCTGGAATCCTTCGGAATCAAGGAAGGCGCTGTCGGCCTGGCCAGAAATGACAACTACAAGAAGAATGTTCCGGCTGAGGTTCAGACCTGGGTCGATGAACTGGAAAACAAGGTCAAGAACGGCGAGTACACCGTACCGAGCGCCTTCACCATGACCAACGAAGAATTTATCGAACTGAAGAACAGCATTAAGCCATAATCTGGCAGCTTGGAACTCAGGGAGCCGGTAGTGGCTCCCTGAATCTTTGAAAAAACTTCGCCATACATAGAGCAGGAGGTGCTATTTTGCCACAGGAAATGATCCTCATGAAAAACATTACCAAAGTCTATCCCAATGGCTTTGTCGCCAACAAGGACATCACGCTGTCCGTTGAAAAGGGCGAAATCCACGGGCTGGTTGGTGAGAACGGTGCAGGGAAAACCACCCTCATGAAGATCCTGTTTGGAATTGAAAATCAGGAAGAGGGCCAGATCTTCATCAAAGGCCAGGAAGTCAAGATCAAGGACCCGCTGCATGCCATCGCCCTGGGCGTCGGCATGGTCCACCAGCACTTCATGCTGGTTCCGTCACTGACCGTGGCCGAAAACATCGTACTGGGCATGGAGCCCAAAAAAGGCATTCGATTTGACATGAAAAAAGCCGTGGACATGACCCGCGAGGTCTCCACGAAATATAACCTGGGCGTGGATCCGATGGATCTGGTCGAGGACATCTCTGTCGGCCAGAAACAGAAGGTGGAGATCTTAAAGGCCCTGATCCGGGGCGCTGAAGTGCTCATTCTGGATGAGCCCACCGCCGTACTGACCCCCCAGGAGACCGAAGAGCTCTTCGTCGAGCTCAAGAAGCTGCGCGACGACGGCTACACCATCGTCTTCATCTCCCATAAGCTCAACGAAGTCAAGGAGATCTGCGACCGTGTCACCGTGCTGCGCAACGGTCGGATGATCGGCATGAAGCACATCGACGAAGTCTCCGAGCAGGACATCTCCCGCATGATGGTGGGTCGCGACGTCATCTTAAACATCGAAAAGGACAAGGCTCAGCCCAAGAAAGTCGTGGCCAGCATTGAGCACCTCTACCTGAAGAACTCTGACGGCAAGGACGTCATCAAGGACGTCAGCTTTACCATCCGTCAGGGCGAGATCGTCGGCATCGTCGGCGTCGAGGGCAACGGCCAGAATGAAGTGACCCAGGTCATGACCGGCCTTATGACCGGCTACGGCGGAGAAGTTATCATCGACAGCAAAAACATCCGGGGACTGTCCATCCGCCAGATCCGCGAAGCGGGCATCTCCCATATCTCCGAGGACCGCATGACCTTCGGCGCGGCCGCCAATGCCAGCGTCAAGGACAACCTGATCTCGGACCGCTACTACAAGAAAGAATTCAACCGGGGACTGCTCAACCACAAGAAAATCGAAGAGCTCTCCGCCGGCCTGATCAAGGACTACAAGATCAAGTGCGACAACCAGGATCAGCCGGTGCGCATGCTCTCCGGCGGCAACATCCAGAAGGTCATCGTGGCCCGGGAATTCACCGCCAACATGAAAGTCATCGTCGCCAACCAACCGACCCGCGGCATCGATGTCGGCGCCACCGAGTTCATCCGGCGCAAGCTCATTGAGATCGCCCGGGAACAGAACGTCGGCGTGCTCCTGGTGTCCGCGGATCTCAACGAGGCCCTGGAAACCAGCGACAGCATCATCGTCATGCACAACGGCGAAATCGTCGCCTACTTTGAGGACGCCTCCCAGATTACCGAATTCACCCTGGGAGAATACATGCTGGGCATCAACAAACAGACTCCGGAAGAATTGAGGAGGGCAGTCTATGAACACCAAACAAATTGAGCGCAGATATGATCTGCTGCGGACCCTCATCGCCATCGGCATCGCCCTGGTGCTGGCCCTTCTGGTCATCGCTTCCATCAGTGATGCCCCCTTTGAGGCGATGAAGAACTTTCTGATCGGTCCGCTCTCATCCTTCCGGCGCTTTGCCAACGTCATCGAACTCATGATTCCCATCACCTTTACGGCCCTGGGCATCTGCATCCTGTTCCAGGCCGCCCAGTTCAACCTGATCGGGGAGGGGGTCTTCTACTTCTCCGGCGCCTTTGCCGCCTGGCTGTCCCTGAACATTTCCATGCCCACCGGCCTGCATGCCGCTGTGGTCATCATCCTGTCCGCTCTGGTCGGCGGTGTCATCGCCCTGATCCCGGCCGTGCTCAAGGTCAAGTGGAAGGCCAGTGAAGTCGTCTCCTCCATCATGATGAACTATGTCCTGTATTTTGCCGGCATGTACGTCCTGATGTATCATATGAAAGACATGGCTTCCGGCTTCAACGCCTCCTATCTCATCCCCAAGACGGCCAAGCTCCCGGTCCTGATTTCCAAGACCCGGATCCATGCCGGCCTCCTCCTGGTCGTCGTTATGATCGTTCTGGTCTACCTGTTCCTCTACAAGAGCAAATGGGGCTATGAACTGCGCATGACCGGGGAAAACCAGAACTTCGCCAAATACTCCGGCATCAAGGTCAACCGCGTCATTCTCCTGGCGAGTCTGCTGGGCGGAATCCTGGCCGGCATGGGCGGCGCCACCGAGATCCTCGGCATGTACACCCGCTTCCAGTGGGAAAAGCAGCCTGGTTACGGCTGGGACGGCATGCTGGTCGCCATCCTGGCCAAAAAGAACCCGGCCCTGGTACCCTTTGCCGCGTTCTTCCTGGCGTACCTGCGCATCGGCGCCGACGTCATCTCCCGGACCTCGGACATTCCCGTGGAATTCGTCCAGGTCATCCAGGCCATCGTCATCATGTTCATCGCCGCCGAGATGTTCCTCTCCGGCATGAAGCACCGCGCCATCACCAAGGCATCCCGCAAAGAACTGGAACTGAAGGAGGGCAAATAGCATGGATCTGAATCTGACTACCATCGCCAGCATCCTGTATTCCATCATCCGCGTCTCCACGCCCATCATCTTTGCCGCCATGGCCGCCCTGGTCTCGCGCAAAGCCGGCCTGACCAACATGGCCGTGGAAGGTATCATGCTTATCTCCGCCCTTACCGGCGTTGTCGTATCCGCTGCCACCGGCAGCCTCGTGCTGGGCATTCTGATTGCCCTGTTAGCCGGTGTCCTGTTCGCGTTCTTCATCGCGTATCTGTCGCTGCGGCTCAAGGCCGACATGGTCCTGACCTGCATCGCGGCCAACCTCCTGGCATCCGGACTCACCATCGTGGTCATGTTCCTCGCCTCCGGCGACAAGGGAACTTCTTCGAACCTGAAGAGCCTGGTGGTGCCCGAGCTGCAGATCCCGCTGCTGTCCTCGATCCCGTTCCTCGGAGCGGTCTTCTCCAACCACAATGCCATGACTTACCTTGCGTTCCTGACCGTCTTCCTCGTCAATTTCTTCATTTTCAAGACGCCCCAGGGACTGCGCATCCGGTCCGTCGGAGAAAATCCCAATGCCTCCGAATCCGTCGGCATCGACGTGGAACGCATCCAGATCAGCTCCTTCGTCATCAGCGGCTTCATCGGCGCCCTGGGCGGCATCTACATGTCCATGGGCTATGTTTCCTGGTTTGCCCGCGACATGGTTGCCGGCCGCGGCTTCATCGGTCTGTCGGCCATGAACCTGGGCAACGGCTCCCCCCTGGGCAGCCTCCTGGCCTCCGTCATTTTCGGAAGCGCCGACGTGGCGGCCAACTCCCTCCAGGCCCTGAAGATTCCCGCCGAGTTTGTTCAAATGATCCCCTACGTCTCCACCATCGTGGGACTGGTGATCTTCTCCATCATCCGGGAACGGAATGTCAAAAAGAAAAAGAAAGTGGAAGCATAATCCCGCGATCCGGTGAACCGCCGATCCGAAAGGAGGAGGGAAGATGATCCGAAAAGAACCATCCGACGTAATCCTGAAGAAATCGATCCTGATCAGCTTCTCCACGGTGCTGATTGCCCTGGGCATTACCTTGTTTCTGCAAAGCCGCCTGGGCTCAGACCCCATCACCGTCTGGATTGACGGCCTGCGCCTGTCGCTGGCGCTGCCTATGGGTACCGCTTCGCTGTACAATAACCTGGTCATGCTGGCCCTGGCCATCCTGTTTGCCCGCAAGTACATCCACATCGGCACCGTCATCGGCGCCGTTGTGACCGGACCCCTGATGAATCTGTTCGATCCCGTCATCCTTAAGATCTTCGGTGCCGACCCCCGCCTGGGCACCCGCATCGGCATGATGCTCCTGGGGCAGGTGGTCCTGTGCTATGCCATTGCCCTGAACCTGTCGGTGAAGTTTGGCTTTGGCACCGTGGATTCCCTGCTGGTGCGGCTGTGCGAAAAATTCCGGCTCAAGTACAAGGTGATCAAGATGCTGTCCGACCTGACCTATACCATCGCCGGCATCCTGCTGGGCGGCGTGTTCGGGTTCGGCTCCGTCATCTCGGTACTCACCGGCGGACCGCTGATCGCCTGGTTTATGGAAAAGTTCACCGAACCCATGGCCCATCAACTGCATTTGAACGAAAACCCGATACGCGAGGAGTGAAAGAATGAAAATCTGCTGCTTCGGTTCTTTGAATATCGATATGGTTTTCTCGGTTCACGAATTCGTGCAACCCAAGGAAACCATCCAGTCAAAGGGCCTTGCCCTGTACCCCGGCGGCAAAGGCCTGAATCAGGCTATGGCCATCAAGAAATCCGGGGCCACCGTACTCATGGCCGGATCCGTCGGACCAGACGGTGCCATGCTCCTGGAAGTCTGCGATGAGAACGGCCTGGACCGAAGCCTCGTCCGCACCCTGGACATTGGAACCGGCACCGCCGTCATCCAGGTCAACGACACCGGCGAAAACTGCATCATCCTCTACGATGGTGCCAACAAGCAAAATGACACCCCCTTCATCGATACGGTACTCGATCAGCTCCACCGCGGCGACTTCCTGGTCCTCCAGAACGAAGTCAACAACCTCGGCTACCTGATCACCCAGGCCCACGAGAAAGGCATCAAAATCTTCCTCAACCCGTCACCCATCGATGAGACCCTTAAGAACCTGCCCCTGAACCTGTGCGATTATCTAATCGTCAATGAAGTGGAAGGACAGCTTCTCTCTGGTGAGACCGCACCCGATGCGATCCTCACCGCCATGAGCAGCCAGTATCCCAATTCCAACATCATCCTGACCCTGGGCGCAGACGGCGTGCACTACACGTCCCCTGTGGAAGGTTCCGGCCACCAGCGTGCCTTCCGGGTCAAAGCCGTGGATACCACCGGCGCCGGCGATGCCTTCACCGGCTACTTCATCGGCATGACCGCCAAATACAAAGGCATGCCCGAATCCATCGCCGTCGCCCAGAAAGCTGCCGCCATCTCCGTGACCCGCAAAGGCGCCGCCGTCTCCATCCCATATCTGGATGAAGTCATGGCAGCCTCCATGGACTAGCAGGCACCCCACAACGACAAACGAACCATCAAGGGAACAGATCCCGCAACAACCGACATCAACGGAACCGACATGAAAGATACTGACAGCAGGCCCTGGAAACAGACTGCTTGAACGGGCAGCGGGCATGAACCCCATGACCCGCCTCCCAACGGGACAAAGGGAACAGGCCGCTGCCGCAAGGACAGCGGCCTGTTCCCGTATAAGAACCACGAATGACCAGGAGCGATGACCCCCAGTGGCATAAGACCTCGGCCTCATAAACTGGGAAGAGCGATGCATAACAGAACAAGAACCAGCTATATGTGCCTTTGAGCCTTAGAGGTATCAGAACATCCGATCCACAAGAAAGTGAATGCCGGATAAGAAGGATCAGAGCAGTAAATCAGGAACAACCGGAAGGGGAGGAGAAAGAGCGTTGAAAGACAGACAAGATATGAAAGACATGAAAGACATGAAAGATATGGAAGACACCCATAGCAGGGAAGAACTCAAAAGCAGAGAAGATAATAAGAACCGGAAAG
>JABNAD010000933.1_pt1 | contig 13084 bp, 12 predicted proteins | sample 7240381 | NCBI WGS metagenome assembly JABNAD01 (sample SAMN11332834, study PRJNA596920) | anaerobic digester metagenome | biome: digested sludge; isolation source: digested sewage sludge-derived enrichment culture grown on H2/CO2 | place: Germany: Goettingen | reverse complement strand
AACTCTCAACGGCGACTCATCTCTTCCCAGTACTACGGCATGGCACATTATGTAAGAAACCTCTGCCGTTTGCTGTGGCAGAGGTTTTTGGCTTCCGATTCAGAGAAACGTCCGGATGGCTCCTGGTACGATGGTCCGCATCCGATCAGACATTCAGTTCTACATACTCACCGGTTACAATATAGATGGTCCACTCGCAGATATTGGTGGCGTGATCTCCGATCCGTTCCAGGTATTTGGCCACAAAGTTCAGCTGCGAAGCCTTAAATCGGCTTTCTTCCACCTGAGCCGCATCGTAATAAAGATGCTTGACCAGATTCATCAGGCCACGGTCTACTTCGTCATCGAGTTTCGTGATTTCATAGGCCCGGTCATCGTCCTTGGCCGTATAGGCATCAATGGATTCTCTCAGCATGGTACAGGCGATTTCAGCCATCCGCTCGATTTCCGGCATGGCGTCGGAAATGTCCTCGTCTTTCAGCAGAATGGCGATGCGGGCAATATCAACGGCATAATCCGCCATGCGCTCGACATCAGTCACAATTTTAATCGTCGTAAACAGAGTCCGCAAGTCCGCGGCTACTGGCTGCTGAGTCGCGATCAGTTTAATGCTCTGGTCTTCCACCACCCGCTGGAGATCATCGATGATCCCATCCTGGCTTTTGACCTGCTCGGCCAGTGTCACATTCTTTTCCCGAAGCGCGATAATGGCTTCCTTGATCTGTTCTTCTGCCAACAGAGCCATTCGGACCAGGTGATTGTTAATGCTTAAAAGTCCTGACTGGATATTTTTAACTGACATATGCTGCCCCTTCCCTTAGCCGAATCGGCCCGTGATATATTCTTCTGTCCGTTTGTCCAATGGATTGGTAAAGATCTTGTCGGTGCGGCCGGATTCAACGATTTCACCATTCAGGAAAAATACAGTTTCGTCCGCGGTCCGGCCCGCCTGCTGCATGTTATGAGTAACGATGACCACCGTGTATTCTTTCTTGAGTTCTTCCATCAACTCTTCGATCTTCTGAGTGGAGATCGGATCCAGGGCCGAGGTCGGTTCATCCATCAGAATAATGGATGGGTTTGTGGACAGAGTACGCGCAATGCATAGACGCTGCTGCTGGCCGCCGGATATGGACAGACCGTTATCCTGAAGCCGATCCTTGATTTCATCCCAGATGGCGGCTTTGCGCAGGGACCGTTCCACCAGCTCGTCCAGCTCCTGTTTCTTCTTCATGCCATGGATCCGCGGTCCGAAGGCGATGTTGTCATAGACGGACATGTCAAAGGGATTGGGTTTCTGGAACACCATGCCGATCTGCTTGCGCAGCACCATGATGTCCATGTCGCGGTTGATGTCGCGCCCTTTGAATTCCAATGCGCCTTCCACCCTGGTCTTGGGAATCAGATCATTCATGCGATTCAGACAGCGCAGGAAGGTGGATTTCCCGCAGCCGGACGGCCCAATCAGGGCGGTGATTTCATTTTCCCGGATATCCAGATTGAGATTCTTCAGCGCCTGAAACTGGTCGTACCAGAAATTCATCTCGCGCACGCGAATGATGGTTTCTCCCGGAATTTCCTCTGGGCTGCGTTCCCGCAGCGCCACCTGGGCTTTCACTTCCCGCTGGGCTTTGGGCAGAACACTTTGGTCAACGCTCTTTGCCTGATTAAACTTTTCCTGTAATTCCTGTTCCATTAGCCAAACCTTCCGGAAATATAGTCTTCCGTCTTCTTGTCCTTCGGATTGTAAAAGATGTTGTTCGTGGTGTCATGCTCAATCAGGCGGCCATTCAGGAAGAAACCGGTGGAATCGGAGATCCGGGCAGCCTGCTGCATGTTGTGGGTAACGATGACGATGGTATAGTTTTCTTTCAGCTCCTGGACCAGTTCTTCCACTTTCTGGGTCGACAGCGGATCCAGGGCCGAGGTGGGTTCATCCATCAGAATGACGTCCGGCCGGGCGGCAATGACGCGAGCGATGGACAGCCGCTGCTGCTGTCCCCCGGACAATTCAAAGGCACTCTTGTGCAGGGTGTCCTTGACTTCGTTCCACAGCGCGGCACCGCGCAGGGCCGATTCAACCAGTTCATCCTGCTCGGCTTTTTTCATCGGGCGATGACGCTTTGGCCCAAACAGGACATTTTCATAGATGCTTTTGGGAAACGGATTGGCCTTCTGGAAGATCATGCCGACTTTCCGGCGCAGATGGACCAGATTGACCTGGGAGCCGTTGATATCTTCGCCCATGTATTGGATCAGGCCTTCGGTCCGGGTGTCATCAATCAGGTCATTCATCCGGTTCAGACATCTCAGGAAAGTGGACTTGCCGCAGCCGGAGGGCCCGATCAGGGCTGTCACCTGGTTCTGCCGGATTTTCATATTGATGTCTTCCAGCGCTCGTTTGTTTCCGTAGTAGAAATTCAGATGTTCTACTTCAATGATATTGCTCATCGGTCTAGTCTCCTATTCATACCGTTTGCCGAATTTTTTCCGGATGATGACTGCCATGACGTTGAAGAACAACAGAATGGCCAAAAGGACGATAATTCCGGCCGATGCTTTTTCGTGGAATTCCTTCAAGGTGCGTCCGGTCCAGTCATAGATCTGGATGGGCAGCACCGTGTACTGGTCAAAGATCGAGGTCGGTACGGCCAGGATCATGCCGACCGCTCCGGCAACCAGCAGCGGCGCGGCCTCGCCAATGCCGCGGGAAATAGCCAGAATGCAGGCAGTTGCTATGCCCGGGGCGGCAAAGGGCAGCACCACGCCGGTGATCATCTGCCACTTGGTTACTCCCAGGGCCAGGGCATTCTGACGCATGGAATCCGGAACGGTTTTGAGTGCCTCCACAGACGAGGTAATAATCACCGGCAGGATCAGAAGCGACAGAGTCAGGGCACCGGTGATCAGGGTTCGGCCAAAGCCCAGGATGTTGGCGAAAATGGAGAGGCCGATCATACCGTAGACAATGGAAGGTACGCCCGCCAGATTGCCGATGTTGAGTTCCAGGAATCGGGTGAGCCGATTCTTCGGGGCATATTCATACAGATAAATGGCAGCCCCTACGCCCAGCGGAAAGGAGATAAGGGCCGTAAGGCCCATGATCCAGAGGGAACCGGCCAATGCCGCCTTCACTCCGGCAGCTCCGGGGCGCCGTGACGGAAAGCTCGTCAGAAAATCCCAGTTGATGTGGGGCAGACCGACGGACAGAATCTGATAAAGCAGCATCGCCAGGAAAATAATGGCAATGACGGTGCAGCCAAAGAAAATAGCGTGCCAGATCGAATTGATCCGCTTCCGCCGGTTGATATTGGCCTGTTCCTCCATTTCCTCCCGGGACAGTGAAGGGGCTGCTGCTTGGTTTAGTTCATTCATCTTATCCCCTCCGTTTATTGGATACGAACTGCCGGGCAATCAGATTGAGCAGCAGCGTCATTAAGAACAACACAATGCCCACCGCGTAGATGGACTGGTACTGGATCGTGCCTACTCCAAGCTCTCCGGTACTGGTGGCTACCATGTACCCCGTCATCGTCTGGATGGACTTGAATGGGTTGAAGGTCATCATCGGTTTGGATCCGGCAGCAATGGCAACGATCATGGTCTCCCCCACCGCTCTGGACACCGCCAGAATAAAGGAGGAGATAATGCCGGAGCGGGCAGCCGGAATCACAATCTTCATGGCAACCTCCAGCTTGGTTGCGCCCAGCGCGTAGGCTCCGTTGCGCATGGCATTGGGAACCGCGTTCATGGCATCCTCTGACAGTGAAGCCACCAGGGGCAGAATCATCATGCCCACGGCGATGGCTGCCGACATGATGTTGAAGATTTCAGTGGATGGCACCAGCGTCTGCAGCAGCGGTGTTATATAGTTCAGGGCGAAAAAGCCGTAAACAATGGATGGAATCCCCGCCAACACCTCAAGGATCGGCTTGATGACCGCCCGGACATTGGGGTGAGCGTATTCCGACAGGAATACCGCGCTGCCCAGTCCCAGTGGAATGGCCACCAGCATGGAATAAAACGCCACGCTGAAGGTTCCGACGACCAGGGGCCAGATTCCGAACCGCCCCGGGCTGAACAGCGGCAGCCAGGTATTATCCAGCAGAAATTGATTGAGAGATACATGCGAGAAGAATGTCGCCGCTTCCGAGACCAATGTATAGATGATCATCGCCGTGATCAGGATCGTGGCAATGGTAAACACCCGGATGATGTTCTCGATGATGGCTTCATTGAGCCGAAACCTGGATTTTCCGGTCAGAGTGGATCGTTGTTCCATGGAAATTCCTCCATATTCAGTAAGCATACTCATACAGTCTACTGGTCAGACGTAAAGAAAAGATTCTTCTCTTGTTAAGCTTAGGTTAAGTTTAATACACTTCCGGTTCATTTGGAATACCGCTGATCCTGCGGTTTCCCCTGCTTTTCTCAAAAATGTCTCCCTCTCAGCAGTTCCTTTGGACCGGATCTGATATTTTCTCCGAGCGGGTTTCAAATCCAAAAAAAAAGGACCCCGCAGGGTCCCGAGAGTATGTAGACTGATGGGAGTCAGGGAACATGAATACTACTTGGTAAGAGCAGCTTTGGAAGCATCAATGGTGGTCTGGGTAGCCGGTACCATCTGCACTTCTTCGGCCAGCTGGATCGCATTGTCAAGGTAGAAGGTCAGGAAATCCTTAACTTCCGGCTTTTCGGCGACCGCTTTCTTGCTGACATAAAGGAAGATTGGGCGAGCCAGCGGGTAGGTTCCGTCCAGGATCGTTTCCTTAGTCGCTTCCACCCCATTGATTTTCATTGCCTTGAGCTTATCCATGTTTTCTTCGTAGTAGGTGAATCCGAAGTAACCAAGACCGCCTTCGGATCCGGCAACACCGGTAACCAGTACATTGTCATCTTCTGATACCTGAACATCAGAGGCTCTCTGCTCATTTTTCGTTTCCAGGGCTTTCTCCGTGAAATACTCATAGGTGCCGGAAGAAGTACCAGGAGCGAACAGGGACAGCGCAACATCAGGGAATGCCGCATTGGCTTCCTTCCAGGTCTTTAAGACCGAATCCTTGCCAAAGATCGCTTTCAGGTCTTCGAAGGTCATTTCATTCACCGGGTTGTTCTTATTGGCAACTACTGCGATTCCGTCGATGCCGACCTGAAGTTCTACGATCTCAATGCCTTTGGCTTTGGCTGTTTCAATTTCCTTGTCCTTGATTTTTCTGGAAGAAGCGGCGATGTCGATTTCTCCATTGATCAGGCGTTCAATCCCCGCTGAAGATCCGGAGGGGGACGCCGTTACAGTCAGCTTTGGCTGAACTTTGACGTACTCTTCGATGACAGCTTCGGACAGCGGGAAGACCGTGGACGATCCATCCGTTTCAATTTTTCCGGTCAGCTGAGCCGAAGTTGTAGTTCCCTGGGTGGATCCTGGAGTGGTTCCGCCGGCAGTGGTATTATTGGCAGCTGGAGTACATCCTGCTACTGTGGCTGCAACGACGCATGACGCGAGGATTGCTGCAATTCGATTCTTCTTCATTAATTCATTCCTCCTGATATTTCAGCTCATTTCGTTTCTACTGTGTTTTTCTCACAAATCCAATGATAAGCCATCCTTGTTTTGGAATTGTTTTGCTCCTGTTAGGAATGTGTTAAGTTCAAAGCCTTCTGTCCTTGATCCTACTTATGGGACCCGTACAGGGCGAAAGACAGGTAATGGCTTTCAAGCGAGTGTACCATTGCCAATGAACCGTTGGATTGAACAGCAAGATAGCTCAACCGGTTCACTGCGTCATTGAAAAACAGACTGACAAGCTCGCCAGTCTGTTGGGTTTAACCATTGAATTTAATGGCCTGAATTTTAGTTCCTGGCGACCGGTTTGGTTTACGGTAGGACGGAAGCTGAACCAGAAAGGTCGTGCCTTCTCCGACGGTGGACTGGACCTGGATTGAGCCGCCGAATGAGATGGCTATGTGCTTGACAATGGCCAGCCCCAGGCCGGTTCCGCCTTTGGCCCGGTCTCGAGCCTGATCCACGCGGTAGAAACGTTCAAACAGCCGCGGCAGGTGCTCTTCCGGAATGCCCGGACCGGTATCCTGGACGGACAGCACAATGATGTCCTGCTCTTCCTCCAGACGCACCTTCACTTTGGCATGCGCTTCAGAGTATTTGATGGCATTCTCCACCAGATTAATGAGCATCTGCCGATAGAGATCGTCATCTCCTAAAAATGCGGGCTCGCCTTTTACAGTCAGCGACAGGTCAATGTTCTTGTTCTTCGCCTGAACTTCCAGCAAGTGCAGACCGGAAACGGTGGCTTCCACGGCATCGATGATCTCGGTCCCCCGGCGTTCCTGGTTCTCGATGGCGGACAGGGATAAGATATCTTCGATCAGCCGGCTCAGCCGCTCGGTTTCCTGATCGATGATATCCAGGAACTTATTGCGTGTCGCTGGATTTTCCACATCGCGCAAGGTTTCGGCAAATCCTTTGATGGAGGTCAGCGGTGTTTTGAGTTCATGGGAAACATTGGCCACAAACTGGCTGCGCATTTGCTCCAGTTTCTTCAGATCGCTGATATCCGACAGTACGGTCACTTTGCCGCGGTGAAAATTCCGATCCGTGATCAGTTCCGTTGTCTTGAAGCGGACGACCGTTCCGGTGCGCTTCAAAGTCAGTTCCTGATACTGGTCGGACAGGGTCAGCATCTGATCAAGATCTGTATTGCGGATCACGCTGTGGATGTCCTTGCCGATGGCTTCATTGTAAATCCCGAAGATTTTGCGGGCAAAGGCATTGAAGATGATGATCCGGTTGTTCTGATCCACGGCAATGACGCCTGAGTTCATGGAACCAAGAATCGCGTCCAGCTGGTTCTGATGATTCATGGAATCCAGGATTGTTCCTTCCAGGCGGTCGGCGATGGTATTGAAATGATTTGCCAGTGGCTCCAGATCCGTCAGTTCATTGACCTGAACCCGGTAAGACAGTTCCCCCTCGGCGATGCGCTGAGTGGCCAGCGTCAGCTGATCAATGGGCTTTGCCAGATTCCGGGACAGGTACAACGTCAGACCCGCTCCCAGCAACACCAGAATTATTCCTAACATCAGAGTTTCATTGCGCAAAGCAGCCAGACTCGACTGAATTCGATTTGCCTGTTCTGCCAGAATGATTCGTTCCCCTTGAGAAGTCGTGGCAAATGCTGCCAGATAGGAAGTCTCGCCACTGACCAGAATGGAGCTTCCCTGGGGCTGTTCCAACAGGCGCAATAAGGTCTCGCTGGTCAGAAGTGGAATTGGCGCGCCTTCCGTGGAAGCCACCATCTGGCTGTCCCTGAGCACAAATCCATGAATTCCCTGTTCGGACAGAGTCCTGGTCAACTCCGGAAAATTAGAACCATCGTAGCTTGCGGCGGCCTGTCGGGCCGAGGTTAACAGCCGGTTTTGCTCTGCCTGATGGATTTGGTTTCGACCGAAAAAATAGAAAAAAACCGATGCACCTATGGCAAGACACACGCTCAGTGCGATCAGCGCGATCTGAAACCTGGTTTTCACGGCGTTTCGTCGTTGTTGAAGCGATAGCCGATTCCCCGCACCGTCTCAATATGGCGGGGATTCTTGTCATCCTCTTCCAGCTTCTGGCGCAGATGGCGGATGTGGACATCGACCGTCCGGGTTTCCCCAACGTATTCATAGCCCCAGATTTTATCCAGCAGGACGTCGCGGGTCAAAACCTTTCCATTGTTCTTCATCAGGATATCAAGCAGTTCGAATTCCTTGAGGGTCAGTTCGACCTTGATTCCGTTCTTCTTGACTTCATGCTTAAGGAAATCCACTTCCACATCACTGAACCGCAGGATGTCAGCCTGCGGTTCCTGTGGGTTCGCCCGGCGCAGCATGGCTTTGACGCGGGCCGTCAGTTCCCGAACAGAAAAAGGCTTCGTGATATAGTCGTCAGCGCCCAGTTCCAGACCCAGAATTTTGTCAATTTCCTCGGACTTGGCGGTGAGCATGATAATGGGGACGGACTTAAGCTGGTCGTCTGAGCGCATCCGCTTGCAGACTTCCAGTCCGTCCAGTCCGGGCAGCATGAGATCCAGAAGAATTAAATCCGGTTTCTCCTGTTTTGCCAGCATGAGGCCGTCAATGCCGTTGCCGGCTGAACTCGTCGTATAACCGGATGCTTCCAGATTATAACGGATCAGTTCAATAATATGTTCTTCATCGTCAATGATGAGTATTTTTTCTGCCATGGTGGGATCCTCCTGTTATTCTAGCTTTAAGTTATCATACCGACTGGCATTTTACCAACGCTTCCTGCGCACTTAACCTTTTTTTAACAAGATTTCTCGGGCAGATGCCCCGTTCAAAACCCTTTGAAACGGAAAATCACCGGCTGAAGCGTCAGCCGGTGATTTTCAGGGGGATTCTTATTCCATTGGATCCATTTCTTTCCCCATCAGGGATTTGATCTCCTCGAAGAAAGTACTGATGTCCTTGAACTGCCGATACACGGAAGCAAAGCGAACATATGCCACCTCGTCCACGGTTTTCAGCCGCTCCATCACCATGTTGCCGATTTCATCCGTGGTGACTTCCGAGATCATTTTATTGGAGATGCTGCGCTCAATGTCGTCGGCAAGATTCTCCATCTGCTGCATGGACACCGGACGCTTCTGAGTCGCCCGCACCAGGCCGCTGATGATCTTGTTCTTATCAAACGGTTCTCTGGATTCATCTTTCTTGATGACCAGGATCGGTAATGTTTCAACTTTCTCGTAGGTCGTGTACCGTCGGGTGCAGTCCAGGCATTCGCGCCGGCGGCGGATGGAAGATCCATCTTCAGTCGGTCTGGTATCAATGACTTTGCTCTCGAGGTAACCGCAATAAGGGCATTTCATATTCCTTACTCCCTCTTATCGATGGTCAGGATCCAAAGTGATGCTTGTTATCTGCGATTTCTGAGGAATGCAGGGATTTCGATCTGTTCTTCCTCTTCTTCTTCCGGACGATAGGTTGGTTCCTGCCGTCTGGATTCATCCCGGTAGGATGATTCAGTGCGGTAGGACGGAGCTTCTGCCCGTTCTGCCGGCTTGGCGGCAAAGGGCTTGGCCTCTTCCTTCTTCTCGGAGACCTGCGCCTTCTGGGACTTAAAATCCTTTTCGAATCCGGTTGCGAGAACCGTGATTTTGACTTCGTCATTCAGTTCCGGATCGATGACCGCACCAAAGATGATGTTGGCATCCGGGTCAGCGGCTTCCTTAACGACTTCGGCCGCTTCATTGATTTCCAGCAGGGACAGGTCTTCTCCGCCCGTAACATTGAGCAGAATGCCTGTTGCTCCGTTGATGGAGGTTTCCAGCAGCGGGGAGGAAATGGCAGCCTTGACGGCATCCGTTGCCTTGTTGTCGCCCTTGCCGTAGCCGACGCCCATATGGGCAACGCCGCGGTTGAGCATAATGGCGCGAACGTCATTGAAGTCCAGGTTGATCAGTCCGTTGTCTGTGATCAGGTCAGTGATTCCCTGAACGCCCTGGTGCAGGACTTCATCCGCCTTGCGGAAAGCTTCCTTGAAGGAAGTTTTCTTATCGACAATCAGAAGCAGGCGCTCATTGGGGATGGTAACCAGTGAGTCCACTTTGCTCTTAAGGTTTTCAATGCCGATTTCGGCATTCTTCATTCTGGCTTTTCCTTCGAAATGGAAGGGTTTGGTAACTACGCCCACGGTCAGGATGCCCATGGATTTTGCGATCTCCGCAACAATGGGTGCAGCACCGGTTCCGGTTCCGCCGCCCATACCGGCCGTTATAAAGACCATGTCGGCCCCTTTGAGTGCGGATTCAATTTCTTCCTTGGACTCTTCCGCCGCTTTCTGTCCGATTTCCGGATTGGCTCCAGCGCCAAGACCCTTGGTGAGCTTTTCACCGATCTGGATTTTATGTGACGCGTTGGACTGGGACAGCGCCTGCTTGTCCGTGTTGACTGAAATAAAGTCAACGTTGGCAAGTCCTTCCATGATCATGCGGTTAACCGCATTGTTTCCGCCGCCGCCGCATCCAACTACTTTTATATTTGCCGGGCCTGTTACTTCAAGATCAAAATCTAACATCCTTAATCCCCCTATTCTATTCCGAATAATTTTTTTAATTTTGTGCCGAAACTGTTTTCGCTGGCTTTTTTCCTGAAATCATCATGAGTTTTGGGACGGCGCGTCGGTTCGACCGCTTCGTCTTCCTCATCCAGCCGGATGATCTCTTTCACGGACTTTGTCGCCTTCTGGCGGACCTTGTCAAATACGGAGAAGTAGGCGCCGGCGGATTCATCCGCTTCTTCCAGCTCATCCTCTTTTTCCCACATCTGTGCAATAAGCACCGATTGCAGCTCATGGATCATATTATAAGCTACGCCAGTGGCATTCAGGGAAAAAATGTCGTCGCTCTTGATTATATCAGATGTAATGTAATTTGTGGATATTGGAATCCCATCTTCTACCAGTTCCTCGATCTGAGCAAACCCGCAAAGTCCGCCGCCGTAGACCAATGCCATATCAATTTCATTCCACTGCGGATAATTCTGGAAGGCTTTGTTGCACAATCCGACGATTTCCGTGGCCCGGGCGGATACGACTTCCCGGATCAGGTCGAACTTGGGATGGTTCTTGCTGAGCTGGCCGGTGCCGAACTGCTTTTTCAATTCTTCGGCTTCATTCATGCTGATTTTCAGAACAATGGATAAGTCCTTGGTAATATTGCGCCCCCCCAGAGGGATGGTTTCCGAGTAAACAATCCGGTTGTTTCTCAGCACAACCAGGTCCGTTTTGCGGTGGCCGGAATCGATCAGGAGCGCTCCGTGGTACCGCTGGCTTCTGGTCATCATAAGATTGGCCATGCCGTGCACGGACAGCCCGGTGCCGATGACGCGGATTCCGTCATTGTCCAGGACTCTGGCCTGGCCTTCCAGCGTTGACTCATCACACAGAATCGTCTGGGATGTAACGTCAATGAGACCGCCCTTGGCTCCGACGGGATTGGCATACCCGACGCCGTCCACCTTGTAGTCACCGATCAGCACGTCACAGATCCGTTCCTCCGAGGTTTTGGCCACCCGCATGGAACTCTTTACTGCATTGAGCATGTCTTTTTCAGAGACCGTACCCTGTTTGAGTCCGGCAGATCCTCTGCTTGACTCCTGTCTGGTGTAAGCCGTATCAACGTTCAGAAAAACGTCGGTCACCGGCGCTCCGGTCTTGATTTCAAGCTGGCGCAGTACACTGCGAATGGATGACAGGAGGCGTACTGAATCGGTCACCTGTCCATCCTCTATCCCGTGCGATTCACCGTAAGCTGAAAATATAATGTCCCCGTTCCGTCCGGTGATGGCGGATGCTTTGATATAATACGATCCCAGATCGAGACCGGTTAAAAATTGATCCATTGCCATAAAACTCCCCCTTTGTCCTCCAATCAGTCGATTTAGTTGATGTATAAATAAATATGTTAACCAAAATGGCTGTAAACGTGCTAATAATCCCATTATACATGGTTCAGTCACGGAATGAAAATACTTTCATAAATTTAGACCATAAGTTTTTAAAAAAGCAGGCGACAAATTCCTGAATCGGGAATCGGACACCTGCTTACACTCTTTCTTACCCTTTGGAGCACGCCTTAGGTTTGATCAGGTACTTATTAAGTAATACCATTAAGTCACATTCGTCTGGCTTTTTCTGCCCGAACCCGCTGATCAGACCTTATCGATCTGGTCGATGTGGATTGCCCGGACATGTTCCGTATGATCCCACTCTTTTCGGTTCTTGTGGAGAATTCCCAGGATGGCAATGGGCATCCAGGTGGGAATATACAACGGCAGGAGTGCATAGTACATCAGATTGCGCAGGCTCAGTTTCTTATCAAGCCACAGAATGAACGGAATCAGCAGCAGCTGCAGAATTTGTCCGGCGGCATAGAGCATTTCCTTCAGGGACAAGATTCGACCCAGATTCAGCAAAGCCATTTGCCGAATGGTATCCTGCAGATAGTAGAGATTGTACAGGATGCCGTAACCGGCACTGATCCCGAATATAATCAGAAGGATCGGCTGAATGGAGTAAAAGGCACAGTCAATCATGATCATGCTTCCGGTCCGGATCCCTTTGTTCATTAACGGGAAGAAATATTGGGTAAAGACGTCGGCAAATCCCTGCATCCAGCGCTTGCGCTGGCGCCAGCTGGCTGCCATGGTCAGTGGTTTCTCATCATAGATAATGGCTTCATGCGCCCAGCCGACCTTGTAACCGTTGAGGCAAAGCTTGCAGGTAAACTCGAGATCTTCCGTCAGACAGGTCGCATCCCAGCCGTAATGCTCCAGAATATCCGTATCGACGGCAAAGCCTGTTCCACCCAGCTGAGCGGACAGCCCCAGATTGTCCCGGGAAAGCTTGAGCATCCGGTTGGAGATCCAGAATTCCATGGAAATACAGCCTGTCAGGTACGTATCATCCGGGTTTTTCGAATCCAGGTACCCTTGAACAACTTTGTAACCCTGGTTCATCTTCTTGTTCATTTCCTTCAGGAATGAGGGGTGAACCAGATTATCGGCATCCAGGATCACACAGGTCCGATAACCCTTATTCATTTTCAGCAGCTGGTCGAAAAACCACTGCAGGGCATATCCCTTCCCGACTTCTGTCTTATTGAACCGCTCAAAGACGGCCGCGCCGGCCTGAGAAGCGATTTCTTTCGTATTATCATTGCAGTTGTCTGCAATCACATAGACATCGAACAGCTCTTTGGGATAGTCCATCCTCAGGCAGGATTCGACGCTCTGCCGGATCACCTGAGACTCATTATGGGCGGCGATGACAACGGCAAATCTCCGATTGCCGTCTTCCAGCTGTTTTCGCTTTTTCTGATACAGTGAAAACAGTGTCAGAAAGATATAATATGATGAAACGGCTACCGCCAGATAGTTGATAATATGCATCAGGCTTATAAAAGCTCTTCCCAGAAATTCCATTGGATCCCCTCTTTTAAAGAAATAAAAAGTCACCGATTCAAGAATCCGGTAAACCAAGGTTTATTATACCACAGTTCCC
>JABNAD010000932.1_pt1 | contig 13120 bp, 14 predicted proteins | sample 7240381 | NCBI WGS metagenome assembly JABNAD01 (sample SAMN11332834, study PRJNA596920) | anaerobic digester metagenome | biome: digested sludge; isolation source: digested sewage sludge-derived enrichment culture grown on H2/CO2 | place: Germany: Goettingen | reverse complement strand
GTCGTCTGCCGTCCGCACGAAGGAGTAGAGGGAGAAGACCCGTGCCTTCACGTCGGGCGGGAAGAAGAGCGTCGAGTAGAAGTAGGTCTTCGAGCCCCGTTTGAAGATATCGTAGATGGTCCGGTCGATCACGGTCATCGTTGTCGGGCCTGCTCATCGCCGATCACTCGTGCGACGATCTGGGATGAGATCAGGGTCATGGGGACGCCGATTCCGGGGTGAGTGAACTGGCCCGAGTAGTAGAGATTCTCGACCCGGCTGCTCCGATGAGCTGGTCTCCAGAGCGCGGTCTGGAAGAGGGTGTGTGAGAGTCCGAGCGCCGTCCCGCGGTACGCGTTGTACCGTTCCGTGAAGTCCTCGAGGGCGAAGCACCGCTCGGTCACGATCGCGTCGCGGATCGGCTCGCCGATGGTGGCCTCGATATGAGAGATGAGGTGATCCCGGAGTGCCTGCCGGCGCTCGGGTGTGTCGGGCAGCCCTGGCGCGAGGGGGACGAGGACGAACAGCGTCTCCCCGTCAGGAGGCGCCGCGGTGGTGTCGGTCTTGGACGGGACATTCACGTAGTACGACGGGCTCTCGGGCCACGTGATCTTCTCCGGGTCGAAGAGGGTCTCGAACCCCTTCTCCCAGTCCTTCGCGAGCACGAGGGTATGGTGGCAGAGCCCTGCCACTTTGCGGTTGAGCCCGATGTAGAGGACCATAGCCGATGGTGCCAGGACGCGTTTCTCCCAGTAACCGGCGTCGTAGGTGCGTGACGCCGGGTCGAGGAGGGTGAGCTCGGCGTGGGCGTAGTCCGCGTTGACGATCACGACATCGGCCGGGTACCGGCTCTCCGCCGTCTCGACGGCGACAGCCCGATCGTTCTCGACCACGATTCGCGTGGCCGGCTCGTTGAACCGGAAGACCACACCGCGCTCTTCGGCCAGCCGGCGAACGGCGTCGACCACGGCCCTGATACCTCCTTCGGGATAGAAGACGCCGAGCGTGAGATCGATGTGGGACATGATGTGGTAGAGGGCCGGCGTGTTCGATGGCGCCCCGCCGAGGAACCCGATTGAGTACTGCACGATCTTCTTTGCCTGGTCGCTCGTGAAGTACCGGCCGACGAAGTGGTCGAGGTGCTCGAAGGTGTGGAGGAGCTTGGGGCCCTGGAAGAGGAGGCGGCCCGAGACGAAGTCGAGGACCGAGCGGTACTCGCGGTAGAGCAGGTCGTTCATGGTGAGGTTGTAGAGCTCCTCCGCGGATCGGAGGTACCTGCGCAGCTTGTCGCCACCCTCGGGTTCGAACGTGTCGAAGAGCGCGATGGTCTTTTCGGTGTCGGACGGAACGTCGACCATCGTGCCGTCGCCGAAGAAGATCCGGTAGGACGGGTCGAGGCGCTTGAGTTCGAAGAAGTCGGCGGGCTCCGTATCGAACTCGGCGAAGAATCGCTCGAAGACATCGGGCATGAGATACCACGACGGCCCCATGTCAAAGGTGAAGCCCCGGTCGTGGTGTACCGAGGCCCGCCCCCCGGCCTGCTCGTTCTTCTCCAGCACGGTCACCTCGTGCCCATCACGGGCGAGGAGGGCTGCTGCGGCAAGTCCGCCGAAGCCCGCACCAACGATCACAGTCTTCATATCAGGATTCCCACCCTTGATGCCGGGACACCGGGCAGCGCGGGTTGCGAACGGGTATATTCGCTGATCGGCGAAAAAGCTAGCGATCGGACTACAGCCTGCACGGGGTCCTTCCCCGACCAAGCGCGAGCGTCGTCGCGGCGAACCCGATGAGGCAGAGCCCAATCGCCAGTGGTGCGACCATCCCGGCGCCGAGAGCGACACCGGTCCAGAACGATGTGATCAGGAGGAGGCTTGTTGCGGCCGATACCGGCAGGGGATGGCGGATAACGCTGAGGGTCAGCGCAGAGTAAGCGGTCCCGGTGATGAGCCAGCCGACGTAGTTCGAGACCGGGATGCCGTAGTACGCGCCCGGTTCGGCCCAGGTCCAGAACCCGAGGAGTGCAGCCCCCGGGTCGAGGACGAGATCAGCGACCACGAGGAGCAGGGCACTGGCCCCGGCCCTGACCCTGAGAGATCGCTCCGGGAGGTATTGGCCGGCGAGGGCGCAGGCCCCCAGGAGGAGCGGAACATAGGCGAAACCGACCGTCCAGGGGACTGGCCCGATCGTCGCCGACCCGATCGCCTCTCCATAGTGAAACGACCCGTATGGCACACCCGTCATCACGCCGATCGCCTCGACGGTCATCGAGAGGAGGGAGAGCCCGGTGATGAGGGCAAGGGCGCGACCCATCCCCTCGGAGCGAGCGAGGACGAAGTACGACGGCAGCGCGAGGAGGACGATGAGTCCGGCGCCGATGAGGGGATCGAACGGGGTCTCGGGGACGTGGTGGATGGCGAGACCGAGAAGAAGAAAGAGGATTGAACCGGCACCGGGGAGCCGAGCCGACATGCTCGTCTACCGATGCGTCAGGTAGGCGACCACGCCGTCCGGGCCGGTACTGTCGATCCGGACAAAGCCGACCCGCTCGAACTGGACCACGTGGTCGAGCTTCTCCGCGACGGCCGGCTCGCAGGCGCCGACCAGGTCTCCCTCGGGACGCCGGAGGGTGCACGGAAGGGTGGCGCCGAGCGGGAGCCACTGCACGATCGGGGCATGGGCCGCCCGCGCCTCGGCGAGGTCGTCGCCGGCATAGGCAAAGCGAGTCCGGTCCTGGTCCTCTGCAACCCGGACGTTGAAGAGGTCTTTCAGGCGGAGCATCGCGGCGCCCTGGTCGAGGTCGTCAGCCGGGACGAGGACCACCCGGTCAAACCCGAGCTCACGGGTTCCCCTGGCGGGGTCTCCGGGGTGACGGAGCGGGTGAGCGACCAGGGGCATGGCCCCGCTCACCTCGACGGGGACGGGCCGGGGCACGAACCAGAGCCGGTCCGCCTCGGGGTCCACGACCTGGCGGTTCTCGGCGAAGAGGTTCTCCCACGAGTACTGGATATCGGTCTCGCCGCAGCCGATCGCGAGCATGGACCTCCTGACCGCCTCGGGCCGGATCCCCCTCCGTGCAAGCGCCCTGAGTGTCCCGAGCCGGATGTCGTCCCAGCCCTCATAGCGCCCCTCCGCGATCCCGGCATGCATCTCCGAGGTCGAGAGGACGACCCCCTCGATCCCCATCCGACCGTAGTGGCGGAAGTGCGGTGGGGTCCAGCCGAACCAGTCGTAGATGAACTGCTGGCGCCGCGTGTTCGCGATGTGGTCCTTGCCGCGGATGACGTGGGTGCACCCGAGCAGGTGGTCGTCGACCGCGACCGAGAAGTTCATGAGCGGGTAGACGGTCGCGTCCACCCGGGGATGGAGCGTCGATGTCAGGACGCGAAAGGCCGGGAAGTCACGGAGCGCCGGGTCGGGGTGTTCGAGGTCCGTTCGAATGCGCAGGGACGCCTCTCCCTCGGCGTATGCCCCATCGAGCATCGCCTCGAACTGGGTCATGCTCTCCTCCATCTCCTCGGCGCGGCAGGGGCAGGCCCGTTTCGCCTGCCGGAGCTCGCGGAACCGGTCGTTATCGCAGGTGCACAGGTAGGCTCCGCCGCGTTCGATCAACCGACGGGCGTAATCGTAGTAGATCTCGAGCCGGTCGGACTGGTAGACGGTCTCGGTGATCGCGCACTCGAGCCAGGCGATGTCCTCGGGGACCGTCTCGTAGGCGGCAGGATCGACCCTCTTCGGGTCCGTGTCCTCGATCCGGAGGATGTATCTCCCGCCGTACTGCCGGACGTAGGCGTCGTTCAGGGCGGCGGCGCGGGCATGCCCCAGGTGGAGGGGGCCCGACGGGTTCGGGGCGAACCGCATCACGACCCCGTTCTCTGCGTCGGGGAGCGGGGGAAGCGCGTATCGGTCGCGCACCTGCTCCTCGCGGGCCTCGAGGAGCTCGGGAGCGATCGCCGCGAGGCGTGCCTCCCGCTCCTCGTGCGAGAGGGCGTCAACCTCGGCGATCACCCCGTCGATCAGGACCTTCGCCTCCTTCGCCTGGGAGCGGTGCTCGGGGTACCGACCCATCACGGCACCGATGATAGCCCCGGCGCGGGGCGTGCTCCGGTGCCGGACCGCGTTCTCGAGTGCGTGGACGAGGAGCCGCTCGGCGAGGTCGTCCACCTTAGGCGCCCCGCGAGACGAAGTACTCACCGAGGGCGATGAGGAGGCGGCGCTCCTCCGAGTCGGGGAGGGCACGGAGCAGGGACGAGGCGCCCTGTACGATCTGACGGGCCTTCCCCTGGACCTCCTCGATCACTCCGTGGTCGGTGAGGAGGCCGATCAGGTCCTCGCACTCCGCCTCGGTGAGCGTGTGGCGATAGGGGGAGAGGTCGATCTCCTTCGCACGGGCCGTGATCGTAATCAGGGTCGACTTGCCCTCGCGGATGTCGGAACCCCGGTCCTTGCCGCTCGTCCCGGGGGGTGCGAGCAGGTCAATCAGGTCGTCCTGGATCTGGAACGCGACCCCGCACGCGAGGCCGAACCGGTGGAGGATCTCGACCTGGGGATCCGTCGCCCCGGCAAGGACCGCCCCGATCGCGGCGGAGGCCGCGTAGAGCGCGCCGGTCTTCTTCTCGACCATCTCCAGGTACTCTCCCTCCGTCACGTCGTCACGGTCGGCGAACGACATGTCCAGGTGCTGGCCCAGGCAGAGTTCGTCACAGGTGATCGCGAGCATGCCGACTGCACGGAGCCGAGCGGCCTCGGGGGCGATCGCCCCGATGAGGAACGAGAAGGCCCGGGAGTAGAGCACGTCGCCGGCAAGGATCGCGGTCGCCTCGTTCCATTGGTGGTTCACGGTCGGCACCCCCCGCCGGTACGAGTCCCGGTCCATGATGTCGTCGTGGATCAGGGTGAAGGTGTGGGTCAGTTCCAGCGCAAGGGCGGCCGGCATCAGGTCGCCGGACGTATTCGGGCGCACCGCATCAGCGGCGAGCATCATCAGCGCAGGGCGGAGGCGCTTGCCTCCGGCGGTCAACAGGTGGGCGGCCGCCCGGTTCAGGTCGCCCACCGGGGCGCCGAAGTACCGGTCGATCAGGCGGTCGACCTGGTCGGCCGCGTCTTCGAGATAGGCATCCAGTTTCATGTTCTCTCTCCTAGTGTATCTTCACCCGCTGCCCGTTCTGCATCAGGTGGATGTCGCTCTTGGTCGAGTATCCCAGGTCCCCCGCGAACTCGACGTACTGGGCGGTGACGGGGAGTGCTGCGTGGGCCGGTATGATGTGCTGCGGCTTGAGGAGCTGCAGGAACTCGTAATGGTCCTCGCGGTACGCGTGGCCAGAGACGTGGAGCCTGTCGAAGATCCGGGCCCCCACCATCCGGAGCTTGACCTCCGTCAGGTGGCGGTTCCCGTAATTGAGCGGGTTCGGGATCACGTTCGCCGAGAAGAGCACCTTGTCTCCCGGTTTGATCGTGTACGGAGTCTCTCCTGAGACCATCCGTGTCAGGACGGCGCCCGGCTCCCCCTGGTTCCCGGTGACAATCGGGACGAACTGGTCGGTTCCGGTCTTCATTATCCGGCGCATCGTCCGTTCGACGGTCCGGCGGTTGCCGAACATCGAGGTCGACTGCGGGTAGGCGACCAGTTTCATCTGTTCCGCTGTCGACGAGTAGCGCTCCATCGACCGGCCAAGAAGGACCGGCTTTCGTCCCATCTCGTGGGCGCACTCCGCGATCGTCTTCACCCGCGAGATGTGCGAGGCGAACGTGGAGACGATGATCGCCGACTTGTCGTCTTCGAAGCTCGTCATGGTGTCCCGCACAAGGTCCCGGGCGATCCGCTCGGAGGGGCACCGACCCTTCTGGTCGATGTTGACCGCCTCGACGATCACCGCGAGGACGCCCTCCCTGCCGATCTGCGCGAGGCGGGCGAAGTCCGGGGGTTCACCGATGACCGGCGTCCGGTCGAGCTTGAAGTCGCAGGCGTAGACCACCGCACCGTGGGGCGTCCAGAGGACAGCGGCCACCGTGTCGATGATCGAGTGCTGCATCCGGACGAACTCGAGGACGAGGTGGGGCGAGATCGTGTACTTTCCGCCCGACTTGAGGGCGAAGAGCTTGTTGTTGACCTCGAACTTGTTCTCGCCCTGGATCTGCTGCCGGATCAACTCGGTCGTGTACGGCGTACTGATGATCGGAGCGTTGTACCGGTGCGCCAGCTTGGGTATCGCTCCGATATGGTCGAGGTGGCCGTGGGTGCAGACGATCGCCTTGACCTGTCCCTCGATCGAGTTCATCATCGTATCGTCCGGGATCGCCTTGATCTGGATCAGGTCCAGCGAGTGCATATTCTCGATCTCGGCGTCCTCGTGGATCATGACCTGGTCCAGGCGCAGGCCCATATCGAAGATCACGATCTCTTTGCCACAGCGGACGGCGGTCATGTTCCTGCCGACCTCGTCGTATCCGCCGACTGCGATGATCTCTACATCCATCTGTATCTCCTAAGGTTCAATGAGTGTCCGTATTCGTCCTGTGAGGATCGTCCCGGCCTGCGAGAGCGCCGCCACGTCGGGTGACCCCGTGAGGAACATCGCCACGCGGAGTTCGTCGATGACCCGTTCGATCGCCGCATCGAGCGATGCCTGGCCGGCCCGAGCCGGGGCGAGCAGGGGGAGGGCCATGCCGGCGAGGTCGGCACCGAGCGCCACCGCCTTCGCCGTGTCTATCCCGCTCCTCACCCCGCCGGTCGCGATCACCGGGCCGCCGAAACGGCGGCATTCGACCAGGCTCGCTACGGTCGGGACCCCCCAATCGCGGAAGGTCTCGCCGAGCGCACGCAGGCGTTCGTCCTCGGGTCTCCCGGTCTCCCGGGCCCGGATCGCCTCGATCACGGCCCAGGAGGTGCCGCCAAGACCCCCGGTATCGATCGCCGCCACGCCGGCGCCGTAGAGCCGGCGTGCGACCTCGCCAGCGATCCCGTTCCCGGTCTCCTTCGCGATCACGGGGTACGCCGCGTCCCGGCAGAGCCGCTCGATCGCGTCAAGGCACCCGGTGGCGTCCCGGTCCCCCTCCGGCTGGATCGCTTCCTGGAGGAAGTTGAGGTGGACGGCGAGGGCGTCCGCCCCGATCATCTCGACAGCCCGATCGGCCCAGTCCGCCCCGTGGTCGCGGAGCTGGACGGCTCCCAGGTTCGCGATTACGAACGCCGACGGGGCGTTGTCGCGGACCACGCGGTAACTCTCGACCTGTGCGGGGTCCTCGAGGGCAGCACGCTGAGACCCGACCCCGATGCCGAGGCCGAAGCGTTCGGCAGCGGCACCGAGCCGGGCGTTGATCTGCGTCGCCTCCGGGTGCCCGCCCGTCATCGCGGCGATGACGAGGGGGGCCCTGAACGGGTGCCCGAGGAAGCGGGTCGCGGTCGAGATATGGTCCATGTCGCACTCGGGGAGGGCGTTGTGGACCAGGACGACGTCGTCGAAGCCGGCATCGCCGGTCTCGACCATCTCGTCGCAGCAGATGCGGAGGTGGTCGAGTTTGCGCGACGAGGTCCTGGCGCCGGTCGGGTTCATGCGCCCTCCGGAACGATCTCGGTACCGCCGTGCGGCGCGCCGGCAAGAAAGTCATCGAGCCGGTCGAGGGCGAAGACGTGCGACGAGGCGCCCGCGTCCGCGAGGGCGAGCAGTTCGTTCACCTTCCCGGCCATTCCTCCCGTCACGTCCGTCGTCGAAGACGCACCGATGGCGAGGTCCGCGACCAGGCGGCGCGTCAGCCTCGGGACCACCGCCCCATCGGCGAGTACACCCTGCACGTCCGTTGCGAGCCCGATCCGGGTAAACCCGAGGCGCGGGGCGAGGTAGGAGACGAGCTGGTCTCCCGAGACGATGCAGGCGCCGCGTGCCCGGTCCATCACCACGTCGCCATGGAGGACCGGGACGCAGCCCAGGTCGAGGAGGAGCCGGAGCGGTTCGAGTTCGAACGAGACGATCCGCCCTGCTTCGGCCGTACAGCAGGCGAGGGGGTGGACCCCGATGGCCTCGATCCCCGCAGCCCGGAGGGCATTGACGAAGGCCCGGTTGAGTGACCCGACCGCCTCGTGGGTCACCGTGATCCCCTCGCGGTTCTCCCGGGTGACACCCCGGGCGATGCCGTAGCGCTGGGCCTCGGGATGTCCGCAGGACCCGGCACCGTGGACCAACAGGCCGGAGAACCCCTGCTGTGCCAGGGTTGCGGCACACCGGGCAAGCGCCTCCTGGTTCACCGCGCACTCACCGCGCTTGTCGGTGACGATCGAGCCTCCCAGCTTGAGGAGGACCGGTTCAGGCATCATGCTCCTTTCTGACTCCAGCCGTATCGATGGTCGTGATGAAGGCCCGCCCGCCGGCGGCGTCCAGGGCACCGGCGATCCGCGTCTTCCCGGTCCTCGGGGAGAGCGCGATCATGCAGCCCCCACCGCCGGCACCGGTCATCTTCGCCCCGAACGCCCCCGCCGCCCGCGCAGCGATCACCAGCTTGGTGAGAGAGGGGTGTCCGACCCCGATCGCGTCGAGCAGGGCGTGGTTGACGTCCATGAGCCGCCCGAGCTCTTTGGGCTCTTCCAGTTTGCGGAGGCCTTCCAGGGTCAGGGCCCCGATCGCGTCCAGGATCGGAGAGATCACATCGGGTATCCGCTCTCGGTCCTCGGCAACGAGTTCGACCATGCGCGAGGTGCTGTGGGAGACCTGGGTGTTGCCGATCACCAGGTTCAGGCTCACGGGCGGAACCCGACGCCGGGATTCACCCATGATCAGGACGAGGCCTCCCATCGTCGAGACGTAGGTATCGGTGGGCGAGGCTCGCCCCTTCTGGACCGACTGCTCAATCCGGTGGGCGATCGCAGCGATCTCCTCGCGGTCGAGTTCGAGGTGGAACTCATCGTTCGCGGCGGAGAGGGTGGCCACCGTCACGGCGGCCGAAGAGCCGAGGCCGGCGGAGGACGGCATCTGGCTTGAGACGTAGACCGACCCCCTCACGCCGAGCTCACGAAAGCAGTGGTCGATGTAGGGCGACTTCGCCGGCGCCGGATTGCGGTGGCGGCGGACGGTGACGTGGACCCGGGGCTTGATCGCCATGGCGAGCCCGGGCTTTCCGTAGACCACCGCATGCTCCCCGAACAGGAAGATCTTGCCCGGGGCCGACCACGTTGCCACCCTAAACCACCGCTAGTGCTGCATACCCCACGACCGAGGCGCGGTCTCCCGTCGCATCGCCACTCGTCGCGTACCGGACCAGGCGGGCGTGCCGGGCTCCCTGGCCCTCGGCGACCGTGCAGGCGACCGCGATCGGGCCGTACCCGCACACCGAGGCGTGCCGCTCGGCGATCCGGTCGTAGAAGAGCTCAAGGTCCAGGTCGGCGAGTGCCTCGATCGCGTACAGGTCCTGCGATCGCGCCATTGGGGCGGGGACGTAGTGCGAGAAGTCGCTCGAGGCGATCAATCGGACATCTCTCCTGGTATCCTCGATCGCCTGCTCGATCCGAGCGCCGAGCGCAGCAGCCGACCCGAGATCCTGGAGTCCCATCATCACGGGTGCGACGCGTGCCCGTGGAAATCGGTACTTGATAAACGGCATCTGGACCTCGAGCGCATGCTCGTCGCGCATGTAGAGCTCGTTCGTGGGAATCCTGAGGGCCCGGACAAAGGGCTCGTCCACGTCGACGATCCCAAGCGGAGTCTCCCAGGGGATCGACGACGCGCAGGTGGGGTACCCCGCATGCGAGGGCCCGATTACGACAAAAGTTCCGTCGAAGTCCCTGGGGAGGGCTGCGTATGCCGCTGCCGCCACCTCGCCGGAGTAGACGTACCCGGCGTGGGGCGCGACAATGGCCCGGGCGACACCTTCCGCGTCCGGTCCCGATTCGAGGAAGAACCGCTCGAGCAGTTGCTCGAGGTGATGAGGCTCCCCCGGGTAGAACATGCCTGCAACCGCTGGCGTCCTGACCTTCATGGGAGGAGCTTCTCCTGACTCATCGTATATCTACAGATCGGTCTCGAAATCTTCCTGCGTGAGTGACGTCTGGATGCCGCGCAGGCGGAGCATCTCGCGCGTGAGCAGGTAGTAGACCATCGAGAGCGCCTTTCGCCCCTTGTTGTTGGTCGGAATCACGAGGTCGACGAACTGGGTCATGTTGTTGGTGTCGCAGAGCGCGACCACCGGGATGCCTGCCTGGACCGCCTCCTTGATCGCCTGCGCGTCGCCGATCGGGTCGGTGACGAGGACGACTTCGGGCTCGATGTAGCCGTGGAGGTTCTGGTTGGTCATCCTGCCGGGCACGAACCTGCCCGTGGCGGCGAGGGCTCCGACCGCGTCGGAGAACCGGCGGGCCGGGTACTGGCCGTACTGGCGCGAGGTGACGACCAGGATGTTGGCCGGGTTGAACTGCGCGAGGTACTTCGCGGCGGTCTTGATCCGCTCGTCGGTCTCGCGAATGTCGATGATGTAGAGTCCATCTCCGCGGACGCGGTAGATGAACTTCTTCATGTCCTTGCTCTTCTGCTGGGTGCCGATGTGAATTCCGGCCGCGAGGTACTCCTCGACCGGGACGAGCGGTTCGGCGAGCTCGATCTCCATCTCATATGCCGTCATGGTTACAGCTGCTCCTCGATTCTGATCAGTTCGTTCAATTTTGCGATTCGTTCGCCGCCGACTGCACCGGTCTTCAAGAAGATGCAGCCGAACGCGGTCGCGAGGTGCGCGATCGTGGTGTCGGTCGTCTCCCCGGAGCGGTGGCTCATCACCGTGTCGAGCCCGTGGGTGTGGGCGAGCTGGATCGCCTCGTAGGTGTCGCTCAGGGTCCCGATCTGGTTCGGCTTGATCAGGACGCAGTTGGCCGAGCCCAGCTCGATCCCTTTCACGATCCGATCGGGGTTGGTGACGAAGAGGTCGTCGCCGCAGACGAGACAGCGGTCGGCGACCTGCTCGGCGAGGTCGGCGAAGCCCTCGAAGTCCTCCTCCTGGAGGGGGTCCTCGACGTAGATGAGGCCGAACCGGTCGACGAGCTCGGCGATGTAGGCGATCTGCTGCTCGGTGGTCCGCTCCGCATCGCAGTAGCGGTACGTCTCGCCGTTCCAGAGCTCGCTCGCGGCGACATCGATGCCCATGCCGATCGAGAACCCGAGGTCGTCGGAGACCGCTCCGACCGCCTCGTGGACGATCTCGAATGCAGCAAGGTCATCGATCGCCGGGGCCCATGCCCCCTCGTCGCCCTTGCCGGCGCTCTTCCCCGCGGCGACGAGGAGCTCCTTCACCTTCTTGTGGACTGCCGCGTTGGCGAAGACTCCGTCCAGGGCGCTCGGCGCGCCCGTCGGGACCACCAGGAACTCCTGGATGTCCGTCGCGTTCAGCGCGTGCGCGCCCCCGCCGATCACGTTCCCGAGCGGGAACGGGGTCTCGGCGGCGAAACAGCCCCCAAGATAGCGAAAGAGCTCCTGGTCGTAGGCGGCGGAAGCCGCCTTTGCGTTTGCGAGCGAGAGTGCCACCGCGACGTTCGCGCCGACCTTCGAGAGGTCCGGCGTGCCGTCGTGGTCGCGGATCGCCCGATCAAATCCGGCCTGGTCTGCGGCGTCGCGACCCAGCAGCTCGGGGACAAGCCCCTGCTCGGCGTCGCTGATCGCTTCGTTGACCGGCCGCACCTTCGCTTCGTACGTCCCGGTGGACGCCCCCGAAGGAGCGGCCGCGCGGCCGAAGCCGGTGGTCGTCCAGACGTCGGCCTCGACCGTTGCATTGCCACGCGAGTCGAGAATCCGCCGTAGACAAACGGCCTCAATCGTCGTCATTGTCCTGTCTACCTCCTCTTGACCGTTATCGGGATAACGTTCTCCACGAACTCCTGGAGCGCGATCTCCAGAGGGTCGCTCTTCTGGACGTTGATGAGTGTAGGCGCGCCCATCGAGATCTGGAGGGCACGGGCTCCGATGATTCTCGCCTTCTCATAACGGGTGTACGATTCCATCGTCTGCCTCAAAATGGTTGGATAAGAATGGGGTCGCTGAGATTCGAACTCAGGTCAGAGCATCCCGAACGCCCTAGGATACCAGGCTACCCCACGACCCCTCATTGGTACGGATTGATTTCGTCAATGATCTCTTTGTGCGACAGCAGCATCCTCCGGCAGCAATACCGGTGGAGACCGAGGTCGTCGAGGATCCCTTTCGGGTCCTCGCCGGCATCCCGCCGCCGCTTGAACTCATCCCACGCGGGCGAGATGACCTTACCGCATGTAAAACATCGGACGGGTATCATACACGTTATTCTCGGTCTTAATTTAACTTAACGGTACGACTTCTGGAACTTCGCGCGGGCACCTGGACCGTGGGGCTTCTTTGCCTCCTTCTGGCGCGAATCGTTGACGAGCAGCGTCCGATCGTACGCGAGGAAGAGGTCTTTCAGCTTCGGGTCTCCATGCCAGTTCACGAGTCCGCGCGCGAGCGCGGTACGAACCGCCTCCGCCTGCCCCATGAACCCGCCACCGATCACGGTGATCGAGGCGTCGATTCCATCGATCCCGTCCGGCTTGAGGAGCAGGGGCTCCGCGATCTTCATGCGGGTCAGCTCGGTGCCATAGGACTCGAGCGGGACCGAGTTGATCCGGATCACGCCGTGACCCTCCCTGAGGGTCGCGCGCGCGATCGCGGTCTTGCGCTTTCCGCTGGTGTTTATCACCTTCGCCATGCGTTCACCTGTCAATATTTTGCACCGAGGTAGGTTGCGATCGCACCGATCGTCACGTAGCTCGGGTTGTTCAGTCGGTCGATATGCGCCTCTGGGAGGGACTCACGCTCGGCATCCGCGAACTCGACGGGGACACCAACATAGGTCTTGATCGCCTTGAAGGCGGCGATGCCGCGCTCGCGCTTGTACGGGAGCATGCCGCGGATCGTCCTCTTGACGAGGTGGTCCGGGCGGCGTGGGTAGAACGGGCCACCCTCTCGCGAACCGCGTTCGCGCTTCTCCCTGAAGTCTTTGAGCACGTGGGCGCGCGCGCCCGAGACGATCGCCTTCTCCGAGTTGACGATCGCGATCTCTTCGCCGGCAAGCGCCCGCTTGGCGACCACCGAGGCGAGTCGTCCGAGCAGGAGGTTCTCCGCATCGATCACCGTTACCATCTCGCTCACCTCAGGAT
>JABNAD010000482.1_pt1 | contig 13155 bp, 18 predicted proteins | sample 7240381 | NCBI WGS metagenome assembly JABNAD01 (sample SAMN11332834, study PRJNA596920) | anaerobic digester metagenome | biome: digested sludge; isolation source: digested sewage sludge-derived enrichment culture grown on H2/CO2 | place: Germany: Goettingen | reverse complement strand
CGGTGATGTAGCCCTTCAGCCTTCCATTTTCATTGACAATGGTGTTCACCGTTCCGATGATCCGCGCAGCGGGAGACAGCTTGTCGAGATACTGACCCACCTCCCCCTTCAGTGGCATGGTCACGTTGGCCTCCCGCAGGTTGAATCCCGCGCCTTTTCCAATGGAATGCTAAAGGCGAAATAGCGGCAGTCCAGATCATACTTTTCAAAGCAATAGTTGTACATCGCCGGCGAGGCGGAGTGTTCCACCGGAGAGCCGATCAGCCCCAGCAGCCGGGTCCTTCCCGAGATTTCCATACTTGTTTCCTCCTTGGCGGCAAAACGGACCGCCATCCTGTTTCGATTTTCTGATTCCCTTCGCAAATCACATTCTATCGGTGGTACAGCTTAAAAACAAATTAATTACATTTTTAAATCCATAGTTTTTGTTATTGAAAAAGGAGAGCGAGGGTCGGCATGTGGACTTCCGCTTCGATTCCGACATCACCGGCTGCTGGACGGCCTGCGCCGCGGCGATTACGACGTGGTTTTCTGTTCGTCCACGGGGGATGAAGACGTGGACTTCACCCCGGTGTCTCAGCAGGATCTGGTTCTGATCGTCCCCGGCGGGCATCCGCTGGCAAAGCATCATACTGTGGATTTGGCGGACACGCTGGATTACCCCTATATCTTTTTCGGCCCCGGTTCCGGACTGCGCCATGTGGTGGACGGGATGTTCAAAAAGCTGGGCGCGGCCCCCACCCTGGCCTACGAAGTAACGGAGAATCAGGTAATCACCGGACTGGTGGCTCAGGGCTTTGGCATTGCCGTGGTTCCATATATGGAACTGCTCCTGCGGCTGAACGTCCGCATTTTGCAGATTTCCAACCCCGTTTGGGAGCGCATTTTCTATATGGCAACGCTGAAAAACCGGTCCCTGCCCCCCGCCGCCCGGAATTTTACCGACTATGTGCGGCGGACAACCCACCTGTAAAAATAGCCAAGCTGAAAGGTCCGTCCTTGCTTGGATAGACAAAATCAATGGAACTCAGAGAATTTCCGCATAACTCCTCTTTTCTGTTTTCAGCCCACCTTTTGCCTGTGCAAAAGCCAGATTAAAGCGCTCCGGCGCCAGTTCTGAAAACTGTCGCTGGAGCGCTCTGCATATCGGTTTCTTCGATATATATAATTCTCCGATTCCATCCACCGATTGAACCGCCGCCATATTCCTATTAAAATAAAGCCAATGACGATAGATGGAGGAGCACCATGGATACGATTTACTTCGACAATGCCGCCACCTCATTTCCCAAAGCCCCCGGCGTAGGCCGGGCAATGGCCGACCTGATTGAAAACGGGGCGTTCAACATCAGCCGGGGCGGCTATGAGCGATCCTATGAGCTGCTGGGTCAGGTGCTGGATACTCGGGAGCGGCTGAAGCGGCTGTTTTCCGCCCCGAAGGACGCCTGCGTCTGCTTTACCGGCGGAGTTACCGCCGCTCTGAACCAGTTTTTGAAGGGAACCCTCTCTCCCGGCGACCATGTGATCGTCTCCTCCATGGAGCACAACGCGGTGATGCGCCCTCTGTATACGCTGGCCCAATCGGGCGTGGAAGTGAGTGTCGCCCCATGCGCACCGGACGGCACGTTGGACCCCCAAACAGTTCGGGACTGCTTTCAGCGCAATACGAAGGCGGTGCTCTGCACCCATGCCTCCAATGTCTGCGGCACGATTCTGCCTGTGGCCTCTATCGGCGCGCTCTGCCGGGAAAGGGGCGTGTGGTTCGCGGTGGACGCAGCCCAGACCGCAGGAATCTACCCCATCGATATGGCAGGTATGTCGATTGACTTTCTGGCCTTTCCCGGCCACAAAAGTCTGCGGGGGCCTCAGGGTGTGGGCGGTTTTCTGGTAACACCGCCGCTGGCGGCGGCGATGTGCCCGGTAATTGAGGGCGGCACGGGTTCCCAGTCGGACTTGGAAGATCAGCCGGAATTTCTGCCGGACAAATTCGAGAGCGGCACCCTGCCTCTGCCCGCCATCATCGGTCTGCGGCAGGCGTTGACAGCGCTTGAAAACGGCACGGAAACGGCTTATCGGCACGAGATGGCCTTGACTTCCCGGTTTTTAGAGGGACTTTCAGCCATTTCGCAAGCAAAAGTCGCGGGAATTTCCGATCCATCCCGGTTGACGGAGCGTTTGGGCGTGGTCAGCGTGGACTTCTCACTCACGGACAACGCGGAGCTGGCCTATGCGCTGGAACAGGAGGCCGGGGTCATGACCCGGGTGGGGCTTCACTGCGCTCCCCGCGCCCATCAGACTCTTGGCACTTTTCCCCAGGGGACGGTTCGTTTTTCCTTCGGACCGGAAAACACTTCGGAGGAAGTGGACGTATGCCTGCGGGCCATCCGAAAGATTCTGAGCCAACGGCCTGTTTTCCTCTCTGCCCCTTGAAACTCGGCATTCCTTTCCCTGCAAAAAGACGCGCGGCGGGTGTTCCCGCCACGCGTCTTCCTTTATAAAATTCAAGCTGTTTTAGCCGATTTGACCGCCGTGGCCTGCTGAAGCAGGGACTGGACGATGTCCGCGTCCCGAATTCCATAGAGAACCAGACCAATCGCCTTGTCCTGACCCTCCTGCCCCTGCAGATTCGTCTTGGGATGGCAGGCTCTCCAGCGCAGCTGGCGGCGAATATCCTCAAAGATAACGCTGCCCAGCACCAAGGTGTCCGCCTCGCCGTTAAGGCTCACCCGCTGCACACCGTCCAACTCCGAAAGCTCCATGTAGAACATGCTCTTGTCCCGCATGAGGAAAATAACTCTCTGGTTGGTAACGAAATACTTCTGTTTCATAATGCTTCCCTGCTCGATCCAAGGTGTTGCAATGATCAGAAGCGCCACAAATACAACCAGTCCAATAAACTTCCAGCTAAGAGCGCCATCCCGTGAGCAGTAAGTTCCCAGCAGTGCGCAGGTCGCGGCTGCCGTGGCCACCCATTTGAAAATGATCTGCTCTCTTGTCCGCTCGCCCATCAGCGGAAACGGCGCGGTGCGTCCGCTCCAGCGGACCGTTTCGCCCTCCCGCAGGTATTCATTCAATTCTTTTTCCATGATGATTCGCTCCTTCTTGTAACTGTTCAGCAGGCAGCCTTCTCCCACTTCTGCCGTCAGCCCTTTTATTAGTTTTAATTATAGCGTGGAATCCCGTTCAGCGGGTGCAAAGGCCCCTCCCACCCCTGTTAACACCGTGTGAAAAACCTGTTGGCTCGGGAATGTCATGGCAAATAGTCGGATAAAATTTGGTTGATTTGTCCATTTTGGACTTTTTATCTGCCTCTCTAATCGTCCAGAGCCGCGAGAGCAGAACTTCCTCCTCTTTTTACAAATTTTCTACAAAAAGATCTTGCAATCCTCGAAAAACTGTGCTAGACTAACTTGTGCCTTTGTGAGAGGGCACTGAATAAAATCGAGTCGGATCGAAAGAGGTGAACAAGAGCAATGAAGGAAGGAATCCATCCCGATTATCAGCAGACTACTATTTCTTGCGCCTGCGGTAATGTGATTGAGACAGGTTCTACCAAGAGAAATATCAAGGTGGAAGTCTGCTCTAAGTGTCACCCCTTCTTTACAGGCAAGCAGAAGCTGGTCGATACCGGCGGACGCGTGGCCAAGTTTAATAAGAAGTTCGGTCTGGGCAAATAAGTCCACTGACACGTTCACAAAACCCCGTATCCGTAAGGATACGGGGTTTTTGCGTCTATTTGCCCGCTTTACAATTTTTGGCGGGACGGATATAATAACGCTATGCTTTTAAAATAAAGGAGACGATTGCCATGCGCCTGAAACCTGTCAACGCCAGAGATCTCTCTCTGGAGACGCTCCGTCTGTTTACGGGGCGGACGCCCCTGCTGACCGCAGGAGATCGAAACATCTGCAACCCCATGACCATTGGCTGGGGCGGCTTGGGAGAGCTTTGGCAAAAGCCTGTCTGCACGGTATACGTGCGGCAGTCGCGCTATACCTTTCAGTTTATGGAATCCCACGACTATTTCACCGTGTCCGTCCTGCCGGAATCTTGCCGCGACGCGCTGCATCTGTGCGGCTCAAAAAGCGGGCGGGATCTTGATAAAATTGCGGCCTGCGGCCTCACGGTGCGCTATGGCGCGGGCGACGCCCCGTTTTTCGACGAGGCGGAACTGGTGCTGGTGTGCCGCAAGCTGTATGCGCAGGACATGAAGCCGGAATGTGTGATTGATCAGGCGGCAGCCGAGCCTTTTTATAAGGAGGGCGACTGGCATCGCATGTATGTGGGCGAGGTCGTGGAGGCCTATCAGGCATAACCGCCGGATAGGCGGAAAAGGAGATTTATGCAGGAAACAAACGAAATTCGGGATAAAGTGGTGCTGGTGGGGCTGAACTCCCCGGTGCTGCGCAAAGAAGAAAACGCCGACGAGACTACCATGGAGGAATTGTCCGCATTGGTGGCAACCGCCGGAGGCGAAACGGAGGGCATCATCCTCCAAAACCGCGAAAAGCCCGATCCCCGCACTTTTATTGGCGAGGGCAAGGTGGCGGAAGTACAGCTCTACTGCGAAAACGTGGGGGCTACCATGGTCATTTTCGATAATGATCTGTCCCCTTCCCAGCAGCGGGTGCTGACAGAGCTTTTAGGTATTCAAGTGTTGGATCGCTGCGGTCTGATTCTGGATATCTTTGCCCAGCGGGCCAAAACGAAAGAGGGCCGCCTTCAGGTAGAGCTGGCGGAATATCAATATCTGCTCCCGCGCCTGACCGGTATGTGGACCCACTTGGAGCGTCAGGGCGGCACCAGCGGCAATGGGGCCATCGGCTCGAAAGGCCCCGGCGAAACCCAGCTGGAAACCGACCGCCGCCTAATCCACAAGAAGATCGACAAACTCCGCGCCGACTTGGAGGATGTCCGCCGGGTTCGGGGCACACAGCGCCAGCAGCGGCGAAAAAACGAGATTCCCGTCGTGGCCATCGTTGGCTATACCAACGCGGGCAAATCCACGCTGCTAAATCAGCTCACCGGCGCGAATATTGCCGCCAACAACCGCCTGTTTGACACGCTGGACACCACCAGCCGACTTCTGACGGTCAGCGACACGCTGGACGTGGTCCTCAGCGACACCGTCGGCTTCATCCGCAAGCTGCCGCATCAGCTGGTGGAAGCATTCAAGGCCACACTGGAAGAGCTGGAATATGCGGACCTTCTGCTTCACGTCATCGACGTGTCCAACCCCGAGTGGCAGCAGCAGGCCCAAGTTGTGGAAGACCTGATCTCGGAGCTGGGGGCCAGCAGTCTTCCCCGCATCGAGGTTTTCAACAAATGCGACCTCTCCGGCGGGGAAATTTTGCCCCGGGGAGAAGACATGGTCACCATCTCGGCAAAAACCAGCGAGGGCGTGCAGGAGCTTTTGCAGCTCATTGACCGGCGTCTGGACAAGGGCGCTCGGCGTGTCATCATCCATCTGCCCTATGACAAAGGCGGACTTTTGGATATGCTGTACCGGGAGGCAAAGGTGGAAAAGGTTGATTACGCGGCAACCATTGACGTCACCGCCGTGTGCGCTCCCCGGGTTCTGGGACAGGTGGCCCCATATCTTGAAAAAACAGACGAAGAGAGCTGATTGGATTGGCCGAGATTGAAACAGCACGCCTGATTCTCAGGCCGTTTACTCCGGAGGACGCGGAGGACGTCTTCTCCTATGCCTCCGATCCCCGCGTTGGCCCCATCGCGGGCTGGCCGCCTCATCAAAGCATGGAGGAAAGCCGGACCATCATTCGAGACGTATTCTCCCTGCCCGGTATTTTCGCCATGGAACTGAAGGAAAACCACCGCGCTTTGGGGTCCATCGGCTATGTGGGCCGCCACCCCGCCGGAGAGCAGCCCGGCTGCCCCGACGATGAGATCGGCTACGGGCTTCATCCCGGCTACTGGGGCCAAGGGTTGATGCCGGAGGCGCTGGAGGCCGTTCTGCAATACGGTTTCACGGACTTGGGCCTCTGCCGCATTTGGTGCGGGCACTATGCCGGAAATTGGCGCTCCGCCCGGGTAATTCGGAAATGTGGGTTCCACTATCAGTTCTCCTTTACCGAATTTGTGGAGGAGATGGATGAGTGGCGGCAAACCTACGACTATATGCAAACGCGGGAGGAATGGCATGAGCGGATATCTGGTTCCGTTTGAAGCGGCAGAAAGCGAATTTACGGAAAAACGCTCCCGCTTTATCAGTCATATCTGGAGGGTGGAGAGCGAATCGGAAGCCCGCGCCCATATCGAGGAAATGAAAAAGCGCTATTACGACGCCCGCCACAACTGCTGGTGCTATCTGCTTCAAGAAGGCGGCGCGGTCCGCTACGCCGACGACGGCGAACCGCAGGGCACGGCGGGCCAGCCCATGCTGAACGTGTTCCAGCGGGAAGAAGTGGTCAACGTCTGCTGCGTGGTGACCCGGTATTTTGGCGGAATTCTTCTGGGAGCAGGCGGCCTGACACGAGCGTATGCCCGGGGCGCCAAGGACGCGCTGGATGCCGCCGGCGTCAGCTGTGTGAGCCTGTGGACACTGTGGGACATTCCCTGCACCTATCCCCTGCTGGAGCGGATAAAGCTGGAGCTGACGACCGCTGGAGGCATGATCGAAAATGCGGATTACGGCGCGAACATCACGCTGCGCGCCGCGTTCCCTCTGGGCGGTGCTGAGGCTTTTGCCCCTCGCTTAACGGAGCTTTCCGCCGGTACTCTGTCCATGGAAAAGCGGGGAGAGGATTTCCGTCCCGGCCCGCGGGAAGCGCGGTAGATTACCGCCAGCAGCTTAACGCCGCAGATGCGCCGCTTACAGCGCGGGGCAGTCGATGGAAAAACGCCGCGAGAGGCTTTCATACAAGGTGAAGTAGACCTGTAAAAAACGCAGCGGCTCCGATAATTTCGGAGTCGCTGCGTTTTCATATCATTTGCTGGAAATTTCAGCGCACAGTCTGGCAGACCGTTTTAAAAAGCAGTCTGCAAAGCGCTTTATTTCTCGCTTTTTGTGTCGTTTACCACCAGAACGTCCCCTTCATTCAACATGGTATCGCCGCTGGGGATGACTACGCCGTTTCCCCGCCGAATCATGACCACCAGCGCTTCTCCCGGCGGAATCTCCGAGATTTTTCGGCCCGCCCAGCCATCCCCCGGGCGCACGGTTCGCTCATACAACTGCACCCCGCACACCCGATCTCCCGCCTTTCCGCTGAGAACCAAGGTGTCTCCCGGAACCAGTACCGTCCCGCCGTTGGGTGCAATTTGTTCTCCCTTTCGCACCAACAGCGCCAGCAAGGAGTCCGGCGGCAGCACAATCTCACAAATCGCCTTGCCCGCCCACGGATGGGACTCCGTCACGGTAAACTGGATAAATTGCACCGGGACCTCGTCTATATAATCGTTGAACGTCTTCATAACGTCGGCCCCCGCGTCCGTCATGCGCAGCCACCGCGCCGCAATGGGCAGCAGCGTTCCTTGCAGCAGGATGGAGAACAGAACGATAAAAAATACGATATGGAAAATATCATTGTGTGTCACGGCGGGATTGATCACCGTCATGATAGCGAATACGATGGACGCCGCGCCGCGCATCCCCGCCCAAGCCACAAGAATCTGCTGGCGAAGACTGCTTTTAAAGGGCGTGAGAATCAGACACACCGCAATCGGGCGCGCAACAAATGTCAAAAACAGGGCAATGCAGAAGGCTCTGGGCGCAATGCTCGGCATTTGCGACGGAAACGCCAGCAGACCCAGCAGGAAAAATAGCAGCATCTGCATCAACCCCGTCATACCGTCAAAAAAGTGAACCAACGCCTTCTTATTGTGAATTCTGCGGTTGCCCAGAATAATTCCCGTCAGATAGGCGCTCAGATACCCGTTTCCGCCAATGCACGCAGGAATCGCATAGGAAAAAACCGCCACTGCCACGATAAAAATCGCGTCAAACCCCGGTGAGGCGAACCGAAACCGCTTCATAAACGCCAGCGCCAGAGCCGCGATCCCCACACCGCACACAACCCCAAAGAAAATCTGGGCAAACAGCATGTACGCAAACCCGCTGCCGGACACTTCTCCGTTCATCAGCGAGAGGACGATCACCGTCAGCATATAGGAAAACGGGTCGTTGCTTCCGCTCTCCACCTCCAGCATCGACGCGGTGTTGTACCGCAGGTTCAGCCGCTTGGACCGCAGGATGGAAAACACAGAGGCCGCATCCGTTGAGCTGATGACCGCGCCGATCAAAAAACTCTCCAGCAGGGCAATATGCAAAACGTATCGGCAGAACAGGCCCACCAGCCCGGCGGTCATCACCGTTCCCAGCGAGGAGAGCAACAACGACTGCCAGATCACCGGCTTTGCTTCGCTCCATTTGGTGCCGAAGCCGCCGTAAAACATAATAAAAATCAGCGCCACGGAGCAAACCTGTTCCGCCAGCGCATAATTGCTGAAGGGGATTTTCACCACTCCATCGGAACCAAAAAACATTCCCAGCAGGATAAACGCCAACAGCATAGGGACTCCCAGTCGGCTGGAAATTTTATTGCAGATTACACACGCTACGATCACCACCGCCACCGCAAGCAGATAATAACTCAGTCAAACGCACCGCCTTTCTTTGTTGTTTAGGGCAGCCCCACAGGCAGCGGTCCGGAAAACCGTTTCCGGACACGCCGGCACTGCGGCGCGCAGTCTCATTCCTCTGCATTTTCCACCCTATTTTTATATTCTAGTATAACATATTCAGCCACTTCTGTGGACCCCTGCCGCATTTATTTTTCTCTTCCTCCGTTAAGGTTTCGTTAAGCAGAGTCCCGTATCTTACCGGCTGTGCCTGCAAAACGCCTAATGCCAATAATATCAAAAGGAAAGAAACGCCGACAGGGCGTTTCTTTCCTTTTGCGTGTTTCACTCGTATTTGGAGTCTCGCCGCACCCTTTACAGCTGACGTTTTTGATTTTCTCATTTTCCGCCGCAGGGCTTCAGCGGTGCCATACGGAGCGGTCAGATGTCGCACTCTCTGGTGCGCCAAGCAATCTCAACCTCCAGATCCCGTTTCAGCTTTGCATTCTCCGCAATCAGGTCATCATAATGGCGGCTTTGCACATAGTATTTGATAAAGCTGAATGTGGCCTCTTGGAATTCCTGTTCCGAATACTCTGGGAGGAGAGAACCGTTGATCCGCTTGAGGCCCTGCACGGAGATTACGACGAGACGGCGGTTCTTTTCCGAGAGGTGGATAATCTTCAGATTCTCGGGAATATCCAGCTTCAAGTCGTAGATATCATTGATCTCTTCCAACAGCTTGCGTTGTTCCGGCTTTGCCGAGACGACCACGCCGTATTTTCTGAACAATTCCTTTAAGTAATCGACCGAAACTTCCTCTCTGGTAATCGTTCCCTTGCCAATTCCAGAAAGCATCGTATTGGACAGTGAAAAGCTGACAAACACCTCGTTGCCTGTTTGCGGATAGCCCATGATCGTTTACCTCCCGACATTTTCTTTGATTTTCTTGGAGCATGTTCTATTTGCTATGGTTCCATTATATCATGGATTGCGCAAAAGTAAAACTATATTTTCATTTTACTTGCGTAATTTTACGCCGCTTTGGTTGAGCCCCAAAAACTCTGCCCCGCGTTTTTTATTCAATGTCCCACACTGTCCGCCAAATTTAAAATCGGCAAGATGATGGTGATGGGGCATGTGTCAAAAAACGTCTCCAGCATCCGCAATGCCGCGCAGTCGCGCAGTCGCGCCAGCGACCCGGCGCGAAAGGTTTTCTATCCGCTCGGCGGCAATGGCTCGTGGGCGATTCAAGCCCCTGACACATTCTGCCCAATTTGCAGGAACATTTTACCGGTTGATAAATAGTTACAAATTAGTTACAATCATTGTATTCTTGCAAGAAAATATTTTGCTTTTGAGGTTTTCCCATGAAAAAGATCGTCTCCGCCCTTGCGGCGCTTCTCGTGACCACAGCGATCGTCTCTCCCGTCTCTGCCGCCAGTCTTTCCCATACCGTCGCAAGCGGGGACACAATGTGGAAGTTGGCCGTGAAGTATCAGGTTGGCACCAGCGAAATCATTCTCGCCAATCCACAAGTGTCCAACCCCAATTTGATCTACCCGGGACAGGTTCTTGCTATTCCTCAGGTTGATTCCTCCGTCACGGCCTTTGAGAATGAAGTGATCCGTCTTGTCAACGAAATCCGCGTGAAGAACGGGCTTTCTGCGCTCAATACAAACTGGGAGCTTTCCCGTATCGCCCGCTATAAGTCTCAGGACATGGTGAGTAATCGCTATTTCTCTCACACCAGTCCCACCTACGGCAGTCCGTTCCAGATGATCAAGTCCTTCGGCCTCACCTATCAGTCTGCCGGTGAAAACATTGCCTATGGCCAGACTACCCCACAGGCCGTGGTAAATGCATGGATGAATTCCAGCGGCCACCGCGCCAATATTCTGAATTCCTCTTATAAGCAGATCGGCGTAGGCTATGTGGCAAACGGCCATTACTGGACGCAGCTGTTCATCGGCTGATTTTCTTTCCCCGTGTTGCTTTTACGATATTCAGCATTGAGCCTTCCGTGATACGTTTCTACCGAGGTGAATGATATGGATTTTATAAAAGAACCCGGCAGAATTTATGCCCAGGATGAATCAGGCAAGTTGGTTGCCGAAATTGATTTTCCCTCCAGAAACGGTCTGGCAGCAATTACCCATACCTTTGTGGATGACTCCCTGCGCGGACACGGGATCGCCTCTCAGCTAGTCTCTGCTGCCGTGGACCAGATTCGCACTGATGGAATGAAGGCTCGTCCAATCTGCAGCTACGCTTCAAAATGGTTTTCCGCTCACCCGGAGGCATCGGATCTGCTTTGACCAAAACCGTTCCTTTCCATACGAACGTCCAACTTTTGCAATGCTATTTTTGTTTCCTCTGGGCAAACTAGCAGCAGAGGTGATAATATGGATTTGACCTATACCGATCAGTATGCCAATATCGGACCTGAGCCGCAGGCCGCAGCATACTTCAACGACCTTCCCAAATTCATTCAGGCGCAAATTTTGGCTGAGAAAGATCCGCCAAGCTCATTGGATGCTCTGAAAAGATTAGTCAAAAGCGCCGACTATGCCTTCTGATTCTGACCGCCCCATATGGGGCGGTCATTTTATATGCCAAAAATCGTCGCCTATCAAAATAAAATCTCCACATGCACGTTCCTTGACCACGGCGTTGTAACTTTCAATGAGCTTCTTATCGTCGGCAATTACATTCGATTTGGAGCGCTTGTCCCACCTTGGCTTCATCCGGTATTTCGTCTCTATCAGGTTGCAAAAAATTTGTGTATGGACACCAGGTATCCGCGGTTGACGAGGGCGCTAAAACGGCGCAGGCAAAGGCTGTGCTTTCGCCTTCCGCAATTTACGGATATAAAAAACAAGAAAAAGCACATAAAAGAAATTTTAGGGATTCAGATAGGATGAACTGGCGCAGGAAAAGGTACATCGGTGGATCAACAATCTTGCAAAAACAAATCACCCAGACCGGTTGCCGACACACATTGACTCATTAAATCTTTGACCGCGCAGTGGGGACCGCATTGTAAACATGCCGGGTGAGGCAATACGCAGCGGGTCCTCAAGGACCTGTAAAAAAGACGAGCGTACCGCACTACTGATTCCATGACCTGCGACACCCTGCTATCCAGCTATCGGCAAAAAAGCCTAATTTCCAATTAAAAACACAACCCCCAGACTACCAAACAACCGTTGGTAGCCTGGGGGTTCCCGTTTTTATATGAATTGCATCAACATAGCCGGCAACTCTGGCGAGCCAGAGCAATGCTCATTCTATTGAAGACAGCGGAGTCTATAATCTTTCTCCCTTGTTTTCTATTAATGATAGGGCGAAATATGATCGGACTTTGATTCAAACTCTTTTATAGAATGTATTTTTCTATCAGATTGAAATTCTATAATAGAAACACCATCAAAGCCGTGAATAATGGAACTTTGTTGCTCTCTAAAAAACCATTCGACTATAACAGAATCATTTTCATGAAAGAATCTTTTTATGCGCCATTCCAACACCTTTTGCTTTTGCAGCATTGCTTCGATCCACTGATATATTTCGGACAGTCCGTAATACTCTGGTCCATAGCACTCACAATAATATATATCCTTCGCGAAAATGGTATCTAACTTTGAGAACTCCCGTTGCACCCACATATTAAAATAGGCCGTTATTGCCGTCTCTTTCTCTAATGCAGTCAAGCATAAAACCTCCATTTTCTTTCAAAAGTCCATAAAGATAATAATCGCACCACGTTGATACCATCTTCCCTTGTCGAATCATCCCCTCCTGAATGAAACCGCACTTTTCCAACATGCGGCAAGAAGCCTTATTGCGAATATCTACATCCGCCCAAAGGCGTTTAAGCTCTGTTTTCTCAAAGCAGAACCTCACAACCGTGCGCAGTGCCTCCGTTGCATAGCCCCGCCCGTGATATTGCTCCGATAACCGTACGGCCATTTTGGCCATGCGGTCACTTTCGATCAGGTAGACCCATACTTCGCCGATGACCTTGCTGTCAGCCTTGCAGAGAACGCCCCAATGGAAACTCTTAGTTGGTTTTACAGGAGCGGCAAACATCAGCTCCGGGTTCTTATCTGCCTTACCGGGGTTTTTGCCCCAAAACTTATACAGTGCTTTGTTCGGCGTCCATTCGCGCAGATCGGGTGCGTCCGCCGCTGTCATCGTGCGCAGGATTAGGCGTGGCGTTTCCAGCGTTGGCTTTTCAAGAATATAATCGTTCAAACTCATAGCGCGGTCCTCTGTCAAAAGTTAAATTCCGTGTTCCAGTCGAACTCGCCGCTGCTCTCCACATTTTTCGGCCAGTGGGCGCACCAGTCCGGAACAGCCGGGGCCTCCACTCGGTCAACGCTGGGAGTATAGGGCTTGATGTCTAGCACCGGTGTTCCATTATTCGCGTCGATCCAGCCAAGGCCGATAACACCTCTGTCGTGGTCCAGATAAGTTACTTGAGCAGCCGTGACGGCAATGGGATTCGGCCGCTCCGGAGATCGGGAGGCAAAAACGCCCATAACATCCGGGCCGTTCCGATAAGGTTTGTTC
>JABNAD010000929.1_pt1 | contig 13172 bp, 9 predicted proteins | sample 7240381 | NCBI WGS metagenome assembly JABNAD01 (sample SAMN11332834, study PRJNA596920) | anaerobic digester metagenome | biome: digested sludge; isolation source: digested sewage sludge-derived enrichment culture grown on H2/CO2 | place: Germany: Goettingen | reverse complement strand
CTGTTATATGTATTCTTCCCGTAATAATGTCACTGATTGTCTTTGACCGTCTTCCGGATCAGATTCCGGTTCACTGGAACTTCAAAGGCGAGGTAGACAACTACGCTTCAAAGGCATTTGGAGCATTTGGACTTCCTTTTTTAATGGCTTTCATCAACTTCATAGTGCATATGAGCCTTAACAATGATCCTAAGAAAGCCAATTATTCAGTTGTTCTAAAGCAGTTTTCTCTATGGCTCATACCTGTGATGACATTGTTCCTGGTTCCTGTTACTCTTCTCATTTCCATGGGCTATGACATCAAAATAAATATAGTTGTTCCGGTTTTTGTTGGTATTATTATAATAATATGCGGCAACTATCTTCCGAAGTGCAAACAAAATTACACAATGGGTATTAAGCTTCCATGGACATTGAACAGCGAGGAAAACTGGAACAAGACACATCATCTGGCAGGTTTTATTTGGACCATAGGAGGAATACTTCTTGTTTTGACCACATTTTTAAACGTGAATTCTTTGCCGCTTCTCCTAACTATAGTATTTTCCCTGGTTTTTGTACCGGCAATATATTCATACATGCTTTATAAAAAAGGAATTTAGCAAAAGGCGCAGAAAATTTTCTGCGCCTTACTTTTACTTCATTGATTCAATTATTTTGTCAACAAATTCATCAATTGCTTTGTGCTGCTCTTCTTTCATTGATGATGTTATTTCAATGGGATTCCCAATTATTTCAACATTTTTCATTGTACATGCTATTTCTTCCATAACCTTTGATGCTCTTGGTGCCCAGGAGCCGTTTCCTACCAGTGCAACCTTCCTGTTCTGAAACTGAAGTGCTGCAAGTTCCTTCATGAGGTTTTCCATTCCATAGTAAAGTCCAAGGTTGTATGTTGGAGATGCAAAAATTATGTGGCTGTATTTCCAAGCATCAGAAATGATGTATGAAGGATGTGTCTTAGAAACATCATACATGTGCATATCTTTCACACCTTTGACAGCAAGCTTATTTGCAATTACATTCATTACATTTTCCGTATTGCCGTACATTGAAGCATAAACCAACATTACACTTTTCTTTTCAGGTTCATACCTGCTCCACAAATCATATTTATTTAAAATGTATGACAGGTTGTTTCTCCACACCGGTCCGTGAAGAGGACAAATCATTTTTATTTCACATGATGACAATTTCTTCATTACAGCCTGAACCTGCTGTCCGTACTTGCCAACTATATTGGCATAGTAGCGCCTTGCTTCTTCCGCATATGTGCATTCAAAATCAGTGTCATCTGAAAAAAGATTTCCGGAAAGTGCTCCAAATGAACCGAAGGCATCTGCTGAGAATAGAATTTTTTCAGTCATTTCATAGGTAAACATAACTTCGGGCCAATGAACCATGGGTGCAAAGAAGAATTTCAGGCTGTGTTCTCCAATACATAGAACATCGCCTTCTTTAACTTCATGCATGTTCATGTGGAAGTCAAAATTGTAAAACTGGCTTATCATCTGGAATGTTTTTTTATTTCCTACAATTTTAATGTTTGGGTACCTTCTTACTATTTCTTCAATGTTTGCGCAGTGGTCAGGCTCCATGTGGTTTAAGACAAGATAATCAAGATTTCTTCCGTCCAAAGCTTCAATTATGTTTTCAATAAACTGTCTGCTAATAGACTGATCAACAGTGTCTATGAGTGCAGTTTCACTATCTATGATTACAAATGAGTTATAGCATACCCCAGACGGTATTGGAAACATATTTTCAAAACGCTCAAGTCTTCTGTCATTTCCCCCAACCCAAATTATATTCTTGCTTATATTTTGTATACAGTGCATAATTTTCCTCCTGTTATGCTATGTAGTAGTTTTATTGATATTTGCATAAATTATATCACACAAAGGTATTTCGTGAAATATTTTTGACGACAAAATGAGATTATTTTTTCAAATTCTATTAAACAGGGATTACAAAAGCAAGTTGACTACGTAGATAATTAAATGTAAAATAAAATAACAAATTAGGGAGAATGACTATGAAATATGAAGTAATAATGTTTGACGCAGATGATACACTGTTTGATTTTAAAAAAGCAGAAAAGGAAGCTTTTAAGAATACAATGGTTGGTTATGGTATCAATTATGATGAAAATTACCACTACAAAATATATGACGAAATAAACACTGCACTGTGGAGAGATTTCGATAATGGGCTCATAACTCAGGAAAATTTGAAATACCAGCGTTTCAAAGAACTGTCCCATAGACTGGGTGCAGGATTTGATGAGTATGAGTTTGCAGAAATTTATATGAAAAATTTGTCTCAAGGTTCATTCCTGTATGAAGACAGCATTCCATTGGTGGAGAGCCTCAAGAATGATTACCGTATGACAATTATAACAAACGGACTTACAGATGTGCAGCACAACAGGGTAAGAAATTCTGCCATAGGTAAGTACATGGAAGAAGTTATAATATCAGAGGAAGTGGGTCTTTCAAAACCTGATTTCAGAATTTTTGACTATGCACTTAAAAAAATCAATTACCATGACAAAAGCAAGGTTATAATGGTGGGTGACAGTCTCACCACGGACATACAGGGAGGAATCAACTCAGGAATTGACACATGCTGGTACAATCCGGATAAAAACGTAAATAAATCAAAATTTAAACCTACATATGAAATATCTCAGCTCATGATGCTGAAACAAATACTTGAAAATTAAAAAAGTCAATTTGCATTAGCTAGATTGATTACAAAATTATTGGATTTATAATACGGGCGGACACAAGGTCCGCCCCTACAAAATCGATTAATATGGATTTTACAGTCCGCCCATACAACTTATTCTGTTATAATTTAATTATTAAGACTTTCGTAGAGAGAATTCAACAACACTTTGTTCGGGTCCTGGCTTAATTCCCATACTGCAGCTCCCCCTAGCCCCCTAGTGTTTATGTAATTTGCCTTAAGAGACATTGAGGCATCATCATCATAGCTTATGAAAATTTTTCCGTTGTAAAGCCATGGAACCATGGACTGTTCATGAAAATATCTTACAAAGCCAGCTTTGTTTATGTAATTTGCTTCGATACTTGAATAACTCAAAGATTTTCCTGTTGAAAAAGTCTGATAGAGGCCATTGTTGCCTGTGCTTGAAGTTTCATATAAATATCCGTAAAACGGAACTCCCGCTACCAGTTTTTCCTTTGGGAAACCTGCATTTATCCAGGCATTGACACTTGAATCAACGCTCCACTTGTACTGCAAAGAGGCATCAGTGTTGTTGTAAAGAGGTGCATTGAAATCTGTGTAGGAATCCCATGTACCATGAATATCATATGTCATGAGTGTGGCATAGTCTACATATTCATGAAAAATGCCAGGCTCGGTGTTTCCTATGTAGTAATTGCTAGCACCGCCTGCAATTGTTAAAAGATAATGCTTGTTGTCCTTCAAGCCTTGTTCATCCATTTTTTCACGTATTTTTTTCAACAGAAGTGTAAAGTTTTGCTTGTCTTCAGGGCGCCTTGAATTTTCAGCCAGGCCGCCGCCTACAGGGTATTCCCAGTCAAGGTCTACGCCGTCAAGTCCATACTTTGTAATGAACTCAACACACCCGGATGCAAAGGCTGATCTTGATGTTTCAGTTGCAGCAGCATCTGAGAACTTTCCGGACCATGTCCAGCCGCCAACTGAAATCAGAATTTTCAAATCAGGATTGATTATTTTTAAGTCTTGAAGCATTTTAAAATTGGCAGGATCCTTATCAGGATATCCCATTACTAATTTAAAATCAGAACCGATATTAGCAAATGCATAATTTATGTGGGTAAGCTTGTTTGCATCAAGCTTGTTCGGAGTAAATCCGGAATATGAAGACCACGCTGCATAATAGCCCACAATTTTCTTTGTAGATTCTGTTGGAAGATCAGGAGCATAATCCTTTGACAAAGTCACAGTTATAACATTGCTTGGCTTTGAGAGATTTCTCTTCACATCCTTAGCCTTTATGTAAAATTCATATTCAGTTCCCGGAGTCAAATTTTCGACTGTATAAGTGCAGTTTAAAGTTGATGCGAAATATGTACCGTCCTTGTAAATGCTGTATGCATTGACACCCACATTGTCCGTTGATGCATCCCACTTAAGAGTAACCGATGTTTCATTTGCATACGTCATATGAAGATTGGCTGGAGCTGTTGGCGGCTGCTTGTCCGCTTTGTCTGCAAATGCAAAGTTGTCGAAAGACAAAACGAGCAGCACAAAGGCAAGAGCAATTGATAACGTTTTTATGATTTTTAAGTTCTTATTCATGATAATTCTCCTATGTTGTAGTGATACAAGTATAGCATAGCCCCTTTTATTAAGGTAATGCAATATATGGCAAGTTGTTTTGCACTTAGTTTTTCAGCCATAATAATCCATGATTTTGCATTGAATAGCCCTTATCACATAAAAAGTTCCGGCAAATTTGCCGGAACATAATACTATACTATTAATCTATCCTTTTGTCACCGTAGAAGAATAAGGCAACTGTGCCCGGACCAGTGTGTGAGCCTATTACGGTTCCAACGCTGTTTATCATTATCTTACCGTCCAATTTGTGGAATTTGCTTTCGATTAAATCAGCAACTTTTCTGGCATCTTCATAGCAGGCTGAGTTAGATATGTAGCACCTGCCTGAATAATCAAGCTTGTTTTCCGCATGTTCTTCCATTCTTGCAACAATTTCTTCAATAACGTGTTTTTTCCCTCTGTATTTTGACCGAGGTATGAGTTTTCCTTCATGGTTCATGTTGAGGAGAGGGCAAATATGGAGCATTGTTCCGACTATATTTGAAGCTGCTGAAATTCTGCCGCCTCTGTAGTAACTTGTAAGGTCAGTTGAAAAAAACCAGTGGTTGACTCTCAGTTTGTTTTCCTCAAGCCATTGAAATGTTTCCTCAATTGTGCTCCCTCCATCCCGCATGTCGCAGGCAGATGTTACAAGTAGTCCGTAACCTGATGATGCCCCCAGAGAATCCACAATCATTATTTTTCTTTCAGGATACTTTTCCATGAGTTCTTCTCTTGCAATGTTAGCAGAGTTGTATGTACCGGAAAGTCCGGATGACAACGAAATATGCAGTATGTCTTTTCCTTCCTTAAGCAACGGCTCGAAAAATTCTACAAATTGAGCTGCATTTACTTGAGACGTAGTTGGCTTTGATCCATCTGATATTTTTTTATAAAACTCTTCAAAGGGCATTGATTGACCTAAATCGTCCTCATATTCTATTCCGTCCATAATAAAATGAAAGCAAACAAATGGTACATTTCTAGATTTAAAAAATTCAAGAGGCATATCTGCAGTTGAACAGGATGTGACAATAAAATCAGACATATTATAACTCCTTTTTTTATTTTACAAATTATTTTATCATGAAAATATTGCAGATTTAGTCGAAGTTTATCCGAAAAATCAACGCTTAAATGCAATTAAGTTTATTATTCCAAAAATTACATCTATTTACATTATAAATTATTGAAATTATATGTCAAGTTTATGCCATTTTTGATTCTATTTCTGTTCCTATTTTTGTTTCACCTTCTGTGTTATGTCTTCTCTTTTTCCAAAAATACATGTAGTATATGATAAACAACACTGAAGTTACAGCCCAGCTCAAAGGATAGCTGAATATAACCGTCTTGATTTCAGGCCTTTTTGGAACTGCTATTAATATCCATAAAACCCTTAATCCGCACACACCTATACTAGTGAGAAGCATTGGTACAAGCGAATTTCCCATGCCTCGCAGCGCTCCTGACAATATTTCTATAAATACAAATGTAAAATATGTGGGAACTAGGAATTTTAAGATTTCCATTCCTTTTTCAACAACGGCAGCATCTTCAGTGAACAAAAGGTACACATACTGTCCTGTAAAGTACAATATTATGCTTAAGGTAACTGCTGCTCCCATGCACATTACAAGGGTCTGGCGAACTCCTTTTTTCACTCTGTCGATTTTTTCCGCACCGTAATTTTGTCCTGAAAAAGTTGTAATGGAAACACCAAAGGCTCCCATAATCATCCAGAACAATCCGTCTATTTTTGAAAATGCAGTCCAGGCGGCAACCGTGTCTGTACCGAAGGAATTTATACTTGACTGTATCACTATGTTTGCTATGTTGTACATTGAAGACTGAAACCCTGCAGGAAGTCCTATTCTGAAAATTTGTGCAAGCTTTTCTTTATCTATTTTAATTTTACCAAGCATTATCCTGTATGACTCGGATGTATGCATTAATATATAAATTACCAGAAATGCACTTATGCACTGTGACAACACAGTGGCTATACCAACGCCGTAAATACCAAGACCGAGCACCGCTACAAACAACAGGTCAAGCACTATATTTATAATGCAGCTGGCTATCAAAAAGTAAAGAGGTCTCTTTGAATCCCCAACTGCCCTGAGAATTCCTGAACCTATATTGTAAACCATGTTTGGAATCATTCCGGCAAAGTATATTTTTATATAAATCAGGGAATATTGTATTACATCTTCAGGAGTTCCCATTGCTTCAAGTGCAATAGGAGCAATCAGTATTCCTCCAACTGTGAAAAGTGCTCCTCCTATGGTTGCCATTGCTATGGCAGTGTGAACAGCAACATTTAAATCATCATGTTTTCTTGCTCCATAATACTGTGAAATTATTACTGTGGCTCCTGAAGAAAGTCCAACAAAAAAACCAACAAGAAGGTTTATAAGAGTGCCTGTTGTTCCCCCTACGGCCGACAGCGCTTGTTTTCCTATGAATCTTCCCACAACAATGGCATCTGTAGTGTTGTAAAGCTGCTGAAAAAATGTTCCCAGCAAAATAGGAAAAAAGAATATGAGTATCTGTTTCCATATAACCCCTTCAGTTATATCATATTTATTAATATTATGCTTCATTACTTGCTCCAATCAAAAGAATATCATTTTGATGTTATATCACTTTAGCATCAAAGTCAATAATTCAAATTTATTTTTTACCTTAGCCATAGGAAAACATTTTAAAAAACTAACAAAAAGGCAAATGTGATATTCACATTTGCCGATGAGTTATTTAGTTAAATGACTGCTCTGTTCTGTCAATTATTTCATCCTGCAGAGCCTTTTCAAGGTTGTTGAAGTGGTCTGAATATCCTGCAACCCTCACTATAAGGTCCTTATATTCATCAGGATTTTTCTGTGCGTCAAGAAGAGTGCTCTTGTCTATGACGTTGAATTGAATGTGGTGACCCATCATGTGGAAGTAAGCTCTTATAAGCGCTGACACATTGTCAAGTCCTTCTTCTCCTGCTATTGACGACGGTGTGAACTTCTGATTTAAAAGTGTTCCTCCCGTTGAAGTGTGATCCATTTTTGCACATGATTTTATAACTGCAGTAGGACCGTTTGTATCTGCCCCCTTCTCAGGTGAAATACCGTCTGTAACAGGTTTTTCCTTGAGCCTTCCGTTTGCTGATGCTGTCATGACAGAACCGAAATATACGTGGCAGGTTGTCGGAAGCATGTCAATCTGGTACGTTCCGCCGCATACTGCCTTTCTTCCTCTTATTCTGTCTCTTACATTTTCAAAAACATCCAGCATAATGTCATCTGCATAGTCATCGTCATTTCCATATTTTGGTGTATGATTGAGAACAAGGTTATGAATCATTTCATGGCCTTCAAAGTTTGCATCTATGGCAGCAAGTAGTTCCTTCATGGTAAATCGTCCTTGTTCAAACACGTTGTATTTTATTGATGCCAGACAGTCAGTGATTGTTCCTATTCCAACAATCTGAATGTACCTTGTGTTGTACTTAGCACCGCCAGCGTTGTAATCTTTTCCGCTTTCCTTGCAGCCGGTTGTAAGAACAGACATGAATGGTGAAGGCATGTGTTCTGCAAATATTTTTTCTATTACGTTGTTTCCTCTTATCTTAACATTGATGATGTGTTCAAGCTGTTTGAAAAATGCAGCTTCAAGCTCCTCATATGATTTGAAGTCTTCAGGATTGCCGGTTTGAATGCTGATTTGCTTGTTTGTGTACTTGTCAAAACCATTGTTCATTGCAAGCTCGAATATTTTAGGAACGTTGAGATATCCCGTCAATACATATGCTTCTCTTCCATGGCATCCTGTTTCAACACATCCGCTGGAACCTCCGAACCTTGCATCTTCAAGAGATTTACCTGCGTTTATAAGCTCCTGTATGAGTTCCTCTGTGTTGTAAAATGCCGGCTGTCCCCATCCCTTTCTGGAAATTTCAACAGCGCGTTTTAAAAACTCATCAGGTGTTTTTTCGCTTATCTGCACATTTGAACTTGGCTGGAGAAGTCTCATTTCATCCATGGTATCAAGTATGATGTATGAAACTTCATTCACTCCGTCTTCACCCGTGTAAGGATTTATTCCTCCGGTGTTGAAGTTTGCAAAGTCAGTGTATGTTCCGCTTTCCTTGAGGGTTATTCCCACTTTTGGAGGAGCAGGCTGGTTGTTGAATTTTATCCACAGGCACTCCATCAGCTCTCTTGCCTTATGGTAATCAATTGTTCCTGATTCTTTTTCCTTCTTATAGAAAGGATACAGGTACTGATCAAGCTTTCCTGGAGAAAATGCATCCCATGTGTTCAGTTCTGTTGTGATACCTATGTGCACAAACCAGTACATCTGAAGAGCCTGTGCATAAGTTTCCGGTTTGTTTGCAGGTACAACATCACAGTTTCCGGCAATCCACAAAAGTTCTTCCTTTCGTTTTGGGTTAGTTTCTTTTTCAGCCAGTTCCCTTGCATAGGCTGCATATCTTTGTCCGTAAATCATTATGGCATCGCATGAAATTGCCATTGCTTCAAGCTGTGCCTTTTTGTCGTAAGCATCCTTGTCATTTAAAAAATCCAGCTCATCAATTGCTTCAAGGATTTCCTTTTTAAATTCCAAAAATCCCTTGTGATAAAATTTATCATCTGCAACTGTATGTCCCGGAGCCCTTTGTTCCATGAATTCCGTGAACATTCCCGCTGCGTAGCAATCTTTCCATTCCTGTGTCATGGAGGCAAGAATTTTGTCTCTTGTGGACTTGTTCTGCCAGTAAGGCAGAATTGTTTCAGCCTGTACTGTTTTGTCTTCTTCATTGACTTTGAAATTGATGTATTTTCTTTCGTTCATTACAGTCATGTCTTCAACGGTGTGGGCGCAAAGTTCAGGGAATGTGGGAACAACCTGAGGTCCTTCGCTTTTTTCTCCAACTATAAGCTCACCTTCACCAATGTACAGTTTCCTGTTTTCCATTAGATATTTAAAGTTCATTGCACGGAGCACCGGGATTTCCACGGTTCCGAAATTATTCTTATAAAACTCCGTTTCAAGCAGTGCCCTTTCCAAACTTACCCTGGGCTGTGTAGACACACTTTCCAGTCTCAACATCTTTGTTCTTTCTGTATAGCCTCTCATATTAACCTCCTATTTTTGCTTTATAGCCCTTATTTTCAAACATTTCCTTAAATTTTTGCATCTTTTCATCGGATGGTTTTGACATCCTGTCATCTTCATAAACTTTTCCTAGTTTTTTGTATTTGTGCTTTGCTATGTCGTGGTATGGAAGTAGATTTACTTTGCTGATGTTTAACCCTTAAATAAATTCAATTGTTTTAATAATGTGTTCTTCGTCTCCATTGACACCTTCAATTATGGGCATCCTGAGATTAATATTGTTGTGGATTTCAGATAATTTTATTATGTTTTCAAGAATCAGCTTATTTGACATTCCGATAAACTCAACGTGCTTTTCATCATCCATGAGCTTGATGTCGTAAAGGAACACATCCGTATATTTTGCTGCTCTTTTAAGATTTTCAAAGCTCACGGCTCCACAGGTGTCAACTGCAGTGTGAATATTATTATCCTTAAGTTTTTTTAGGAGCTCTTCTACAAAATCAATGTGAATCAAAGGCTCTCCTCCTGATAATGTCACTCCTCCGCTGGATTTTTCGTAGAAAACCCTGTCCTTCAGAACTTCCTTCATTACATCATCAACAGTGTATACTTTTCCGGCAATCTGCCTTGCGCCCTGAATGCAGTATATTACACATTGCCCGCAGCAGTCACATGACTCATCTGTAGTAAGCTTGTTGTTTTCAATTTTAATGGCTTTTTTATGACAAATTTTTTCGCATGTTCCGCAAAGAACGCATTTATCCCTGTCGTAAAGAATTTGAGTGTTTATATTCTGGCTCTCTGGATTATGGCACCACAGGCATTTAAGTGGACATCCCTTAAAAAATACGGTTGTCCTTATGCCGGGTCCGTCATGTACAGAAAACTTTTGTATGTTAAAAATATTTGCTGTATTCATTTTATCTCCAATTATATTTTCATACAATTATATATGCAATTTTCAAGCCAATAATTAGCATTTAAATTTCAATGTTTTTATTTTTATGTATAATTTTTAATACAAAAATGTGCCCGATTTTATGACAGTTGTAAAATTTTCATATTTTTCAATAAATCGGCTCCTATGCTGATATTATAACAGTAATCGACAAATTACAACATTTGATTTATTCAAATATGTTGAATTTCATTTTTTTCAGTGCTATTATGGTTAAAAGAGTGTAAATCACAAAAACAGAAACAGAGGATATCATGGACTATAAAAATATTTTGAAATTAATATCTGAAAACTTATATTGTGGAATATTTATTGTTGATAATGAAGGAAGGGTAATATTCTATAATCAGTCAATCAATGATCTTGCCGGGCTGAATGTTGAAAACGCTGTAGGAAAACATATGCTTGAAATTTTTCCAAAACTTACAGAAGAAACAAGCACCATTTTGAGAACATTGAAAACCGGGGAAGGTTTAAAAAATTATGTTCAAAATTACTATAACTACCAGGATAAGAGAGTAACAATTCTTTCAAGCACTGTTCCAATATATGAAGACGGGCACCTTGAAGGTGTTGTTGAAATATTTTCCGATGTGGACAAATACAATAACATGAACCAGACCAAGAGCAGCAAAGGCTTCATGGAAAATACCGTATACACACTCAATGACATCATTGGAAACAGCAAGGAAAAAAAAGAATTGAAAGAAAAAATCAAAAAAACAGCCAACAGCAATTCACCCGTCCTTGTTTACGGCGAAACCGGAACAGGAAAAGAACTGGTTGTACAGTGCCTTCACAGCGAAAGTACACGCAGAAATAAACCTTTTATAGCACAAAACTGTGCTGCCATCCCAAGCACACTTTTCGAAAGTATTTTGTTTGGAACTGCCCTGGGAAGTTTTACTGGAGCAAAGGATTCAAAAGGTCTCATCGAATCAGCTGAAGGCGGAACGTTGTTTCTTGACGAAATTAATTCCATGGATATTACATTACAAGCTAAGCTCCTTAGATTCCTGCAGGAAGGCCACATAAGAAGACTTGGGGAAAACAAGTCCCATGAGGTTGATGTTCGTGTTATAGCAGCTTTGAATGAAGACCCATATGAAGCAATAGAAGCAGGCACACTGAGAAAAGATTTATTTTACAGACTTAGCGTTATAAATTTTAGTCTTCCTCCTCTCAGGGAAAACAAAAAAGACATAATTGAAATAAGTAATTATTTCCTTGAATTTTTTAACAGTAAGCTTAACAAGAACATAAAAGGATTTTCAGATGAAGTTCTGGAGTTTTTCAAGAGTTATGACTGGCCCGGAAATGTAAGAGAACTAAAACATTCAATTGAATATGCTGTAAATATAACTGAAAGCAACACAATTTCTAAAAGTGATCTCCCTGATTACTTTAAACTGAAAAATAAAAAAACAAATGCTGACGTTAAAATGACAGATGATTTATTAACAGATGATAGTTCTTCACTCCTTACTCTGAGTGAACAAGTAGGACAGTTTGAAAGAAAGGTAATAATAAACGCACTTAAGCAATATGACTGCAACATTTCCAAAACTTCTAAAAAACTTGGACTTCCAAGGCAGACACTGTACTACAAAATGGATAAGCTAAACATAAAAATGGACAAAACATTAGATTAAAAAAGTGCTTAGAAAACCTTTATGAGGTTTTCTTTTTTTGTAACCAAATAAATATTCCACATAAGATAATATACACTAAAAAGGAGGTATTCTTTTGGAAGTATCAGCAATTGCAGAAAGTGTTTTTTCGCTTTTCATAATAATCCTTGTAGGAGTTTATGGCAGCAAGAAAAAAATAATTACCCCAGAAATCAACAAGGGACTTACAGATATCCTAATAAAAATAGCACTGCCTTTCATGATTGTTTCTTCTTTTATTTTTACATATGACGACACCATAAGGACAAATGTTTTAAAGACATTTTACTTAAGCCTCACTGCATATGCATTAATGGCCGTCTTTTCTTGGCTTGCTCTTTTTCCTGTGAAAAATGACAAAAAAATAATCCTTCATTTTGCCAATGTCTTCGTAAATACCGGTTATGTTGGTTTTCCAGTTTTATATTCCATATATGGTGCAGAAGGTGTAATTTACGGATCAATATTCAACATGTTTTTTGTTGTATTTGTCTGGACTTACGGGCTCCTGCTTTTTAAAGGTTCTCTAAATAAAAATGAAATCAAAAAAGAAATGTTAAGCGTGATATTAAATCCATCTATTTTAGCAGTATTTATAGGAATCTTCATGATGATATCAGGCATAAGGCTTCCTGCTCCTATTTTTTCAAGCATTAAAAGCATAGGGAACATTACTGGACCATTATCCATGTTCATTATAGGAAACATTCTGTCAAATGTAAAAATTAAAAACCACTTCAGAGACTGGACAATATATTACGGAATAACATTAAAACTTGTTGCTATTCCATTAACCATATATTTATTTTCACTGCTGTTAAATGATTATTCTAAGGCTGTCAATTCTGTTATTGTCATGACTGCCATGCCTGCTTCTGCCATGACTTCCATCCTTGCAGAAAGTTTTGATAAAGAAAAAGAATTTGCAGCCATAATTGTATCTGCAACAACACTGCTTTCCTTGATAACAGTACCTGCACTGATACAATTCACAACATATTTTGCTCCATAATAATTTGTTGCCAATGAGGCAAATAAAAAGTTGCTCCGCAACTCCGCTAGGGGGACCTATGTCCCCCGACCGCGCAAAA
>JABNAD010000928.1_pt1 | contig 13181 bp, 12 predicted proteins | sample 7240381 | NCBI WGS metagenome assembly JABNAD01 (sample SAMN11332834, study PRJNA596920) | anaerobic digester metagenome | biome: digested sludge; isolation source: digested sewage sludge-derived enrichment culture grown on H2/CO2 | place: Germany: Goettingen | reverse complement strand
CACGGGGTCCAAGCTGGGAGATCCGGCGATAGACCAGGACCAGGAAGACCGCGTCTCACGGCGGCGGCCGTGGTTGCCGCCCGGGACGCTGTAAGACAGGAAGGTGTCAGTGAATCCGGGCATACCGAAGGATCTGATACATCCGTTCCCGGCTGATGTCAAAAGGTGCCGCGATATCAGGGACACCGTCGCCACGATGATACGCAGAGACAATATCCCCGGGGTCATCAGCCGCCAGCTTCTGCATACACCCGGTCTCATCGGGTGTCAAGTAATTAGGAGACTCTACAGTCCTGAATGACGCCGCGACAGATTTTCAGACCGCGAGCATCGATCTGCAGCTGGAGGTCGGTCCAGATTGACGTTCGAGCTCGTCATCAGAAAGCCCATACTCTGCTAGAGCACAGGCAGTTTCATCAGCACGATAACGTCGGTGTGGGGACGACCACCCTGATCGCGTTCGCCCTCGTACAGTGTCGACAACCGGGGACGGAAGCGTTCGCAATCGATCAGATCTTTTCTCTCACTGAGAAGGTCTCCACGGGTGGCATTGGCCTCATACTCCAGGTGAAGAAAAAAGGTCCCGAGCGTGTTCATAGAGCAAGATCGATCGAACGAGGGATTGAGGTAAGCTGGGGTTAGTAGCTCTTCTCCGTTCCTTAATCCCTGGTTATGCGATCGTCGATACCGTTTTCAATGAGGATCTGAAGATTAAAAAAAAAGGTGCACGAAACTTTAAATACTATGTGGCACAGAGACAGGATTCAAAAACCATGGTTTTGCGTATGAATACCACAGGAAACCCGGAATTAATTATATTTTTTTTACTTCTCATCTGTATTCCGACATTTATGATCATATCAGCGGCATCGGCCTCGGATGACTTCTATAATGTGTATTGTGACTGGGTGAGTGATTCCGGAGGCAGTTGTTGTGTGATTATGAAAACAACGGATCCTCGTTCACCGGCCCTGAGTTCACAGGAATTTTCCGGGGGGGTCACCTATACCCGTGCAATGGAAAGGTTGACGGAACTGACAGCTGCGGGATTGGGCAGGGATTGTGAATACGGAGTTATTACGCAGGCAGATAACACCCGGTGGAATGTGTATTGCGACTGGGCGAGTGAATCCGGAGGCAGCTGTTGTGTGGTAAAGAAAACGACGGATCCGCGTTCACCGGCCCTTAGTTCGGAGGAATTTTCCGGGGGGGTCACCTATAACCGTGCAATGGAAAGGTTGACGGAACTGACAGCTGCGGGACTGGGCAGGGATTGTGAATATGGAACCTCGATGCAGGCAGATAACACCCGGTGGAGTATATTCTGCGACAGGTCGAGAGGTGCGGGACGCCCCGGCGTGGGTTGCTGTGTCGTTGGAAAAACTGCTGAGCCTCCATCGGCATCTTATACTTTGACGGAATTTTCCCAGGGGGTTCCCTTAATCCGGGCAATGGAAAGGTTAAATGATTTATCAGCTGCGGGAACCGTGGACTATTGCGGATACGGAGCCCCGATTCGACCCACACCAACAGGGCAGGCAGTACCAACCAGATCCGTTACACCGGAAGCGACGGCACCTCCGGATTCGGATGACGATCCTCTTGCTGTTATTCAGGGATTTATCGAGCAAATTTTGAGTCAAATAGAACGATTACTCGGGGGGGGCATTCTACCATGGGGTCCAAGCCCGACACCATATCCATCGGGAGATCTGTATGAGATACAGCCCAAGGTTGGACCCATGAAAAATATGTAGAACAGATGAGGTACTGCGTCTTGACGGACCCGTCTATGTGTCGTCGGATCTGGTTCGTCCTGTTTTCGGTGACCATCCGACCCGAGGAACGCGACGAGACGATCGCGGAGAACCTGTTCGCTGAGCGGTCCGGGATCCTGAACTGGTGCCTCGGCGGCCTCGCGCGGTACCGCGACGGGGGCCGGCTCGATGTCGGCGTGGTTTCACGCTTCGTGGACGAGGAGTGCGTCATCACCGGCGTCCCGGACGACCGCGAGGTCCGGTCGGAGCTGTATGCCGGTTTCCCATCGTGGGCTAAGGACAACGGAGTCGCCACCGTGACGATGAGGAAATTCGCCGATCTCCTCAAGAGCCGGGGGGTGATCATCCGACCCGGGCCGCGCCCGGGTGATCAATGTCCGGAGTGAGACGGAGTACGTCCGGTACTGGCGGGGAATCCGGTTTAAGGACGACGAGAAGGTGAACCGGGGGTTGTTATTCGGGTGAACACATGGACGGGTGTCGTACCTGTCACCCCATCCACACACCGCCTCCCCCGGAATAGTGCCTGATCGGACGACGCATTCTGTCTGACGCTCACACCCGGGAGTGCACCTGGAACGTCGACGACATCCCCATGCACGTCATCCTGACCTGGTCTTCCCGATGCCGCCAGATCCGCATGAGACGGTGGGCGGGGTCTCCGGCTCGTACCGGAGCGAACGATCCGCGTCGGGCCATCGCTCACCCAGTAGCCATTCATCCGCCGTCTTCTCCCTAGCAGCCCCCTGGCGTTCCGGCATGTTGGAATGTGCCGGCCCATGTGCACGCGGAGAGGACGCATGGGTTGTGACGAAAAGGAAGAAGAGGAGCCCAGGTGGTATCCTGAAGGAGTATCGCATGACCAGCGAAGGACCGGGCACCTGGATGATGATCATGGCCACGGTGCCGAGTGTGCCGGTGCCGGGCAGAGGTCAGGGCAGGTCAAGTCCCTCTCCCGGCGCCAGTACACCCACCCGGATATCAGTGGTTCGTTCGAGTGCCTCCTTGAAAGGCAGCGGGTCCTGGGCGATCACCGGCCAGGTGTTGTAGTGGATCGGGACGACCAGGGGGGCGCCCACCCACCGGGCTGCGCACATCGCTGCCGCAGGGTCCATCGTGAACCGGCCGCCAATCGGAAGGAGAGCCACGTCGGGTTCGTACAGCGCTCCGATCAATTTCATGTCGGAGAAGAGCGCGGTGTCACCTGCGTGGTAGACGGTCACCCCGTCCATCTCGATCACCATCCCGGCGGCGTCACCCCCCGCCAGGCGCTGCCCGTCCAGTTCCAGCACATTGGAGTGAACAGCCGGCGTCATCGTGACCCGCACCCCGTCGATCTCTACTCCTCCGCCTGCATTGATCCCTTCTACGGGGAGCCCTCGCTCCGCAAGTTCCTTGGCAATCTCGTTGGTCGTCACCGTCGGGCGTCCAAGAGCGAGGGTCTCTCCCAGGTGATCCTTGTGACCGTGGGTCACGACGACAAGGTCCGGGTCTGTCGGCAGCGTCTGCTCGAGGACGTACGGGTCGATGAGGACCCTGCGGGTTCCCTCGAGCAGGACACAGGCATGTTCGACGTAGGTCAGCCTCATGAAGGATGGATCGGTGACCCGCAGATATGGAGATTTCGGTAAAAAGAGGATGGTATCAGGAGATCTCGGCCAGTTCGGCCTCGGTGATGTCGATCGCCTCGCCGAGTCCATCGTTGGTGGCGGAGTGGGTCATCTGCTCGGTAAGGTCGCGGTCCTCCATGATGTCCTTGATGCGCTCGAGGTAGACGTCCAGCGTGTGGTCCTCCTCCTGCTCCAGGACATGGCGGTACTCCCGGAGGGTCGAAGGGGAGACGTTCAGCCTCTCCGCGATCTCCTTCATGTTCAGGCCAGCCTCCAGCATGTCCCGGAGTTCCTGTTTATCGAACGGCATCTTGAAGTCCAGTTCACGGAAGAGCTTCAGGCGGATACGGGCGCGAGCGACAGTCTTCGAGAGTTTTTCGTCCCCGAGGTCACGAGCGATCTCGGTATCATTACGACCCACATAGAAGTCCGATACGAGCTTGGCGAGCTGGAGGGGCTTGAGCTTGGTCTTGAAGAACCCCTGGTCGAGAACCTCCCGCATCACCAGGGCGAACTCCCGTTCGACCGCATCACGGTCTCGCAGCGATCCGTGAATCTTCTTCATGGGCTCCACTATCTTGGTCTCGCTGGTGATGTTCGAGAAGAGCTGCAAGAGCTGTGCTTTACGTCGTTCTTCAGCCACCATTGTAAATCACTGCCGGATACGGTATTATAAGAATACGTAAGGTATTTATGGTTTTCTCTGTTACCTGAACGAAAAAGACCAAAAAAATTCGTATTATTCGATAATCTCGTCGATTTCGACAGAACCCGCGCATACCATTGCTATGCGGCAGCCTTATAAGCAAGTCGTCCTCGGAGCATCATGTCATAGTCGGGTACTGTTAATATCTTTTCTGGTCATCATGGGTCCTTTCGTCTCCGCGCACAACCCGCGTAAAGGGAGTATGCAAATCAGCCTTAATATGGTGGGATCAAATAATGAAGGGACGCGATCATGGCAGGTGATGTGTACGAGCGGGTGATGGACCTTGCCCGCCGACGGGGTTTTGTCTGGCCCACCTCGGAGGCCTACGGCGCAGTTGCGGGTTTCATCGACTACGGTCCCCTCGGCGCGATGATGAAACGGCGGATCGAGGACGCCTGGCGTGGCTTCTTCGTGGTCCGGGAGGGTTTTTATGAGATCGAGTGCCCCACCATCGGTCAGGAGGCGATCTATCTCGCGTCCGGTCATGTCAAGGGATTCACCGACAAGATGTTCCAGTGTTCCCATTGCGGGGAGTTCCTGCGGGCAGATCACGTGGTCGAGGGCGGCGGGCATTGCGAACACGCGGCTGCCCTTGACGAAGAGTCGCTCGCCCGTGAGCTCTCAGCCCTCGCGTGCCCCGCCTGCAACGAGACGATCGGCGATGTCCGGGTCTTCGGCTTCTCGCTCATGTTCCAGACCTCGATCGGTCCCGGATCCCAGCGAACCGGGTATCTCCGGCCCGAGACTGCCCAGGGGATCTTTACCGACTTCTCCCGGCTCCTCCGGTTCTACCGGGACAAGCTGCCGTTCGGGGCTACACAGATCGGTAAATCGTACCGAAATGAGATCTCTCCCCGCCAGGGGATGATCCGGCTCCGCGAGTTCACACAGGCGGAAGCGGAGATCTTCGTGCACCCGGAGAAGAAGGAGCATCCAAACTTCTTCCGGTACGCCGACTACCGGATGCCTCTCCTCGGGTACCCGGCACAGCTCGCTGGAACGCCCGCCGTCGAGATGAGCATGGCGGAAGCGGTCACAACGGGGACGGTTGCCAACGAGTACGTCGCCTACTACCTCGCCCTGACCCACGAGTTCCTCACCAGCGTCGGGGTCGCCCCCGAGCGGCTCCGTTTTCGCCAGCACCTTCCCGATGAGCGGGCACATTACGCCGAGGACTGCTGGGATGCGGAGTGCCTCTCCGACCGGTTCGGCTGGGTTGAGACGGTCGGGATTGCCGACCGTACCGACTACGACCTGCGTGCTCACGCCGACCACTCGGGCGAGCCCTTCACGGTCTTCATCCAGTATCTTGAACCTGTCCGGCGTCGTGAAACACGTGTTTTCCCTCGCATGGGCGCCCTTGGACCCCGGTTCCGCGGGACGGCAAAGCAGGTTGCCGATGCGATTGCGGCGACCGATCCGGCGATCGCCTCTGCCGGAGACGGGTTCTCGATCGAGATCGACGGCGACAGCATCGAGATCACCCGGGATCTCTACGACGTCCGCGAGGTCGAGGTCGAGGTCCAGGGCGAGGAGGTGATGCCGCATGTCATCGAGCCGAGTTACGGGATCGATCGGATCCTCTACTCGGTCCTCGAGCACTCGTTCGACGAGGAGAAGGTCGAAGACGATAGTCGGACAGTCCTCCGCCTCCCCCCCGCCATCGCGCCGATCCAGGTCGCCGTCTTCCCGCTGATGAGCCGCGACGGGATGGACCAGCTCGCCACGGAGATTGTCGGCGAACTGAAGGGTGCCGGCCTGATGGCAGAATACGACGACTCCGGCGCCATCGGTCGGCGTTACCGTCGCCAGGACGAGATCGGGACGCCCTTCGCGGTCACGGTCGACTACGACTCGCTTGAGGACGCCACGGTGACACTCCGCGACCGCGATTCCATGAGACAGGTCCGCCTCGCGCGGTCCGAGCTTGCTGGGACCTGCAGTGCGCTCTGTGCCGGGCGTCTACGGTTCGACGACCTCGAATGAGCCAGATCCAGCACCCGCTAATCCGCCCGGGCGCGCTCGAGGCACGGCAGTACCAGCTCGCGATCGCGATGCGAGCCCTCGAAGGGAACACCATGGTGGTCCTTCCGACGGGGCTCGGAAAGACCGCGATCGCCCTCCTCGTCGCCGCTTCCCGTCTCAAAGATCCCGGGTCGCGGGTGCTGATGCTGGCGCCGACGAAACCCCTCGCCGAGCAGCACTACCGGTATTTCAGCAACCTCCTGTCGCTCCCGGAGGAGGATCCGTATGTCCTCTTCACCGGAGAGACCCCGCCTGCGGAACGGGTCCGGGGATGGGAGCGCGCCCGCGTCTGCTTCGCGACACCCCAGGTGATCAAGAACGACTGCCTCGCGGGTCGGTACTCGCTGGAAGACGTCTCTCTCCTTGTCGTCGACGAGTGCCACCGGGCGGTCGGCAACTACGCCTATACCTTCCTCGCCGAGTGGTACGCTCGGACAGCGGCGAACCCGCTTCTTCTCGCCATGACCGCCTCCCCCGGCGGAGACCACGAGAAAGTGCTCGGCATCTGCTCTACCCTCGGGGTCACCCAGGTCGAAACACGTGTTGAGACCGACCCGGACGTGGCACCGTACGTCCACGAGAGAACCCTGGACTATGTCCGCGTCGAGCTGCCGGACGAGCTTGTCGAGGCCCGGCAGCGGCTCCATTACCTCCTGGATTCCCGGCTCAAGGCCCTTCGCCGGCTCGGTTTCACAGTCCCGGGCCGGGAGCGACTCTCAATGAAGGCTTTGAACCAGTTGAACGCCGCCATCCAGGAGAGGATCACTCAACGCGACGCATCGGCGTTTCAGGCCGCTTCCGTCCACGCCGAGTTGATGAAGCTCCGCCACGGGGTCACCCTCTGTGAGTCCCAGGGCTCCGAGCCCCTCTCTCGCTTCCTCGAGCGTCTCGCTGAGGAGGGCATGTCCGGGTCCGGATCAAAGGCGAGCCAGCGGCTCGCCGCGGACCCAACCTTCATCGAGCTGGTCACCGAGGCCCGAACGTGGGAGGGGGAGCTCCATCCCAAGTATCCTCTGGTCCGGTCGGTAGTCGAGGAGCAGCTCCGCGCCGACCCTGAAAGCCGGATCATCGTCTTTGCCTCGTACCGGGACACGGTCCACGCACTGGGCAGGTATCTTTCGGCATCAGGGATCCAGGCCGAGCGATTCGTCGGCCAGGCATCGCGTGATACGGAGAAGGGCCTGTCCCAGAAACAGCAGCTTGATACGCTCCGCCGGTTCCGGGCGGGTGAGTTCCGGGTCCTTGTCGCCACCTCGGTCGGGGAGGAAGGTCTCGATATCCCCTCCACCGACCTGGTCGTCTTTTACGAGGCGGTCCCCTCGGAGATACGCTCAATCCAGAGAAAGGGGCGGACGGGAAGGTCTGGCGAGGGCCGGATCGTGGTGCTGGTGACGGCCGGAACCTCGGACGAGACCTTCCGCTACGTCTCGCAGTCCCGGGAGCGGTCGATGCAGAAGGGGCTCGCTCGCCTCAGGGCGCCGCCGACGATTGGTGGACAGGTGCCGCTCGACTTCGGACCGGTCGAGGGTGGAGACCAGCTCCAGCAGCGACTGGCCGAGTTCATCCCCGATGGTCCTGTTGTCATTGCCGACGACCGGGAGACCGCGTCACGGGTGGTCGAGGCACTTCGGCTCGCCGGCGCCGCCCTTGAGATCGCTCACCTCGAGATCGGGGATTACGCGATCGGTGATCGGGTGCTTGTCGAACGGAAGACCACACGGGACTTCGTGGACACGCTCGTTGACCGGGACCTCCTCGGGCAGCTTCGCGCGCTCGCAGACGCCGTCTTGAGGCCCGTCCTCGTGGTCGAGGGGACCGACCTCTTTGGTCAGAGGAACATCCACCCGAATGCGATCCGAGGGGCTCTGGCCGCCATCGCAGTCGATATGGGGGTCACGCTGCTGTACACTGCAGACGAGAATGAGACGGCGGAAATGCTGCTCGTGCTCGCCCGCCGCGAAGAGGGGGCCCATGGAGAAAGAAAGGTCCACCCCCACAAGACTCAGCGTCCGCTCCGGGAGCAGCAGGAGTACGTGGTCTCTTCCCTTCCTGACGTCGGGCCCAGAACTGCGCGGGCCCTCCTTGACGAGTTCGGTTCGATCCTCGGGGTCCTGTCCGCCGATCGGGAGGCGCTTGAAGCGGTCCCGGGAATCGGAAAGAAGACCGCCGAGCGGATCGTCTCGTTCGTACGGGAGAGAGTCTGATCAGTCCAGGAGATCCCAGGCTACCTTCACGCACTTCATAAGACTGCGGCACCGTTCTGGATCAGGCTCAGCACGGACCCGTCCGAGAAGGCAGGTAATGGTGGCCTTCAGTTCCTGCTCCAGATCCATCGGCACCGTCCTCGTGTCAGCCGCGGGTGCCATCGTCGCGGTGTCGGAGGGAGCCGGGGAAGGCTCAGGTTCTCCCGTCCGGGCTGTTTCACCGTGAGCTGAACAGACGACACAGCTCGTCTCGCCCTTCACCTCGAAGAGGGGGGACCCGCACGTGGGGCAGGCACGGGCGAGCATCTTTCCGCCGCGGAGAAGGTAATCGGCCATGATGTCGGCGTCGCTCTTCATTCCAGAGAGATAAGAGTTATAAACTTATTTATGGTTGTATGCGACACTTATTACGACAGAACGAGGGGGACAAGGGAATGACTGCACAGGACGAACGCATCGGAACCTGTATCCAGATGCTCCAGCACATCATGGAGGACTCCTCCATACCTCGCAACATCCGACGCGTTGCTGACGAGACGAGGAGTGTCCTCATCGACAACTCGAAGACGATCGGGCTCCGTGCTGCGACAGCCATGTCGAAGATCGACGAGATCAGCAATGATCCGAATATGCCGGTTCATGCTCGGACCCGGATCTGGGAACTGGTCTCCCAGCTCGAATCGATACCGCTCGACTGAGTGCGAAGCAGGGCTTGCCCGCATTGAGCCCCCCCAAACCGTTTTTTAAGCCAGGATAACTCTAGCGGAGTCGGTCATCTATCGCCGTGGTAGATTCCTGCCGCTCACTTACAGTGGCACCCGGTCAACCCTTGTTTCTTGATGGGTTTGCAGGATAGAGACGAAGACGGTTCGAGTCCGGGATGGACGCACGTCAAGTTCGAGTAACACCGCCTGTTGCCATGTACCGAGCATGAGCCTTCCAGCCCTGATCGGGATGGAGAGGGATGGGCCAAACAGGGCTGCGCGAACGTGCGACCGTCCATTGCCATCGCCCCAGGCAGCGTCATGAGCATAGGTCTGTTCGTCCGGCGCAATCACCCTCAGGGCGCGGCGCAGGTCCTCAAGGACACCCTCTTCGTATTCGATCGTCGTGAGAGCGACGGTCGAACCCTGCACGAAGAGGTGGACGATCCCATCATGCACCTCGCTCTTCTCAATCACCCCGGCAATCCTGGGAGTCAGGTCGATGATCATCCCCTCGCCCCTGGTCTGAACCGACAGTTCCTGCGTGAACACTAACATCTTCACCCAACGAGGATCGGATCGGAAGGGCATCCCTCTTTCGGATTTATTCGGAAGTCGAAGAGTGACCAGACCAGTGTCTTTTTCAACTCGACCCACCAGACTAACCCGAGGGTGATGGATGACCGAGAAAGCCAGTATCATCGCTGAACTGGGGGAACAGGACATCCTGCTTCCTGCCCTGGTCCAGCAGGCCCTGGTTGCGAATGACCAGGTCAAATACTATTTCTCTCTCCTGCAGACCGCACGGCAACGAGCTGAGCACCCGGGCCAGACCCCTTCGACCCTGAGAGCCGAACGTGAGGCGGCCGGGATCGAGGATCCGGTCCTGGATGGGGTTGTGGTCGGGACGGTCCGGACAGGGGAAGGTCGATACGTCGTTCCGCATCTCCCCACCATCCTCGAGGGTATCCGTGCCTCTCTCCAGGCAATGATTCACCCGTTTCGAACCGCTACCGAGGAGGGTCCGGTCTTTGAAGAGCGGCTGTGGGGCTTTGTCTCCCTGGAGCCTGGGCTGGTGCCTGACGAGATCACCAGCGACCAGGTGGGTGCGATCACCTCGGGGGACCGCGCTCTGGGGGACACCCCTCATCTCCTGGTTATGGACCTCCATCGCGCCCTGAATGGCCTGCTCGCTGAGCTCTCCAATGAGACGGTCGAAGGAGCACAGACCTACCTCCTGACCGAGGACGACCGTGACCTGGTCAGTGCGTTCATGGCAGGACTCCACCGAACCGCACACGTAAAGTTTGGGCACCCGGGCCTCGGGACGACGGCAACTCGCGTCGGAGACCGTCTTGTGATCCAGAACGACATCGGCCTGACCGATGCCCACGTCCTGGTGATCTCGGTCGAGGCTCTGGCTGTTACCATAACCTACACGGACGTTCACATGGCGCGACTAACTTTCTTCCAGTCTCTCTTTGAGCCCTTTGAACTCGAGTGGACCGATACGCTCACCAGGAAGAGCGAGAGGGGAGCTGTGCGAGGGGCCTACCACCTGGCCGTCGGGACGTTCCACGCAGGGGACCGGGTGGGCTGCCGGGCACTTCTTGAACACCTCGGAGCGCGGATCGTCTTCCTGATCGACTGGAATCGGGCGCGCAAACAGCTTCGCAACTTCGTCCTGAACAAGGACGCGGTCCAGGTCCTCCGCTGGGCAGCGACCGAGGAGGTCGGCCACAGGGGATTCCTCGAGCTTGGCGGCGAGCGACTCATCTATGCCGCCCTCGACTTCGGGGTCCGGATTCCGCTTCGGTACGGGGAACCTCTGCACCGGATCCTCGGACGTGAGAAGACCGTCGAGTACCTCCAGTGGGTGCTCAGGACCACCTCCGAAGGGCTCACTCAGGGCCTGCCGCGGATGTTGATCCAGGACGAGTGTCGCGCAGAACTCCGGCGGTATTTTCGTTCTGCCCAGGCGGAGCTCCTCGAGATCTCCCTCGCACACGCGACCCTGCTCTTTGACGTGGCAGAGGTGCTCGAGGCGTCCCTGACGGCACGTCGGTCGGGTACCAGCACCGAGCGGATTGCCCGGAACGCCCTCAGGGCCAAGCAGTGGGAGCGCGAGGCGGATCACCTCGTCTCAGAGGTCCGCACTCTCTCCCGGCGCGTCGAGGAGGTCGGGTACTTCGTTGACCTGATCACGGCACAGGACGACGCCCTCGACTTCCTCGAGGAGGGCTGCTTCTATTCCACCCTGATCCCGAACTCGGGGTACTCTGTCGAGGTTCTGCGTGGACTCGAGGAGATGATCGCTCTCGCAGTGGCATCCACGCGCGAGTTCATCCGGTCCGTGACTGCCGCACAGTATGCCCACACCGGTTCATCACGCGATGAGATGCAGGACTTTCTAGCCGCGAAGAACCGCGTGATAGCACTCGAACAGGAGTGCGACGATGCCTGGCGCCGGCTCGAACGGACCCTGCTGGTCGATCAGTCAGATAGCACCTCGCTCAGGGTGTCTGCCGAGCTTTCAAGGATGATCGAGGAGTCGACCAACTCGCTTATGAAGGCGGTCTATGTCTTGCACGACAACATCTTTGGCGAGATGAGACGATGACGGACCGGTGCGTATTTTTCGGTCCAAACCGGGTCTACGACGCTGTCCCGGCATCGCTCTTCGGCAACAAGGCAGCGGCGCTCGCCCGGATGGCCGAATCCGGTGTGCCGGTTCCCCCGGGTTTCGCCCTTTCGGTTCAGGTATGCGAGGAGTATTTTGCAGCGGGCCGGGTTCTGCCTCCAGATGTCCCAATCCTCCTCCGCAAGGGGATCAGCCAGCTCGAGGAGGCGACCGGCCTCTTCTTCGGATCACCCCGTCGGCCCCTGCTCGTCTCGGTTCGATCCGGTGCTGCGGTATCTATGCCCGGCATCATGGAGACTGTGCTGAACGTGGGGCTCAATCGGGATACGGTCGACGGTCTGGTCTACAGGACGGGGAACCCGCGGTTTGCCTGGGATTCGTACCGCCGGTTTCTCTCCCAGTTCGGCGAGGTGGTCAGGGGGCTCGAACCCCTGCGGTTCCGAGAGATCCTCCGCGAGGTGATGGAGCGCGATGGGGTTCCAGACGAAAGCGAGCTTGGCACATCGGGGGTCCGCGAGGCGGCGAACCAGTTCGAACGGCTCTATGGGGAGACGGGGACGTCCTTTCCTCCCGACACCATGGACCAGCTCCTCGCCTGTACCGAGGCGGTCATCTCCTCATGGGAGAGTCCCCGGGCTGGAGCGTTCAGGAATCTCGGGCTGGCAGGCGCGGCCACAGGGACGGCGGTCGTGGTCCAGGCGATGGTCTTCGGCAACCTCGGGGCTGCATCGGGCGCTGGTGTCGCTTTCACACGCAACCCCTGGAACGGAGCCCCAGAACTCACCCTGGACTTCCGCTTCGGAGCACAGGGGGAGGAGGTGGTCTCGGGTGACCGGTCCGGCCATGACCAGGCAACCTTCGCTCGTGTGATGCCCGAGCAGTACGCCGCCCTCCGCACGATAGGGAGCGCCCTCGAGAGAGATTTCTCTGATATGCTCGACCTCGAGTTCACGATCGAGGAGGGTCGGCTCTTTATCCTGCAGTGCCGCGCAGGCAAGAGGACACCGCTCGCCGCCCTCCAGGTGGCCGTTGACCTCGTCCGCGAAGGACTGATCGACGAACGGGAGGGAGTACGGCGACTTATCGGTATCGATGTCGAAGGGATCCGTCTGCGGCGTGTCCTCGGAAAGCAAATCCCGGTGGCGAGCGGTACGCCGGCATCAGGCGGGGTTGCTGTCGGGACGTGCGCTTTCTCAGTCGAACGGGCTGAGCAGGATGCCGGGGACGGACCGGTGGTCCTGGTACGCCCAACGGCGTCGCCCGACGATATCCAGGGGATCGATGCGGCTGCAGGCCTCCTTGTCGCGCGCGGGGGGCGGACATCTCACGCCGCGGTGGTCGCCCGGCAGCTGGGGGTGGTCTGCGTCGTGCACTGCCCGGACCTGGTTGTCGACGCGGTTCACCACCGTTGCTCGCTTGGCACCGTCGTCGTGCGTGAGGGTGAGGTGAGCTCGCTCGACCGTGACACCGGACCTGTACAACTGGGGGGGGTGGATGTGCACGAACGGCG